>LSQX01369397.1_pt2 | contig 76343 bp, 68 predicted proteins | sample 654561 | NCBI WGS metagenome assembly LSQX01 (sample SAMN04489861, study PRJNA283612) | anaerobic digester metagenome | isolation source: 4 biogas reactors fed with cattle manure at either 37C or 55C with and... | place: Denmark: Kongens Lyngby | collected 2014
GGGTATGGTGTGGACGACATCGCCGCGTGTACCGACATGGACTACGTGGTGTCGGACACGGTGAAGCTGGACGCGTACGGTTCCGAAGTCTGAGCTCGAGAGTAGCCTAGAGAACGGAGCGCTGTTGAGGAAGGTTGCCCGGCACTGTCTCGTGGTCGTGCTGGTCGCTATGTGGGTCGGGGCGGTCGTCTACCCCGACCCGCGTCCTTTCTTCAACTCCATATCTCGTCTCCGTAACCCGCCGGTGAACGCTGAGGCGGCGGCCCAGATGGCCTCTGCCCTCCTCGACGACTACAAAGCCGTTGAAGCCTACGTCAAGGCGTACGTCCCCTGGATGCCGGCCTGGACCGTGTACGGCCTGCCCTGGTACTTCCCGACCGTCCCGGAGGTCATCGCCGACCAAGCCGGAGACTGTCAGGCTCAGACTGTTCTCATGGCCAGTATCTTGGAGGCCAAAGGGATGCCGTATATCCTGCGCTATTCCTTCGACCACGTGTGGGTGGATTACCCGGGCAAGGAAGTCACCGCGCTCGAGGATCCGGCTACTTCTTTCGTCTCCGACGAAGGAGAGGGTTGGTCGGCCGGCCTGCCTGAGAAGTTCCCCGTGTGGACGATTCTGAAAACACGGGTGGCCTACCACTGGACACCGATGCCCTCCGTCCAGAAGCTCCTCATAATCCTGGGGGCGGCCGCCATCATCGGCTACGGAGAGAGGCGCTTCTTCGGCCGCCTCAGACGCTGGGTGCTGCGTGAGACCCCGGCGTGGACCATGCCTCCCGATGCGCGACGCGCCGCCGGGTAGGGAGCTTCTCCTGCGTGACAGGAAGTAGTAGGCGCAAGCTTGGTGGAGGCACTTGACCGGCGCAGGCGGGGCCTCGAAGCTCTACGCCCCTCCTTATGACACCTCCCGCTCCAGTTTGCGCTCGAGTTCTGCCACCCTCGCTCGTAGCTCCGCCAGTGCGGCAGCATCTGTGGAGGTCTCTCGCGCCGCGGTGTCCGTACCTTCGGGAGGTGGACCGGAGAGCGCCGGCCGTTCGGCCGCCTGGGCCTGTTCCAGGTCCGCCGCCTCGGGCCGGCCGGACTCCACCGACTCCATGGACACCAACGGCTCGTATTGGTTGGTCCTCACCTGGAGGCCTAGGATGTCCCAACGACTGTAGATGCCGGCGATATTCACGACGCCCCGGGCCATCTCGTTCACCTTGAGGTCGATGTCGGCGTAGACGATGGTCTCCTGGTCGCGCACCGGACCGGCCACCACCTCCCCGAAGGGGTTGATGATGGCGCTCCCGCCGAAGCTCAGGTGGAAGTCGGTGTTGGAATAGAAATCCTTGGGCCGCTTCTCCGGCGGGATGTAGTTGGCCGCGAGCACGCACCAACAGGCGCCCGACGCGGCCATAGCCGTGGTCAGGGCCGGCGCGACCCAGGGCAACTCTTCCCCGCCGCCCAGGCATCCCGGCCACAGCGAGCAGTTCACCTTGGTCCCTTGGACGATGTAGCACTGCTTCAGCATGGGCTGGTGGTGCTCGCCGCAGATGAGGCTGCTCACCTTTCCGAAATCCATCTCATGGATGCGAAGGTTGCCGCCCCCGTCACCGCGGGTGTGGATTAGCAGCTCTTGCACGGTGATGTTGATCTTGCGGTGCACCCCGAGGATCTCACCCGTCCGGCTGATGTACAGCACTGAGTTGTACTGGCGGCCGTTGTACCTTCTGTCGCGCTCGTTGATGCCTATCACCACGTTCGTGTCGGCCTGCCGGGCCGCTCTGCAGAGCAGATCGGTCTCCTCGCCGGGCACTTCTATGCTGTGACGCAGGTACTCCGCCCAGATGCCTGCATACTCGGGCCCTTTGGCTACGTCTATGGAGAAATGGCAGTAGCCGGGGAGGTGGAGCTCGGGGAAGACGACGAGGGTAGCGCCGTTGGAGGCGGCTTCCTTGATGCGCGCCACGCAGTTGTGAAGGGTGGCCTCAGAATCGAAGTACACCGGTTTATCGCGGTATTCGGGGGCGGTCTGGACGGCCGCGGCGGTGAACTTGGGATACTCCTTCGGCATGGTCACACTCCTTGTTCAGATCAGTGCTGGGGTGCATGCATCTACGATCAGCTCCATCGTCCGCTCCCTCATCCGCTCCCTCCTTGGCCTGGGCTCCGTTGACTAAGGCCGCCAGCATACCCTTTCGCAGTGTCTGCTGCTACACTCACATGTCATGGAGAACAGAACAGCATCCAGGTCTTGCGCGACAGCCGCCCGGCCTCTGCGTCCGGTCGCCGCTGCACAGCCCGCTCTCGTTCTCGACCTCCTCCTGCTGCTCCCCCGCTAGGGGGAGATATTCGCGAAGCCGGCGCCATCCGGCACATCAGCAACCATGATCTCGTAGAAGAACCAGGAGGTAGTGACATGTCCGACAGAAACCCATCCATGGACGCCGCGACTGCCCGTGCCTCGTGCGCGTCTCGGCGCAACGTCGGCGTTCCCGTAGTCTTCTTCGATACCACGCTCCGTGACGGTGAGCAGTCGCCCGGGAGCAGTCTGAACGCCTCCGAGAAGCTGGAGATCGCCCACCAGTTGGCCCGCCTAGGAGTCGACGTTATCGAAGCCGGCTTCCCGGCCAGCAGCCCCGGAGATTTCGCCGCCGTGCAGACCATCGCCCGCGAAGTGAGAGGTCCGGTCATCTGCGGCCTCGCCCGCTGCACGGAGGGCGATATCCGCAACTGCTGGGACGCCATCAAAGACGCCGAGCGCCCGAGATTGCACACCTTCGTGTCCACCTCCGACATCCATCTTCAACACCAGATGCGGGTGAGCCGCGAAGAGATCGTCAGGATCACGCGCGAGATGGTGAGACTCTGCGTATCGCTCTGCCCTGATGTGGAGTTCTCAGCCATGGACGCCACGCGGTCCGATGTGGATTTTCTGGCGGAAGTACTGGCCATCGCCGTCGAGGCCGGCGCCACCACCATCAATGTGCCCGATACGGTCGGCTACGCCCTGCCTGGGGAGTATGCCGCACTCATGGACCGTTTGTACGAGAAGATCCCCGCTCTCGAGAGCGTGGTGCTGAGCGCCCACTGCCACAACGACCTGGGCGTGGCCGTGGCCAACACCCTGGCGGCGGTGGAGAGGGGCGCGACACAGGTGGAGGTGGCCATCAATGGCCTCGGCGAGCGGGCGGGCAACGCGGCGCTGGAAGAGGTCGCCATGGCTCTCGTGACTCGGCGGGACATACTGGAGCGGCCCTGCAACATCGTCACCACCGAGATCGCTCGGGCCAGTCGCATGGTATCGAGTTTCACGGGGCACATCGTGCAGGCCAACAAGGCCATCGTAGGCAAGAACGCGTTCGCTCACGAGTCGGGCATCCATCAGGATGGCGTGCTCAAGGAGCGCACTACCTACGAGATCATGCGGGCCCGCGATATCGGCCTCAGCGAGAGTGACATAGTCCTAGGGAAGCACTCGGGACGCCACGCACTGCGCGCTCATCTGGCGGAGATAGGGCTCCACCTGGAGGGACCGGAGCTGGACGAGATCTTCCGTCGCTTCAAAGAAACGGCCGACAAAAAGAAAGAGGTCACCACCGCGGATCTTGAAGCTCTGGTGGGCGAGGAGCTGCGCCAGCGCGAGGATGTCTACTCGCTGCGGCACGTCTATGTCTCCACGGGTACCGACATCATCTCGTCGAGCCAGGTGGCGGTGTGTAAGGAAGGCAAGGAACACTCGGGCAAAGCCTTCACAGGCGGGTCCGTCGAGTCGGTCTTTCTGGCCATCGACGACGCTGTGGGTGTGACGGGTAAGTTGCTCGACTATCAGGTGCGCTCCATCACCTCCGGCAAGGACTCGCTGGGTGAGGTGAGGGTGGTGGTGGAGGTGGACGGCAGGCGCTACGCCGGACAGGCTGTGTCCATAGACGTGCTGGAGGCTTCGGCCAAGGCCTATGTTCGAGCGCTCAACAACGTGGCTACGGGGCGCGAGGCCGGTGGCGCCCGCGGAGACCGACTGTACCTTTAGGAAGGAGTGATCGTGGCGGTGCGAGGTGAGGAGAACGCCGGGCCCTTCGGAGCCTGGATGACGATGGACCTGCCCGAGGGGAGCGCCCGCATAGCCGACCTGGGGGCGCTCGCACGGGCTACCGGGCGCGATGTCGGTCGTCTTCCCTACTCCATCCGAGTCCTTCTGGAGAACGCTCTTCGTCATTGCGGCCGAGATGCCGCGTTGGACCGCCGTTGTGGCCGGAACATCGCCGGGAGGCAGGGGGTTGTCGCCGCGGCGGCGCCTGGAGCCTCGGCCGCGGCCGGCGCTCCGGCAGGCGCTGCGACGGGGCCGGGGGCTACGACGGGGCCGAGCGCCGCGGCAGTCTCGCCGGTGGTGGACGAGGCGGACGTCATCGGTATCCTCGATTGGGACCCCGCCGCCGCCCGCCGTCCCGAGTTGGCCTTCATGCCCGCCCGCGTTCTGTTGCAGGACTTCACAGGCGTGCCCTGCGTGGTCGACTTGGCCGCGTTGCGTTCGGCTGTGGCGCGTCTCGGTGGCGATCCGACCATCATCGACCCCAGTGTGCCGGTCGACCTGGTGATCGATCACTCTGTGCAGGTGGATCACGCCGGTGTGCCCGAGGCCTGTCGGCGCAACATGGAACTGGAGATGGAGCGCAATGCCGAACGTTACGCGCTACTGCGCTGGGCGCAGGGTGAGTTCGCCAACCTGCGGGTGGTTCCGCCTGGGGCGGGCATCTGCCATCAGGTAAACCTAGAGTATCTGGCCGAGGTGGTCGGCGATGCCGGCGCGAGAGCTGCGGATCAGGTCGGCACGGGCGAGCGCGCGGTCCGCCCCGGTGCCCCCGCTGTGCGCTGGGTGTATCCGGACACCGTCATCGGCACCGACTCTCATACCACCATGATCAACGGCTTGGGTGTACTCGGGTGGGGAGTGGGCGGCATCGAGGCCGAGGCGGTCATGCTTGGGCAGCCTTACTTCATGCTGGTGCCGCAGGTGGTGGGTGTCCGCCTCGTGGGACGGCTCACTGCCGAGGCTACGGCCACCGATCTGGTGCTGGCCCTCACCGAGCTGCTGCGGGGGGTCGGAGTAGTGGGTCGTTTCGTGGAGTACTTCGGACCGGGGGCTGAGGCCCTCACCACGGCCGACCGGGCCACAGTAGCCAATATGGCACCCGAGTACGGCGCCACCTGTGGGTTCTTCCCTGTCGACGGCGAGACCGTCGCCTATCTCCGCCAGACGGGCCGTTCGGATGCTGTTTGCGCCAGGGTCGAAGCCTACTGCCGCGCGCAGGCGCTGTTCCGGGAGCCGGGTTCAGAGGACCCCGAGTACTCCCAGGTGGTCGAGTTCGATCTGGGTGATGTCAGACCCAGTCTGGCCGGCCCGCGCCGCCCTCAGCAGCGGGTGTCGCTCGAGGAGGTAGGCACCCGGTTCCGTCACGATCTGCCTGGTCTTTCCCAAGGCAGGGTCGATCCCACGTGGGTCAAGGTGGAGTTCGACGGTGGGCGTGAGATCGTGCGCGACGGCCATGTGGTGATCGCCTCTGTGACGAGCTGCACCAACACCTCCAACCCCGCTCTTATGCTGGCCGCGGGGCTGTTGGCCCGCCGAGCGCGGGAACTGGGCTTGGCCCCGAAGCCTTGGGTGCGGACCAGCCTGGCACCGGGTTCGTGGGCGGTGGCGCGCTACCTCGATGAGGCGGGGCTGCTGGAACCGTTGGAGGCTCTGGGATTCGGCGTGGTGGGGTACGGATGCGCAACCTGCATAGGCAACAGCGGACCGCTGCCCGGAGGCCTGGAGCGCGCGGCCGGCGAGCAGCGGTTGGTGGTGGCGGCGGTGTTGAGCGGCAACCGGAATTTCGAGGCCCGCATCCATCCGGCCGTTCGAGCCAACTATCTGGCTTCCCCGCCGCTTGTGGTGGCCTACGCTCTTGCCGGGACCGTGGACATCGATCTGACCACGGAACCACTCGGCACCCGCCCCGACGGCCGGCCGGTCTACCTGAGTGACCTATGGCCCTCGACCGACGCGGTGGATCAGATGGCCGCTGCGGCCCTCCGGCCCGAGCTGTTCCGGTCGGAATACGAAGCCGCGGTCGAGGGGAGCGAGGCATGGCGCCGGATGGCGGCGCCCCGCGGCGGGCTCTATGCCTGGCAGCAGGACTCCACTTACGTCAAGGAGCCGCCTTTCTTAGAGGGGTTCGATCTTCAGCCCGCGCCGCCGGCGGATGTCCGCGGAGCGCGCATTCTCGCCATCCTGGGGGATTCGGTCACCACCGACCACATCTCTCCCGCGGGCGCGATCGCCCGGATGAGCCCGGCCGGGCGGTATCTGGTCGAACAGGGAGTCGACTCGATGGACTTCAACACCTACGGTGCCCGGCGAGGAAGTCACGAGGTGCTTCTGCGGGGGACGTTCGCCAACTCCCGCCTCCGCAACGAGATGGCCGATGGACGCGAGGGTGGTTGGACCAGGCACTACCCCACCCGAGAAGTGCTCTCCATTTATGATGCCGCCATGCGCTACCAGGCCGACCAGGTACCCTTGGTCATCTTTGCCGGCAAGGAGTACGGCACGGGCAGTTCCCGCGACTGGGCGGCCAAGGGGACGGCCCTCCTGGGAGTGCGGGTGGTGATAGCCGAGAGCTTTGAGCGCATCCATCGCAGTAATCTCGTGGGTATGGGGGTGCTGCCGCTTGAACTTCCCAACGGCTGCGTCATGCGGGAGTTGGGGCTGTCTGGGGATGAGTCGGTGGATATCGAGGGGATGGAGGCCGGATTGAGCCCCGGCATGGCGCTGCAGGTGAGAATCCGGCGCGGAGACGACGAGACGGCTCTGGGTGACCGGAGGATCACGCTCGAGTGTCGCGCCCGGCTCGACTCCTCGGTGGATGTGGAGTACTACCTACACGGCGGTGTGCTGCCCCGCGTGCTCAGGCTGAAACTCGGCGCGTAAGAGGTGGAAGTTCAGCGGTTGAGAATGTATAGTGGCGGCCGGCCCGGGCGGCCTGCCTGGTCTGACAATCACTGATTAAGCGTGGAGGGAGCATGGGTAAAGGTATTTGTAAGAAACGCGAGGGGATGCTCACGGCGGTGGTCTTGATGTTGATCGCCGGTCTGATCGCGGTGATGGTGAGCGGATGCGGGGGCTCCGACTCAGATGCCGCCGACACCACCACTACCGGGGCCTCCTCCTCGGACTCTTCACTGGCGCCTGAGGGTGGCGGCGAAGGCGCGGCCTTGGGGGCGGAGATCCTGGATGCCTTCGATGAGCTGGTCGGCAAGGTGTCGGAGAAGGTCAAGGACAAGCCTGAGCCGGACGCAGTGAAACCGCAACTCGAGGAGCTCTACGCCTCATACGAACCCATCATGAAGGAGCTCAACACGAAGTACCTGGCTCTCAAGGACTCCGACACAAGTGAGTTCGGAGCCTGCAACAGCTTTCTGAACGACAACAGGCCGCAGCGAGTCGCCGCCATCACGGACATCATGATTGAGCCGATCAAGTACTACAACCTCGAACTCGGTGCACAGGACATCGTAGACCTTATCACCGAGAAGCCGGTGGAGTTGCTCGACACGGCTCTCGCCGTCACGCCCTAGTCGGACTCGGCTGAAGCAGCATACGGCGGGTCGGGGTGAGGCGGCTGTCGCTTCGTACTCCGACCCGCCGTTCGTTCCGGCCGGTCGTCTAGAACACCACAGGGTCCGCGACCACCCGGTCCACCACGAGGGCGCCGCGCACCGAGTTGCCCACCACCATCAGGTCGGCCGCCAACAATTCTTCCAAGGTCAGAGAGCATTCCAACGCGCCGGTCTCGGCCAGGTAGTGGGCCCGCCAGATGCCCGGGAGCAGACCGTCGCTCAGCGGCGGTGTGATCCAAGACCCACCGAAGCGGGCGAAAATGTTGACGATGGACCCCTCAGTCACTCGGTCCAGCCCGTTCAGGAAGAGCGCGTCGAAGCAACCTTCGTGGACGGCTCTGCGGTGTTCGCGGTTGTAGAAGCCCCGCACGCTGGTCTTAAGCCGCAGGAGGGGGTCGTCCGGATCGGTCCGGAATGGAGAGACCATGAGGGCCACGGGGGTGTGCTCGATTACAGGTGCGGCGCGGGTGGAGATGCTAAAACCCACCTCGTCCTCGAGGTCAAGGTGGACGACCAGTGCGCCGGGGTTCAGTCGTGCGCAACCCACGAGGAGCGCCAGGGCGGCCCGGCGGTCGAACTTCAGCCCCAGCTCCTGGGCCGCATCATCCATGCGGTCGAGGTGCTCGTCAAGGAATCGATAGCGCGCGAGGACGGCCGTGTCGCTCATCGTCAGGGAAGGGCTGAAGCCGGCCGACTCAAGCGGGGCTTCTATGGTGGCGTCGCCTTCTCTGGGTTCGAGGAGGATGGTCTCGAAGAGCCGGAACCCTCCGCCCGCGCGCATGGCTCTGCGCAGCCGTGTGCCAGGGTCGGGTCGCCACGTGTCCCCGGCGGGTGGAGTGGCGAAAGATGCCTTGACCAGGGTCTCGTCGTACTCAGCTCCGGCCGTCGCGTCCCAAACGACTCCGGAGCCGGTACCCAGCCTGCAATTACCCGCCCGATGGACGATGGTGCGGATGGCGATGTTGCAGGTGAAGTCACCACCGGGTATGAACAGGCCGACGGCGCCACAATAGACGCCTCGGGCCTCCGTCTCGAGTTCGGCGATGATCTCCATGGTGTGGTGCTTGGGCGCCCCGGTGATGGATGCCCCTGGATAGACTGCCCGCATGATGTCCTTAAGACTTGCCTGGGGGTTCACATCTCCGATCACGGTGCTTGTCAGCTGCCAGACGGTCCGGTAAGGCTCGACCGTGAACAGCGCGGGTACGCGCACGCTGCCGGCGCGGCACACGCGACCGAGGTCATTACGCACCATGTCGACGATCATAAGGTTCTCAGCTCGCTCTTTCTCCGTCTCCACGAGCTCGTATGCAAGAGCGACGTCCTCAGGATGGGACGTTCCCCGTGGGCGGGTGCCCTTCATGGGACGGCTCTCCAACCGTCCCTTCTCTCGTCGCAGGAACAATTCCGGAGAGAGGCTGATGACCTGCGCGTCTCCCAAATCGAGATACGCGGCGTAAGGTACCTGTTGACGGACCACCAAAGCCAGGAAGTATTCGAAAGGATCGATCCTATCGTCCGTGCGAGTGCGGGCCGGGCCTGCATCGCCGGAGGCCGCACCGCCGGGGTCGACACCGTCCGAGGCCGCGCCGTCTCCTGCGAGCGCGAAGCGGCTGCGGACCGTGTAGTTGACCTGGCACGTGTCGCCCGCTGCGATGTACTCGCGCACCCGGCGTATGGCCTCCACGTATTCGTCCCGGGATACGCTCAACTCGGGCGAGACTCCGGTCAGAGCCCGGGCTGTGCTGGACACGTCCACCCGGCCGAGGAGTTCCTTCCAGCGGGTGGGCGGGATCACCGTGGCCGAGCCGGGTTCATATGCCGCCATCCAAGCGAGGGGCGGCAGATCCGGAACGACATCCCGCACCTTGAGACCGAAGACGCTCCCGGCCTCGTAGGAGAGATAACCGGCTACGTACCGGCCGGCCCGTTGGTGAGCCTCTACCTCATCGAGCAGCGCGAGGACGTCTTCAGGCGTGTTGGCCGCCATGACCCGGCTGGGTTCGGTCAGCACCAGGGCCTCATCACCGTGACCGTCGGCACGCGGCAGCCATGCGCCTCCGCCGGCGAAAACGGCAAGACCTGGGCCTCTGGGGAGTTCTTCCAGAAAGCCCACTACGTGGCGTAGCCGGCGAAGTTCTCGACCACAGTCCGCTTCGGCGGGACCTCCAGCTGCTCCATGAGCTTCTGCATGGCGGCGACCATAGCCGGCGGACCCACGATGTAGTAGGTCCATATGGAAGGGTCATGTAGTTCGGCACGAAGAATGTCGGTCGAGATGAAGCCGCTGTGGCCTTTCCAACGCTCCGTCGGCTCTGTTATCACGTGGACCACATGCAGTCCGGGGACGGCCTGAGCGAGCCCGTCAAGCTCCTCCTCGTACAGGATGCCGTCCTCCGTCATGCTCCCGTACACGAGGACGAGTTCTTGTCCCCCGATCCTACCTCTACCGTCCGCATCGGCGAGGCAGCGCAGCATGCTCCGGATAGGCGTGATGCCTACTCCACCGGTGAGGAAGGCGATCTTCGGGGCCTCATAACGGAAGAGGAACTCGCCGTGTGGTCCGTCGATCTCCGCCTCGGTCCCGATGGGCAGCGCATCGAGGGCGTTCTTGTAGTCGGACCCGGTGAGACGGGTGGTCAACTCCACGTGCTTTTCTGTGGGAGAGTCGCAGTGGCTGAAAGCGTGGGTCAGGCGGCCCGCGGGCGACATGATCCTCATGAGGAAGAATTGCCCGGCTTTGAACTCGTACTCCGGCGGTCGAGAGAAGCGATAGCTGGTCGTGTCGGCCGTACGTGGGATCTTCTCCAGGAGAACACCGTTGAAGGTCATGGATGCCATCTGTGGTCAGCCTCCTGACGGAAGGGAACGGTCTAGGGTGTCCAGAGGATAGAATAGCAGCCATGTTCGACCGGAGGAGCAATGGGACATAAGCACGACGAGCAGGTATCCGGCGCCTATAGGCCGGAGGGGCCGGTGGTCGCAGCGGCGAGGTGCGTCGACTATGATGCGAAGAGATTAAGGACCGCCCTGGACGAGCTCCTCGCCCCCTTGGGAGGCATGGCGGCCTTCGTCAAACCGGGTGAGCGCATCGCACTCAAGCCCAATATCCTTTTCGCCACCTCCCCCGACAGGGCCATCATCACCCACCCGGAGCTTGTGGGGATGGTGGCATCGTTGGTGAAAGAAGCCGGGGCACACCCGGTGGTGGTGGAGAGCCCCGGCACGGGGGTGGTGCACGCGCGGCCGGTGATTGAGCGGGCCTTCCGCAAAGCCGGCTATCAAGACGTGGCCGAGCGATACGGCCTCGAGCTCTCTTTCGAAACCGATTGGAGGGCGGTCTCAGTACCGGAGGCCGTGCTGGCCAAGCGGATCGAGGTGCTCAGCCCTATACTCGAGGTCGATGGCGTCATCAACCTGGCTAAGTTCAAGACCCATATGTTCATGGTCTTCACGGGCGCGACCAAGAACCTCTTCGGAGTCATCCCTGGGCTCAATAAGGCGGCCTACCACGCCCGGTTGAACGACCGTAGGCGCTTTGCCGAGATGTTGCTGGACGTGGCCTACTTCGTCGGTCCGCGCCTGAGTATCGTGGACGGGATCCTGGGCATGGAAGGAGATGGGCCGGGGACGGGCGGCACACCGCGCCACCTGGGCATTCTCTTAGCCGGCGAGGACATGGTGGCCGTCGATGTGGCCTGCTGCCGCATCGCCGGAATCGAGACCTCGGCCGTTCCCGTCCTCGCGGCGGCCCGCGACCGAGGTTTGTGGAGCGGCCGGGAGGACGACGTAGAGACCGTCGGCGTGCCTCTGGAGGAGCTGCGCGTGAGGGATTTCGTGATGCCCGGCAGCTACAAAGGGATCGGGGTCGGCGTGCGCAGCGGGCTCATCGATGCTCCCCTGCGACGGATGCTGCGTCATATGAACCGGATGCCACGACCCAAGGCGGGGCGGTGCACCCTATGTGCGGCCTGCGAGAGGGGCTGTCCGGTGAAGGCCGTCACTATGGACCAGAAGGCGAAGGTGGCCAAGGTGGACGACGCTCTATGTATCCGTTGCTACTGCTGCCATGAGGTCTGCCCATCGGCAGCCATCGACCTCGAGTTCACCGGGATGGCCCGGTTGCTCGATAAGATCGGGATCGTGGGATGACGTCCAAAGGGGGAGGATGATGGCCGAGCTGAGGCGTACGCGGTGAGTCTCGAGCGACTCGGCGGCGGAGAAGTCTCGATCGGCGGTCGGATCATCCGAGCTGTGGCTCTGGATCTCGACGGCGTGGTGTGGCGGGGCGGCCAGGTGCTCCCCGGGGTGCGTGAGGCGCTTGAAGATGTGCTCCGTCGTGGTCTTGATCTGCGGTACGTCAGCAACAACTCCACGGCCCACAGGGAGACGGTGTCGGAGCGTCTGGACGGTATGGGTCTGCCGGCCGGCGCCGAACGGGTGCTCACCTCGGGTCTCGTGACCGGGCGGTGGCTGCGGGATAGGTTGCCCCCGGGATCCCCGGTGTTGGTCATTGGCGAGGCCGGGCTGCTGCGCGAGCTGCGTGACGTCGGGTTGGTTCCTTACTACGCCGGCGAGACGCGGCGCGAGGCGCTCGGGACGGCTCCGGCGGCCGTCGTGGTAGGCATGGATAGGCACTTCTCCTACCAGGCGCTGGCGGCGGCTCAGCAGGCGGTCCTCGGAGGGGCGCTGTTTGTGGCCACCAACCGCGACGCCACCTTTCCCACCCCCGATGGGTTGGCTCCGGGGGCGGGTAGCTTGGTGGCGGCTGTGGCCGTAGCGACAGAGCAGGAGCCCTTGGTGATGGGAAAACCAGGCCCGGCGCCGGCTGAGACGCTGGCCGCGCTCACAGGAACGTCACCGGCGGAGACTCTGTTCGTGGGCGACAGGCTGAGCACCGACATCGCTATGGGAAGAGAGGCGGGCATGGTCACAGTGCTGGTGTTGACCGGTGTCACGAGTGAGATCGACCTGGAGCGCGCCCGCGCCTCCGGCGCGGGCGCGCTCCCCGACCATGTCCTCTCCGGACTGGCGGATCTGCCGCGGCTGTTGGACGGCCCTGCGACGCAGGCCTGAAGCACAGCTTCGGAGGATGGACGAACCGTGTCTAGACTAGTAGCCTTGAGACATCGCAGCCACGCCCGTGCAGGAAAGGCCCCGACATGAGTGACTTCGATCCCAGCGACTATGGTCCCGAGACACTTGCTCTTCACGCCGGGCATGCGCCCGGCCAGGATACCTTGTCACGGGCCGTGCCCATCTATCAGACTACCAGCTACCTGTTCCGTGACACCGAGCACGCGGCCGGGCTGTTCGACCTCAGGGAGCCCGGCCATATCTACTCTAGGATCTCCAACCCCACGACCGACGCGCTGGAGAGACGACTCGCGGCTCTGCACGGGGCGGCAGGAGCGGTGGCGACGGCGTCGGGCATGGCGGCCATTTTCTATGCGGTAGCCACCCTGACGTCCACCGGCCAGAACATCGTCACCGGCGACAAGCTCTATGGGGGCACTTATACCCAGTTCTGTTACCCGCTCAAGCGGTTCGGCATCGAGGCGCGCTTCGTAGATTCGAGCGACCCGGCCAACTTCGAACAGGCCATCGACGAGAACACCAGACTGCTCTACACGGAGTCCATCGGGAATCCCAAAGGCAACGTCGACGACTTGGCCGCCATAGCGGAGATCGCCCATCGACATCGGATCCCGTTCATACTTGACAATACGGTGACACCGCCCCCCTTGTTCAACCCGTTCGAACACGGGGTCGACATCGTCGTCTACTCCCTCACCAAGATGATAGGCGGCCACGGCACCTCGATCGGGGGCGCCGTAGTGGACAAGGGCACCTTCGACTGGAAGGCCTCCGGCAGGTATCCGGAGATATACGGGCCCGATCCGGCCTATCACGGAGCGGACTTCTGGGAGGCGTTCGGGGATCACGACCGCGCGGTGGCTCGAGGCATGGCCTACCTCTTCAAGATCCGCACCGGGCTCCTACGGGATACGGGCGCGACGCTCTCACCCTTCAACGCCTGGTTGTTCATCCAGGGATTGGAGACGCTCCCGTTGCGGGCCCGGTCCCATGTGGCGAATGCGATGACGGTGGCTCGTTTTCTCCGGGAACATCCGTTGGTCACCTCGGTGGACTACGCGGGACTGCCGGACCATCCCGACCATGAGCGGTCCCTCCGCTACTTTCCCTTGGGCCCCGGCGCAGTCCTTGGTTTCGAGGTCCGTGGAGGTCTGGCGGCCGGGCGAAGATTCATCGAGTCGGTGAGACTCGCTTCACACGTGGCCAACATCCTTGACGCGAAGACCCTGGTGATCCATCCGGCCAGCACGACCCATAGGCAACTCACGCCCGAGGAACAGCTCAACGCGGGGGTGACCCCGGGGCTGATAAGGATCTCGGTAGGCTTGGAGAGGGTGGAGGACATCCTTGGCGACTTGGAACAAGCGTTGCGTGCATCGCAAGAGGGTGACCCGGAGGACGGTGGCCTGCCGGGCGGCGGCCCGCGGGGCGATGGCTGACGGCGACGGTCGTGTGCCAGCCACGGGGATCCGCGACGACGAAGGAGCGCGACATGGCGACCATCTATGAAGACAACTCTTTCTCCATCGGCCACACGCCGCTGGTGCGGTTGAACAGAGTGACCGGCAAGACCCGGGCACGGGTGCTGGTGAAGATCGAGGGTCGCAATCCCGCCTACTCGGTGAAGTGCCGGGTCGGAGCCGCCATGATAAGGGATGCCGAGGAGAGAGGTCTGATCGGACCCCACACGACGATCATCGAGCCTACCAGCGGTAACACCGGTATCGGTCTCGCCTATGTCTGTGCCGCGCGGGGCTACCGGCTGATCCTCGCCATGCCGGAGACCATGAGCGTGGAGCGGCGGAAGGTGCTGGCCTTCTTTGGAGCCGAGTTGATGTTGACGCCGGGGTCCGAGGGTATGAGGGGGGCGATCGTGCGTGCGGAGGAATTGGCCGCGAACGACCCCGAGCGTTACTTCCTCCCGCAACAGTTCAGCAATCCCGCCAACCCCGCCATCCATGAGAAGACCACGGGGCCCGAGATCTGGGAGGATACCGGAGGGGAAGTGGATGCGCTGGTGGCGGGAGTGGGCACCGGAGGTACTCTAAGCGGCATCTCACGTTTCTTCGAACGGGACAAGGGTCGGGCGCTTCACTCTGTGGCGGTGGAGCCGGCGACAAGCTCGGTGATAGCGCAGTCCTTGGCCGGAGAGGAGCTCGATCCCGGCCCGCATGGCATCCAGGGGATCGGTGCAGGCTTCATCCCCGCCAACCTTGATCTGTCGCTGGTGGACCAGGTGGAGCCGGTCGAGACCCACGCAGCCGTCGCGATGGCCCGACGGCTTGCGCGTGAGGAGGGGATACTCTGCGGCATATCGAGCGGGGCGGCCACCGCTGCCGCCGTGCGCCTGGCCCAGCAGGTGGAGTATGCTGGCAAGACCATCGTGGTTATTTTGCCCGATGCCGGGGAACGATATCTTTCGACGGAGTTGTTCGACTCTGTCGTGTGACGGGCGGACAAAGGAGAGCTGGGATAGAGAGCTGGACGGAGATAGCGATCATCGTGGTCGTGGTCATAGTGTTGGTCTTGGCGATGAGCCGCAGAGGACGTCGCGGAGGTGGCGACGGCACAGGCGGAGGCGGCGGAGGCTGAGGCCTGGGTTAGAGCTCCGTGTGAGCTCCCATCTTTCGACTTCACTCCGACCGGGAGGGGCCGGCGCCGGGCGGTGCGGGCCGCCCGGCGCCGGCCCCATCACCGGGTTCCCGGCATATAAGTCGCCAACCCCACGCGTAGTGGTGTGGTCTCAAATCCCGGGAAGTGCTTCGTCAAATGGTCACGGTCCGCCTCCGTTACGGCGCCGGCCTGGGTGAGGAAGTCCACCGCGTCTGGAGTGAGAGGTCGCCCGGGCAGATACTGCATCAGGGCTCCCTGCAGCTTGCCCAGCGCTTTGGGGATATGGAGGACCGGTCGGCGACGCCCCCTGGTCTCCAGCGCCAGCTTGATGAACGCGGCCAGCGTGACCTCATCCGGACCGCCGAGCCGGAAGGTCTTGTCGCCGCTCCGCCCGGCGTCTCCGACGATGAGCGTGAACAGGTGACCTACATCCTCTATGAAGACGGGGGTTAGTAGATCGTCGCCTCTTCCGAATATGGGCACGAACGGTAGGTAGTCCGAGTAACCGAGTATGCGATTGAGTGCTGTATCTCGGGGGCCGTATGCCCAACAGCATCTCACCAGGGTCCAATCGAGGCCGCTGCCTCTGATGGCCTCTTCGGCCTGCCATTTGGCCCGGTTCCACGGTTCCGTGGCCTCGGCAGAGACGGTGATGCCGCTCACATATATGAACCGGGGTGAGCCGGCGGGGAAGCGGGTCGATGATGGCTCCGCCGTCGGCGCGCCGTAGACCGAAGCGAGAGCATTCAGCAGGTTCAGGGTGCCGTCGCGGTCCACCGCTGCGTAGGTGAGGCCTCGCCTGGGGTCTTCGATCGGAGCTCCGGTGAACTGGACGGCTTGGATCACTGCTTCTACGCCCCGCACGGCTCCCGGGAGGCCGTCGGGCCTGGTGACGTCTGCCTGGACGAAGGTTAGGCGGCCCTCGGCTAAGGCGCGACGCCCGATCTCGTTGTCGAGCGATTTCGGTAGCGCCTGGGCGATCGATCGGCTCATCGCCCGCACAGCGTGGCCGGCGTCCAGGAGATGGCGCGTGATGACGCTCCCGATGAACCCTGTGGCGCCCGAGACAAGGATCGTCATGTCTCCTCCAGGGCGATCTGCTCTATGGACCGGCCTGTGGCGATGGAGTCGGGCGCCTCAGTGGTGATGCTGGACCCCGGCCGGGCGGCCGTATCACGGTGTTTGATGAGCAGCCAGTTCTTCTCCCCGCGGTTCTTCATCTGTACGAGGGTCCAGCTCCCGGCGAGCTTCTGCCCGTGGATGATGAATTTGAGGTCGCCCCGCGCGAGAGCCCCGTCGGCTCCGACGCGGACCCCCTCGGCATGTCCACGATTCTTCGGAGTCCCCCCACGGGTCACATCGAGTTCCCACCAACCGAAGTCCCATACCATGACCGTTCCGCCCCCATACTCCCCTTCGGGGATGATCCCCTCGAAAGCGGCATACTCCAGGGGATGGTCTTCCGTCATGACCGCCAGCCGCTTGTCGGCGGGATCGAGCGAGGGTCCCTTCGGCACCGCCCAGGACTTGAGGACGCCCTCCAGCTCCAAGCGCAGGTCGTAGTGCAGGCTCGAGGCGGCATGCTTCTGCACCACGAAGACCGGGCGCTCGGGCGCCTCGACATCTGTGGACGGATGGGTTCCGGCCGGTTCGGAGGTGCGGGTGAAATCCCGCCGGCGATGATATTCGGCCAGAACCTCAGCGGCAGGGCCGGTCTTGTCTGAATCCGCGTCGCTCATCGGCGTATCCTCCTCGTGATGGCTTGAACATCGGGGCGTCGTCTCCGGCAGGCCCGTCGGCCGGCGGCAGGAGCTTCGACCGGCGGCGGGCGCGTCGGCCGTACGCACGGGCCTGCGTGGACATAGGCCGCGTCGCCTTGTATCTTCCCAATGGGGCCTGACGATATGCCCCGGCCGCTCGTTATTCGTGACTGGACCGGCCCGTCGTCCTATACTCGGCACGAGGCTACGGCGGCGACGGAGACATCACCTCTGCCATGACCTTCGGCGACACGTCGTTCATTATGGTTCCTTACTACGCGATCCCGGGCAGATATGCTTTGACGATAGGCGCCGAAGACCTGGATGGAAACATCCTTTAGAAGTTCACTGAGATCACGGAGTCTGGATAGATCACGATACGAAGAGGGGCACGTGGAGCTGACGGCCGGCGACTGCACCCGAGCATACCGACCATTCAGCCTGGAGGAATAGGAGTCGGCCATGAGTTTCTGGGAGGTCAACGAGAAACACTTCGTGAATGCCGGAGTCTCGGTGTTGGTGCTGGTGGCCGCCTGGGTGGTCTACTGGATCCTGCGCCACAGCATCAACCGCTTCTCTAAACGGCGGGAACTGCCCAGCGTTGATCCGGGAGCTGAGACGCGTCTCAGGATGATACAGAGGCTATCGGCGGTGACTCTGTTCTTCGTGGCGGTAGGTCTGGTGTTCTGGATCATGGACGTGGCCGCCCTCAAGCGTGTGGCGGTGGGCATGTTCGCCTCAGCGGGCGTGGTGGGTATCGCATTGGGTTTCGCGGCTCAGACCACAATGGCCAACTTGGTATCGGGCGTGATCATCGCCTTCGCACAACCCATCAGATTGGGTGACAGGGTCACGATCGACGATGAGTACGGGACGGTGGAGTCGATCGGTCTCTTCTACACCAACATCCACACTTGGGACAACCGGCGTCTGGTGATCCCCAACAAGATCCTCTCCGACCAGAGCATCCGCAATTACACGCTCGTCGATCCGCGCATGCCGGCGCTGGTGCTTCTGCGCTTGGAATACGGCGCCGACGTGGAGACCGTTCGCACTATCCTTCTCGATGAAGCTCGGACTCATCCCCTGTTCTTGCGGGACCCGGAGCCCTCCGTGCAGGTGGTGGACGCCGACAACCTGGGGATCTCGGTACGTCTCTCGGCTTGGGCCGCCACCCAGGCCGACGCTTGGACGCTGGCGGTGGACGTGCGTGAGAAAGCGATTCGGAGACTGACCGACTTAGGCGTGTCGGCCGGGGTGCGTTGGAGCCGGATCATGGCGGAACCGGCCGGATCCTGACGGAATCGGCCATGTCGTGCGGCGTCCCGCTTGGGCCGGAGCGCCGCTCAGTCTGATCCCGCCGGGCCCAGCTGCTTCAGAATGGCCGCGATCTCTCGGTGATCACGGATCACGAAGTCGGCCTGGGGCGGCTCCACATGGTCGGCTGAACCCGCGCAACGGATGGTCACCATGCCTACGGCTCTGGCCCCCGCGATATCCGTCCGGGGTGTGTCTCCCACGTGTACCGCGCGGCCCGGTTCGACGTCCAGTCCGGCGAGGGTGGTTTCGAACATGCGCCGGTCGGGCTTGGGATATCCGGTCTCGTCGGAGAAGGTCAGCACCGAGAAACACTCCAGCAGGCCGTCGTCGGCCAGAAACTCCCGCAGGATACGCCCCGGGGTCAGACTGGTGTCGGAGATGATGCCGAGACGGTACCCGGCGGCCGCAAGAGCGGGTATGGTCTCCCGCACGCCTGGAAGAAGCTCCAGCCTCGCGGACCGCGAGGCCTCCTCGATCTCGTGGGCCGCTCGGCCGACGGCCTCTTCACCGATGGCGTCCGGATCGACTCCGAACCGGGCCAGGAAGTGCAGCACTTGGTGATGCGCGCCGTAGTGCCGGCCCGTGGTCCAAGCCTTCATGAACGCATCGAAGGCGGAACGGAAGGCCTGCTCCATCTCGTCCTCTGCAGGGTGGGCTCCACCCGCGGCGAGTGCCCGCCGGAGGGCCTGCATCCTCCGCGGCCTTACGGTGTCCCGGCCTCCGTCGACGGCGTAGAGGGTGTTCCAAAGGTCGAAAGTGAGGGCCGTGATTGCAGGGCTATCCATCCCGGTCCGGAAAGAATAGGGGTTGACGAACAGGTCGCGGCTCCTCGCCGGGCGGGCATCCTGCGCGCCTTGGGAGCGGATCGAGACAAGCTCGGGGTGGTGCATGTTGGTATCCTTCCTCACCATGAAAACCAGACTCTCCAGGCTTCCGGCCTTGATCATCATCGTTTCTTCGGCCGTTTTCGCCGGGGCTCTGCTGGGGCCGTGCGCAGACCAGGCCTTGGCGGCGGGGTTCAAGGACGTGCCTGATTCCCACACGTATCGCGTCCAAATCGAGACCCTGGCTCAACTAGGCATTATAAACGGGTACTCGGACGGGACTTTCCGTCCCAACGAACAGGTCACACGGCAACAGTTCGCCAAGATGGTGATCCTGGCTATGCGCATCAACGTGACTGAGGACGATAAGTGCGCCTTCATCGACGTGAAGAAGAGCTCCGATATCGACCTGTACCCGGACAATTACGTGGCGGCGGCGGCTCGAGAGAAGATCGTCGTCGGGTATGAGGGGCCTTCAGGACCCATCTTCAAGCCCGAAGCGGCCATCACCCTCTCGCAGCTGGTGACCATGGGCACTCGAGCCGCCGAAAGGCCTCTCTACGTGCCCCCGGCTTCGTATAAGTCGGCCTGGGGCAACTTCGACACCACACATTCCATAATCGCCCGGGTGGCTCAGTACAACGGCCTCCTGCGTGAGCTGGCGCCCCCCGGTGTATCGTTGAGCTCGGTGTCTCCACTCACTACCGCCACACGCGCTCAAGCGGCGGCCCTTCTTTTCAACGTGATGGGGACCGACATGTCGGGGCTGAACGGTCGCTTCCTAGGCGATTCGACCGACCTGGTACGCTATTTTCGCCAGAAGACCGGCGGCAATGACGGCAAGTTCACGGTGTCGCTCGAAGAGCTGGCAAAGATGTATGTCAAGTACGGCAGGCGTTTCGGCATCCGGGCGGATATGGCCTGGGCACAGATGATCCACGAGACCGGCTACGGACAGTACGGCGGCGACGTGGCGCCTGAACAGAACAACATGGCCGGTATCGGGGCCACGGGGGGCGTGCCGGGCAACTCCTTCGCCACCGCCGAGCTGGGGGTCATAGCTCAGTATGCCCACCTTGCCTGGTACGTCTATGTCGACCACTTGAGCGACCCTTACTGTTGCATGGTCACGCAACCGGCGAACGGGCCGATCAGCACGCCCGGCGATCCGCGTCACTTCCAGTCCGATGGGAGCCCACACAAAGGGAACGTGCGCACCGTCTACGAGTTGAGCGGTAAGTGGGCTGTAGGACCGAACTACGGTACCGCTCTTCGGGCGATAGCGAACGGCATCACCGTCACCTGCGGCCTCTGGTAGGCGGCCGGTGGGCCGTGATAGGCTCCGGGAGTACCTGGGTGAGGAAAGGAACTCGCAGAGATGAAGGACCTGAGCATACTCCCCGAGCATCTGCGTAGCGCGGCGATGATCGCCGGGGGGGACTTCGGCTGGCCTCTGGATCTGGCCGCGGAGGTCATCCAGACCCTGGCGGACGCCGGCGCCGTGGTGACGGGCGTAGAGGCGTGGAGTGTCGACGAGGAGGGTGTCCCCGCCTCGGTGGGGTGGTCATCCTACGACCTGGACGACTATGCCGACGATTGGGAAGCCTCCGTGATCACCGCGCGGGCGGAGGCTGAGACGGTGCTCACCGGTGTCCTTGAGACCGCCACTCAGGATGAGGTCAACTACATAGGTATCGACTGGGATCATCCGGGGCCGGTGGAGCCGTCGGAGGAACCCTGAGCTCTCGTGCGCCGTGCTTGACAGACGAGGTCTCAGTCGGCCGAGCAGGGTCGAATGAGACTGATGCTCCTACTCGGCGGCTCAGCACAAGTCTAGGAGTGACCGAATGAAGGTCACCAATGGGGTGGGGCTGAGAGTGGAGCTGGACGAGGCGTCACTTGAGAGGCCTGCCACACCTGGTAAGAAGCCGGTGGTCATCGGCAACTAGGTCCTCCCTCGCCGCCGACTTCTTCACCTACGCCCTCGGCGGCACCGACTCGGGCGTGACGCCACGCCGGTTTGCCCCGTGTGCGCTCGTGGAATAGAATGTCTTCTCTCGCGGATGCGGGGGTCTGGGCGGGAAGTCTGCGCCCGCCGCAGGAAGTGTCTAGTGAACGGGGGTACATGGCATGGCTATGACCATGACCGAGAAGATCATGGCGAGGGCGGCCGGCAAAGAGTCGGTTGCGCCCGGTGACCTCATCATGGCGAAGCTCGACTTCTGCTTCGGTAACGACGTGACCGCCCCGGTGGCCATCGACGAGTTCGAGAAGGCCGGCTTCGAGCACATCTTCGACCCGGACAGGATCGTGCTTATACCCGACCACTGGACGCCCAACAAGGACATCAAGTCGGCCGGACTGGTCAAGCAGATGCGGGAGTTCTCCAAGAAGCACGGACTCACGCACTGGTACGATGTGGGCCGTGTGGGCGTGGAACATGCCTTCTTCCCCGAGCAGGGCTTGGTCGGTCCCGGAGACGTGATCCTCGGCGCCGACTCCCACACCTGCACGTACGGCGCTCTCGGCGCCTTTTCGACAGGAGCCGGGTCCACCGATCTGGCCGGCGCCATGGCCACGGGTGAAGCCTGGTTCCGGGTGCCGGAGAGCCACCGGTTTGACTTCGAGGGCGCCCTGGGCCGCTACGTGACGGGAAAAGACATCATCCTTTTCACCATCGGACAGATAGGGGTGGACGGGGCCCTCTATAAAGCGATGGAATTCACCGGTTCGGCCATCCGCAATCTCTCCATGGATTCCCGCTTCACCATCTGCAACATGGCCATCGAGGCCGGGGGCAAGAGCGGCATCATCGCTCCCGACGACACCACCAAGGCCTACGTGGAGGGACGCTTCCTCCGTACGCCGCGCTACTACAGTTCCGATCCGGACGCCTGGTATGAAAGGGTCTACTCGTGGAAGGCGGACGAAGTGCCGCTCATGGTGGCTAAGCCGCACCTGCCTTCGAACACCCAACCGGCCGACGAGCTGAGTTCCATCAAGATCGACCAGGTGGTCATCGGCAGCTGCACCAACGGCCGCATCGAGGACCTGCGCCAGGCGGCGGAGATCCTGCGGGGACGCAAGGTGCACAAAGACATCCGCTGCATCGTCATCCCGGCCACGCAGGCCATCTGGAGGCAGGCCAACGACGAGGGGCTGTTCGACGTGTTCCTGGACGCCGAGGCGGCAGTGTCGGCTCCCACCTGCGGCCCCTGTCTGGGAGGCCATATGGGTGTGCTGGCCAAGGGTGAGAGGGCCGTCTCCACCACCAACCGCAACTTCGTAGGTCGCATGGGTCATCCGGAATCGGAGGTGTACTTGGCCGGCCCGTATGTGGCCGCGGCGAGCGCCGTGGCCGGCTATATCGCGACCCCCGACCAGATCGGGGCGCCGGCTTCCGGCGAGGGAAGGAGCCAGTCATGACGGCGCTCCGTGGACGGGCCTGGACCTTCGGCCGCGACATCGATACCGACCTCATCATCCCGGCTAGATACCTCAACATGGCCACCGCGGCTGAGTTGGCTCCACACGTGATGGAGGACGCCGACCCAAGCTTCGCCGGCAAGGTACAGCCGGGCGACATCATCGTGGCCAGAGAGAACTTCGGTTGCGGCTCGTCGCGCGAGCATGCCCCCATCGCCATCAAGGCCGCCGGGGTCTCCGTGGTCATCGCTAAGAGTTTTGCCCGCATCTTCTACCGCAACGCCTTCAACATGGGGCTGCCCATCCTAGTGGCGCCGGAAGCGGTGGACGGTATCAAGGAGGGTGACGGACTGACGGTCGATCTCGCCTCCGGCGAGATCGCCGATCTCACCACCGGTGTGACCTATCAGGCCCAGCCGCTGCCGCCCTTCATGCAGGAACTGGTGGCGGTCGGCGGTCTGCTGCCCTATCTAAGACAACGCGCCGCTACGGCCTGAGACGTCGTCCGGCATCGAGAACCGAAAGGAACCAAGAGTGAGCTACAGTATCGCCGTCATCCCCGGTGACGGGACCGGACCCGAGGTTGTCAATGAGGGCCTCAAGGTGCTCGCAGCAGCGGCCGCTCAGACCGGGTTCACCTACGAACTGACCCGCTATGACTTCGGCGGCGAGCGGTACATGCGAACCGGCGAGACCCTGCCCGACTCCGCCGTTGAGGAATTCAAAGAGCACGACGCCATCTTCCTGGGGGCCATGGGTCATCCCGACGTTCCGCCGGGCACTCTGGAGCAGGGCGTTCTTCTCAAGATCCGCTTCGCCCTCGACCAGTACATCAATCTGCGTCCCGTACGGCTGATCCCAGGTGTCGAGACTCCCATCAAGAACAAAGGACCCAAGGAGATCGACTACTGTGTGATCCGCGAGAACAGCGGCGGCATGTACACCGGTATGGGGGGCAACTCTCGACCCGGCACCAAAGACGAGGTGGCCATCCAGGAGATGGTCTACACCTATGACCAGGTGGCCCGCTGCCTGCGCTACGCCTTCGAGTACGCTCGCAATCACGGGAAGAAGGCCCGCGGGGTGGGCGAGAACAACACCCTGGCCCTGATAGGCAAGTCGAACGTGCTCACCCACATGTACAGACTGTGGGACCGCGTCTTCGCGGAGATCGGCGATCAGGAGTATCCTGACGTCAAGCGGGAGTATTACCATGTGGACGCCACCTGTCTCTACATGGTGGTGAACCCGGAGATGTTCGACGTCATGGTGGTGGAGAACATGTTCGGCGACATCATCACGGATCTCGGCGCGATCACCCAAGGGGGTCTCGGCGTGGCCGCCGGAGGCAATATCAACCCAGACGGCGTAAGCATGTTCGAGCCCATAGGCGGGACCGCCCCCATGTGGACCGGCAAGAACGCCATCAACCCGCTGGCGGCTATCGGAGCCGTGCAGATGATGCTCGAGTACCTGGGTGAGAACGCAGCCGCCTCTCTCGTGGAGAATGGCATCGCTCACGCAGTGACCAAGATGAAGTCCATGACCGCGAACGAAATGGGCATGGGCACCGATGCCGTGGGCGATCTGGTGGCCGGGTTTGTCGCCAAAGGCTGAACGGAGTCCGTCTGCGCTCGAGCCGGGGCGCCGCGCGCCTGCGCGTCGACCGAGGCCGCCCGCGCCGACGGTTCTTTCTCCGCACGATTGGGTAAGTCAATACCGGGTGAGAAGGAGCGGCACGACACTGAATCGAGCCTGCACGAAGGAGTGGGGAAGGGAGGTCTCATGGGAACGATCGTAGTGGGAGTAGACGGGTCCGAGGGGGCGGAGATCGCTTTGGGATTCGCATTGGAAGAAGCGGCTTTGCGCGGTTCCAAGCTCAGACTGGTAAGCGCCTGGGAGATTCCCCCTTCGGTCCTTGCCAGCGTGGTCGCGAGCAAGGAATTCTATGAGGAGTTCCGGGAGAACGCCCTGAGGGTGGCGGAGGCGGCCGCAGCCATCGTGGAAGCGCATGAACCCCCCGTGGAACACGAGGAGGTAGTGGACGAAGGGCACGCAGGCAAAGTCCTCTTAGAGAACGCGGTCGACGCCGAGCTCCTGGTGGTGGGCAGGCGCGGGCAGGGCACGATCAGGGAGATGCTGCTTGGTTCGATCAGTCGTCACGTGGTTGCGCACGCCAAGTGTCCACTCGTGATCGTTCCCGTCCCACCGCACAAATAGTCTGAATTGATCGTCGACCGTAGCACCACTGCGCTGGTGGTTGATTCCACCGCGGACCTGCCCGATGAGCTGGTCCAGGACCCTAACCTGACCCTGGTGCCGCTCACGGTCTTCTTTGGAGAAGAGGCCTTTCTGGACTGGGTGGAGCTCACGCCGGACAGGTTCTACGAGAAGCTTGTATCAGCCCCCCGGCTACCCACCACATCGCAGCCTCCACCGGGAGTATGGGCGGATCTCTACAGGCGTCTTCGCGAAAGATACGAGCGTGTCTACTCCGTTCACTTGAGCGCCGAATTCAGCGGGACGTGTGAGACCGCCCGTGCGGCCGCCCAAGCGGTGGATGGGGTCACCGTCGTCGATTCGCGTCTTGCCACGGGGGGCATCGCCCTGTTGGTGGATCGCATGATGGACAGGATCGATCGCGGTGTGTCTCAGGAGGAGTTCGATGCCTACATCGAGTATTTCCATGCGAACAAGACCTTCCTGTTCCTACCCACGACCTTGGACTATCTCTACAAAGGGGGGCGCATCGGACGCGCGTCGCACCTGGTAGGTACGCTCCTCAATATCAAGCCGGTCCTTACTATCGAGGACGGGGTCGCCGATGAGTTCAAGAAGGCCAGAGGATTGCGTCAGGCTCTGGCGGTCATGAAGGATGGTCTTCTCAAGCGGACCGATCCCGGCTCCGACGTCTACGCCAACCTGTCTCACGGCCTGAACCGGCAGGTGATGGAGCAGTTACGCGCGCTCCTTCTAGAGATATCCGACAGGACCCTGCACCTCCGACCGCCCAGTATCGTCGGCTCGGTCATCGGCACTTATATCGGCCCCGGCGCCGTGGGGCTTTGCTTCATCCAGGAGTAGTCATTACCCCGGTTTCAGTTGGACGGCGCCGGTCTTCAGGTCTGGGCCGCTTCTGCCGATGACGCTTAGGGCAGTACCCCTTTTTGTCTTACGGAGCTCCGTGCGGGGCTTGGCGTCCAGGGAGGTCGAGCGCGGCAATGACAGAGGATCAGAAGACGCAACTGCTCAAAGCGTTGAGTAAGGCATTTTTGGCGGACTCGCACCGTGGAATGGTCGCCTTCTCGCCTGATGGGCGCTGTCTGTGGGCGAGCGACTCGGCAGCGGTCATTGCGGACACAACGACTGAAGAGGTAACGAAGCATCCGCTCCATGCATCATTCTGGGGAGAGGGTCTCGCGGAGGATGCCCGTCAAGCGCTTGCTTCAGGTGGGCCCATCCGCCGCGAGGTCGGTCGGGCGGGTGCTAACGGAAGGGGCCAATGGATCGAGAGAGTCGTGGTGGGGGTGGAGATACTGGGCCAGATGAGCCCTGCCATGTTGGTGGAGGATCACACGGAGCGCAAGCGCGCTGAGGAGTGGTTCCGGTTCGCGGACCAGTCAATCCAGAAGACAGGTGAGCTTGTCTGCTGGATCGATGAGAGCGCCCGTCTTCGCTACGTCAACGAGGCCGTGTGCGAGAAGACAGGGTATACGCGTGAAGAGCTGATGAGTATGGAAGTCGGCGACCTGATGCCCGATCTGCGTGATCGCTGGCATGAAGTATGGGAGCAGGCTGAGCAGCAGGGCCGCCTGCTTCAGGAGACCGTCGCACGACACAGGGACGGGCGTGCGCTCCCCATGGAGTTCAATGCCGACCACACCGACTATCACGGCAGGCCATACCTGCTCGTGTTCGCCCATGAGATCGGCTACCGCAGGCAGTCAGACGAATTGCGCGAAGACGAGGCCGCCCGCCGTAGGAACTTGATCGGGCAGTCTAGGGACGGCATCTGTATCTTGGATGAGAGCGGTGCTGTGGTGGACGGAAACGAGGAGTTTGCCCGCATGCTCGGCTACTCCATGGAAGAGATGCTGCAGCTCCATGTATGGGACTGGGATACGGCGTTCGACGAGCTGCGATTCCTGGAGATGGTGCGGACGGCGAGCGCCGCCGGTGACCATTTCGAGACTCGTCACCGTCGAAAGGACGGCACACAGTTCGACGTAGAGGTCGGCTACAACGGAGTGGTAGTTGGGGACAGGAAGCTCATCTTCACCGTGTACCGCGACATCGCCAAGCGCAAAGAGGCGGAGAGATCGCTGCGCCTGACGCAGTACTCGATGGACCATGCCGAGGGACAGGTGTTCTGGCTCACCCCGGATGCCAGGATCATGTACACGACCGAATCGACCTGCAAACAGCTTGGTTATACATGTGAAGAGATGCTGTCCATGCACCTGCGGCAGATCGACCCCGCATCTCCCGCGAACTGGGAGGAGCAATGGAGAGGTATCAAGCTGGCAGGGGCGCTCACCTTCGAGACCGTCCACTACACGAAAGACGGCAACGGCATCCCCGTGGAGGTCACGGCCAGCTACGTGGAGTATGAAGGCCAAGAGTACAGCTTCGTCGTCGCCCGCGACATCACTGCGCGCAAAGAACTCGAGGCTTCGCTGCGTCTGACCCAGATGTCGGTGAATCGGGCGCGTGATCAGATCTTCTGGCTCAACCGGGAAGGCCGCTTCATCTTCGTTAACGACTCCACCTGCGAGCAACTGGGGTATACGCGGGATGAGCTCCTGCGTATGACCATCTACGATGTCGAGCCCGCCATCGCGCGACCCTGGACCAGCACTTGGGAGGATCTTAAGCGGACCGGCGCCGGCGTGCAGGAGACCCTCTACCGCGCCAAAGACGGCAGAGAGATCCCGATGGAGGTGAGTTCCAACTACATCCGGCACGAGGGGCAGGAGTACGACTTCGTCTTCGCGCGGGACATCACGGAGCGGAAGAAGACCGAGAGCGCTCTGCGGTTGGCGAAGGACAAGGCCGAGGCCGCCAACCGCGATCTTGAGCACTCCATCAGGCGCACGAATCAGCTCGCCGTGGAGGCGCAGGCGGCGAACGAAGCCAAGAGCGCGTTTCTGGCCAACATGAGTCACGAGATACGCACGCCGATGAATGGTGTCATAGGCATGGTCGATCTATTGCTCGACACCGATCTGGACCCCGAGCAGCGTGACTATGCCGAGACGGTCCAGTCCAGCGCCGAAGCGTTGCTCACGGTCATCGGCGACATACTCGATTTCTCGAAGGTGGAGGCCAAGAACATCGAGTTCGAGAGCATAGATTTCGATCTCCGGCTGACACTCGAAGACATGATGGCGCTGCTCGCCATCAAGGCTCATGAGAAGGGCATCGAGTTGGCGGTTCTAGTCGAGCCGGATATCCCCTCTGTCTTGAAAGGCGACCCGGGGCGTCTGCGTCAGGTCCTCACCAACCTTGTGGGGAATGCCATCAAGTTCACCGAAGAGGGAGAGGTGGACGTACACGTCATTCTTGAGTCGGAGAACGAGACGGGTGCCACCATGCGGTTCCTCGTGCGGGACACGGGCATCGGTATCCCGGACCCGGTGCTGGAGCAGTTGTTCCATCCGTTCGTCCAGGCCGACGCCTCGACTACGAGGCGACACGGCGGCGCCGGCCTCGGTCTCTCGATAGCAAAGGGTCTCATCGAGGCCATGGGAGGCCGGCTGGGAGCCGACAGCACGCTGGGGTCCGGTTCCACATTCTGGTTCACTCTTCCGCTGGCCAAGGGTTCACCGGCTCCGGGCGAGCTGAACAAGCTGGAGTTGGGGACGGTTGCGGGCGTAAGGGTGCTGGGGGTGGACGATAGTGAGACCAACCGAAAGGTGCTCGCCGGCATGCTGGAATCGTGGGGCTGCCGTCATACGGAGGTCTCCGGAGCCGCGGAGGCCTTGGATGAACTGCGGGCGGCCGTCGCTGAAGGAGATCCGTACCAGGTCGCCGTTCTCGATATGTGCATGCCCGAGATCGACGGCGAGGAGTTGGCCGTCAAGATCAAGGCCGATTCGCAGCTGACGGCGACCGGTTTGGTCATGATGACCTCTGTGGGAGCCCGCGGCGACGCGGCCCGCATGGAGAAGGTGGGATTCTCGGCGTATCTGGTCAAACCGGTGAGACAATCGCACTTCTATGATTGTCTGGCCGCTGTGGTCGGTCCCGATGCTCCCTCACAGAGCAGAGAGCGACGCTCCGCGGCGTCACAGCGCATCATCACCCGGCACACGTTGGCGGAACGGGCCCGTAGGCGGGCGCAGATCCTCTTGGCGGAAGATAATCCGGTCAACCAGAAAGTGGCTCTCAAAGCTCTGGAGAAGCTGGGTTACAAAGCCGACCTGGCCAACGACGGGGTGGAAGCTCTCCAAGCGACCAGAGAGAAACTCTACGACCTGATCCTCATGGACGTTCAGATGCCCGGCATGGACGGCATGGAGGCCACTAGGCAGATCCGCGATCCTCGATCGGGTACTGTGAATCCTAAGGTGGTGATCGTTGCTCTGACGGCCCATGCCATGGCCGGTGACCGGCAGAGGTGTCTGGACCAGGGCATGGACGACTACTTGGCTAAGCCCATCAAGGCCGCCGAGTTGCAGGACGTCATCAACAGATGGGTGCAGGGGCCGGCGGCCGGACCGGAATCGGAGCCGGCTCCGCCCTCGCTTGTCGTCGCAGACCCAGCGCCGGCGGTGTTTGACGAGAACGTGTTGCTCAACCTCCTCGAGGGCGATCGCGAGTCGGCCGTGGAGATAGCCAATCAGTACCTCGCCGATGCGCCGGGCCAGGTGGCCCGCCTGCGTGACGCGATTGCCGCGGGGGACCACGTCGAGGCCAGGGAGCGTGCGCATGCCCTGAAAGGTTCGTCTGCCAGTGTGGGCGCGGAGGCCATGAGGTTCTGCGCGGCCGACGTGGAGAAAAAGGCGGTCGCCGGCGTGATCGACGATGCCGAAGCGGCCGCTTGGATGGCCGACCTTGAACACCAACTCACCCTGCTACTGGCTTTGGCGGAAGAGAAGGACGGCTTGATGTGAGAGCGCTCGTTGCAGATGACGACACGGCGTCTCGTCTGCTGCTGCAGCGGATGCTCACCAAGTGGGGTTACGATGTCGTCACGGCCTCCGAAGGCGAGGAGGCATGGAACATCCTGACGGGTGACAACTCACCCGACCTGGCTGTTCTCGACTGGATGATGCCGGGTTTGGATGGGGTGGAGGTGTGCCGGCGCATCCGGGCTCTCGACCTCTCCAGCCCTCCCTACCTCATCCTTCTGACCTCGCGCGGCGACAAGCAAGACATCGCAACCGGCCTGGAATCCGGGGCATCGGACTACGTTCAGAAGCCGTTTGATCATGACGAGCTGAGGGCGAGGCTGCTCGTGGGTCGCAGGTTCGCCGAGCTTAACAGCAAGTTGCTTGAGACGCAGCGCGAGCTTCAGAGACAGGCCCTCACAGACCCGTTGACGCACATCATGAACAGGAGGGCCATCCTCGGGCGTCTGACCGAGGAGTTGGCCCGTGCTCCCAGGCAGGGTCTGCCTCTCAGCATCGGCGTGATGGACATCGATCATTTCAAACTGGTCAACGACCGGTATGGGCACGCGGGCGGCGACTCTGTGCTACAGACGGTAGTGGAACGCTCTCTGCGGGCGCTGCGGGCATACGACGCCCTGGGCCGCATAGGCGGCGAAGAGTTCCTCATTGTGATGCCGGGTGTAGGAGCGCGAGATGCTTCGATCGTCCTCGAACGCATCCGTCACAGCATCCGTCAGACGATTATTGAGTTGCAGAGTGCGGAGATCACCGTGACGGTGAGCATCGGAGGAGCCGTGAACGGCGGAGAGACCCCTGAGGAGCTTCTCCATCTTGCCGACGAGGCGTTGTATCGAGCCAAAGGGGAGGGGCGCGACCGCGTGGTCATGGCTCCTCGCAAGGAGTCTGAGGCGGAGATGATGATGCAGGCGAGTCAAGCGGCGGCGCCTTTCGAGTCTTAGTGAGCGGTGCGGACCGCCTGCGACCGGCCGCATGTTATACTGCCGCGGACATTCGATAGGATCGTGTTTCAGGCGGCGTTCAGAGCTGAGCATTCCACTCTAACCTGTCCCGCGTATGAGCCTCGCCTCTCGTCTGCTGCACTGACACTCCACATGGAGGACGGAATGAGTTCTGCCAAACTGTACGTGGGCAACCTCAACTACGCGACAACTGAAGCCAGCATCAGGGCACTGTTCGAGCAACACGGGGAAGTGAGTTCCGTGAACCTCATCACCGACCGGGACAGCGGTCGACCCAAAGGTTTCGGGTTTGTCGAGATGGCCACCGCCGAGATGGCGGACGCGGCTAAGACGGCTCTCGACGGGACCGAACTCGACGGTCGCGCGCTCAAGGTCGACACGGCGAAGGAACCTCAGCCCAGGGCGCCCCGCTCGGGCGGCTACGGCGGTGGCGGCTACGGCGGTGGCGGCTACGGCGGAGGACGCAACTGGTAGACGAAGCCGGAGATGATCTTCGAGAAGGCGCCGGCCCTAGGGCCGGCGCCTTTTTTCATTCCAGGCCTTGTTAAGTTAGGAGCGCAGCACTAAAATAGTCGCACCTAACTATCACGACGGAGTGGACGGCATCATGGACAATGACAACAGAGAAGAGAGCGAGGCCGAAGGTCGGGTTCCGGGAGCGGTAGACGGCGAAGCACTGAGCGAGAGCCAGGAGGACTATCTGGAGGCGATCCTTCTGTTGGAGCGGGAGTCTCGAGTCGCTCGGGTCAGTGAGATAGCCGACCAGTTGAATGTGTCTAGGCCCTCGGTGACAGGCGCCCTCAAGAATCTAGCCGCTCGCGGTCTGGTCGCACATGAACCTTACGGGCACGTAACGCTGACCGACGAGGGGGCCGACATCGCTCTGGAGGTGGAACGCCGGCACGTGGCCGTCCGGGATTTCCTTGTCGACGTGCTGGGCGTGCCGGACGAGAAGGCCGATATCACCGCGTGCCGGCTCGAACACGTGTTGGAGCCGGATGTGCTCGCCCACTTCGTTGCATATGCCGAGGAGCACAAAGCCGCCCTCCGATCCCGCGATCCACAATCCGTGTCGGGGTCGGAGGTGGCACGATGACCTCTTTGGCCCAGTTGCCTCCTCTATCACACGGTGTTGTTGCCTCATTGCCACGTTCGCGAGGTCTGGCCAGACGGTTGATCGCACTGGGCCTGACGCCTGGGGCTGAGGTATGCGTGCTCCAGAATCGAGGCCGGGGTCCTCTCATCGTGGAGGTACATGGTGCGCGATTGGCTTTAGGGCGCGGCCAGGCCGCGCGGGTGGAGGTGGAACCGGAGTCTCAGCCGGCCGGTGAGTGATGGATCGCTCAACTGAACGCCCGCCTGAGGTCGTCCTGGCTCTGGCGGGTCAGCCGAACGTCGGCAAGAGCACGGTCTTCAACGCTCTGACAGGGCATGACCAGCATGTCGGCAATTGGGCCGGCAAGACGGTCGAGAAGATGACCGGACACTTCGATCACTCAGGGCGTCGGTTCGAGATCGTCGACCTTCCAGGAACCTATAGCCTTACCTCGGGTTCGGAAGAGGAGCGCATAGCCCGAGACTATCTGATCCAAGATCCTCCAGATGCGGTGATCGTACTGGTCAACGCGGCGTCGCTGGAGCGTAATCTCTACCTGCTGGCGGAGCTTCTCCTGTTGCAGGTTCCCGTCGTGGTGGGTCTGAACATGGTCGATATAGCGGCCAGCCACGGCACGCATGTTGAAGCACACGTACTGGAGGCCGCTCTTGGCCTACCCGTGGTGGAGCTCGTCGCAAGCAAGGGCAAGGGCCTACGCGAATTGATAGACGCGGCGCAAGCGGTTATCGACCATCCAGAGTCGTTCGAGCCGAATCGCCCGGTGATCCGGCCGAACCACCAGCCGGTGTTGGCTGAGATCGAAGGGCTGCTCACGGGCCACTCGCCGCCAGGTTATCCACCTCAGTGGTTGGCGATCAAACTCCTCGAAGGAGACGCTGATGTCGCCGAGGTCATTCGCAAGGCTGTGTCTGACGATGTCTGGGAGCGGGTTTACAGCATTCTGGTGGAGCACGACGATGCCTACCTGGATATCGCCGGCGGCCGGTACGACTGGATAGCCCGGATGGTGCGCGCCGCCATGGTGCGGCCGCGCCGTGGGGTGACCGTCATCACCGACCGTATCGACCGCGTGGCGACGCACCCCTTCTGGGGCCTTGTGATCCTCCTGGCGGCACTCGCGGCAATGTTCGCAGTGACCTACTCGGTCGCCGGCCCCGCGACCGACGCCCTCAGCGAGCTCATCTCGGGGGCTTTTTCCGACTGGCTGCGGGGTGTCATGGGTGGAGCGCCGGGGTGGCTGTCGGGTCTCATCGTCGATGGGATCGTGGCCGGCGCGGGCACCGTACTCTCGTTCATCCCTATCCTGGTCGTCTTCTTCGCCGCTCTGGGCCTGATGGAGGACGTGGGCTACATGGCGCGTATTGCGTACGTGATGGATCGCTATATGCACTGGATGGGGCTGCACGGCAAGTCCTGCATGCCTTTGCTGCTTGGTTTCGGATGCAACGTCCCAGCCGTTCTGGGGACACGGATCATCGAGGAGAGAAGAGCCCGGTTGCTCACCATGATGTTGAGCCCGTTCGTGCCCTGTGCAGGACGTTTAGCCGTATTGACCTTCCTCGGAGCCGCCTTCTTCGGGAGATCCGCTTCCTGGGCCGTGGCGGCTCTGGTGGCAGGCAATCTGGTGCTTCTCGGCCTGATCGGTCTGGGGGTCAACAAGTTCGTCTTCAAAGGGGAGCGAAGCGCCTTCATCATGGAGATGCCTCTCTATCATCCGCCGAACCTCCGTACTATCGGGATGTATGTCTGGCGGAACATATGGGCCTTCATCAGGAAGGCGGGCACGCTTATCGTGATCATCTCGGCTGTGGTGTGGGCTCTATCCACCTACCCGGGCTCAGATCCCGAAAGCAGCATTCTTGGGATCGTGGGGCGTTTCTTCGAGCCTGCCGGTGCTGTGATGGGGCTTGGTGATTGGCGGTTGATAGTGGCGCTCGTATCGGGCTTCGTGGCCAAGGAGAACAGCGTGGCGACCCTCGGTGTGCTGTTCGGATCGGGGGCGGCAGAGGCTGCCGGTGCCGGCGGTGCCGGTCTTGCGGCCAAGGTAGCCGCGGCGATGACCCCGGCGGGGGCGGTCGCGTTCTTGGTCGTCCAGATGACGTTTCTACCCTGTGTGGCCACGGTGGCGGCCATCCGGCAGGAATCGCAGTCTTGGCGGTGGACGGGCGTCAGCGTGGGGCTTACGTTGGTGGTGGCGGTTGTGCTGGGCGTGCTCGTCTACCAGGTGGGATCGCTTCTGTACTGACGTCTGGGCCACTCCTCAGAGGTGGCGACACTCCGGACGTGGACGGGATCGCTCCATGGGTGCCGGGCGGTCCGGCGGCGGGGCGTTCCGTCGGAGCAGGCCTGATTTTGTATACTCTTGTCTTTGTGGTAGTTCCTGGTGATTCAGGCCGCAACAGGCCGGGAGGATTTCATGCAGATCTACGTCGACGGCGTTTTCTATAGCAAAGAGGACGCGAAGATCAGTGTCTTCGATCACGGTCTCCTCTACGGGGATGGGATATTCGAGGGCATCCGTATCTATGGAGGCCGAGTGTTCGAGCTCGATCCGCATATCGACCGGCTGTACGCGTCGGCGCAGACGATCGCACTGGAGATACCCCTATCGCGCTCTGAGTTGATCGAGGCCATGATGGAGACCATCAGGCGCAACGAGGGCGCTGAGTACGTGCGACTGATCGTCACGCGGGGCGTGGGTGATTTGGGGCTCAATCCTAAGAAATGCCCCAAGGCTACCGTGTTATGCATAGCCGACGGCATCGCCCTCTACCCGCAAGAGGTTTACGAAAAGGGGTTCAAGGTCCGCACGTTGTCCACACGACGGAACGAGCCCCAGGCCCTCAACCCGGCCGTCAAGAGCTTGAACTATCTCAATAACGTCATGGGTGCCCTGGAGCTGCGCGACACCGGCGTCAACGAAGGGCTGTTCCTCACCACTTCCGGCTATGTGTGCGAATGCACCGCCGACAACTTCTTCATGATCAAGGGGCGCAGACTCATGACACCGAACCCCGCGTTGGGCGCTTTGGGCGGCATCACCCGGGCTGTGGTCATGAAGCTGGCGACGGGGATGGGTATGGAGGTTGAGGAGGGTTTCTACACTCTGTTCGACGTATACAATGCGGATGAGGCGTTTCTCACCGGCACCGCCGCCGAGGTGGGGCCGATAGTGGAGATCGATCGGCGTCCGATCGGCGCCGGAGTCCCGGGCCCCATCACCAGGGAGATCATCACTCGCTTTCACGAGTACGCCGAGAACACCGGCACACCGGTCGATGCATAGAGGAGGAGCGGCCAAGTGATCAGGACAGTGAGACCCGCATGGTGACACCGGCGCGTCCTGTTCTTCTGTACGACACCACCTTGCGGGACGGTATGCAGCGCGAGGGCATGAGCGTCTCTGTGGACGAGAAGGTGCGCATGGCCGTGCGGATAGCCGACCTGGGCGTGCATGTGATCGAGGGCGGCTTCCCCGGCTCGAACCCCAAAGATGAAGACTTCTTCCGCAAGCTGCAGCACGAGGATTTGGGACGAACCGCCATGGCCGTGTTCGGCATGACCCGGGGGAAGGGCCGCACCGTTGACAACGACCCCCAGCTGAGAACGCTGGCGGATTGCTGGGCCCCCATTGCGGCCGTGGTAGGTAAGACTTGGCACCTCCATGTACAGAAGGTCCTGGGGGTGGATCCCGACGAGAACCTGCGCATGATCTCCGAGTCGGTGGACTTCCTGCGCAGGCAGGGCAAGCGTGTCTTCTACGACGCCGAGCACTTCTTCGACGCCTATCTGGCTCATCCCGACTACTCGCTTCGTTGCCTCAGGGCGGCCGCGGAGGCAGGGGCTGAGGCCGTCTGTCTGTGCGATACGAACGGGGCCGCTCTTCCCATGCAGGTGGCCGGAGTGGTGGAGAGGGTCATGTCCGAACTGGGCGCTTCATGCCGGGTGGGCATGCACGCCCATAACGATGCCGGCTGCGCCGTTGCCAACTCGCTCGTCGCGGTGGATCGTGGAGCCGCCATGGTCCAAGGCACCATCAACGGTTACGGCGAGCGATGCGGTAACGCTGATCTCTGCGCCATCATCCCGGGGCTCAAACTGAAGATGGGGATCGACTGCGTGTCGGACAAGGATATGAGAAAACTCACCGACACGGCCCGCTTCGTGGCGGAGTTGTGCAACCTGCCCCCCGACCCTCATCAGCCCTATGTGGGGCGGAACGCCTTCGCCCACAAGGGGGGCATGCACGTGGCCGCCGTGGAGCGCGACCCGAGCACCTTCGAACACATCGATCCGGCTCTGGTGGGTAACTCCCCCCGTGTGTTGGTCTCTGAGCTTTCGGGAAGGGCGACCATCAAGCAGCGGTTACGGAGACTCGGCTACCCACTTCAGGAGGACGAAGATCTGGCCGCCCGGCTGCTCAGGCGCGTGAAGGACGCAGAGCATGTGGGCTATCACTACGAGGCGGCCGACGCCTCGTTCGAACTGCTGCTGCGGGCCGAGTTGGGCCTGAAGGTGGAGCTGTTCCACTTGGAGGCCTTCCGTATCATCGTGGAGAAGCGCGAGGACGGCGCGATACTGAGCGAGGCCACGATCAAAGTACATGTGAACGGCGAACGTTTCGTGGAGACGGCGGAGGGGAACGGTCCGGTGAACGCTCTCGACAAGGCCCTGCGTATGGCCATCGAGCGTCGCTTCCCCGAGGTCAAGGACATACACCTGGTCAACTACAGCGTTCGCATCCTCGACGAAGACAGAGGTACAGCGGCCACGACAAGGGTGCTCATCGACTCCTCCGACGGCCGTGAGAGTTGGGGCAGCGTGGGCGTGGGTGAGAACGTGGTGGAGGCATCCTGGCAGGCCCTGGTGGACTCCATCTCCTTCGGGCTGCTCCGCCGGGCCGGAGGAGACGACCTAGAAGCCGAACAGCCGGAGGGCGAATGAAACTGGCACGTATCGAGTATCGGGGCACGGTCTGCCGCGCCACCGTGACCTGCAGTGGTTACTTCATAGAAGGGCCGGCGCAGTTCGGCGGGACGTCCGTCTCGGAGGACGAGGTGGCCCTGCTGCCGCCGGTAGTGCCGGGCAAGATCATAGGGGTAGGGTGGAACTTCAGGGAGCATATCCGAGAGATGGTCGCCCGCTCCGCGGGGGAGCGGAAGGCCGACGAGAAGGCTAAGCAGATGCCGCCCCCACTGTTCTTCCTGAAGCCTCCTTCGAGCCTGATCGGACACCGGCAGGCCATCATCTACCCACGTGACGCCACTCGGGTGGAGCATGAGGGCGAACTGGGCGTGGTCATCGGCAAGGAGATACGCAGGGTGACTCCTGAGGAGGCCGCCAAGGCCGTCATGGGCTGGACCTGTGCCAACGACGTCACCGAGCGCCACCAACAAGCGCAGGACAAGCAGTGGTGGCGGGCCAAAGGTTATGACACGTTCGCCGTCGCCGGGCCGTACATAGAGACCGAGGCCCCGAGCTCCGAGACCTGGATCCGCACCAGAGTGAACGGTGAGCTGCGCCAGGCCGGTCAGGTGGCGGATATGATCCGCGATCCTTACACGATCATCTCGGTTATCAGCCAGGCTATGACCCTGCAGCGGGGCGATCTCATCATGCTGGGCACTCCTCCCGGCGTAGGCGAGCTCCGCCCCGGCGATGAGGTGGAGGTTGAGATCGACGAGATCGGGTACCTGCGGAACCCGGTCGTCATGGAGCCTGATTGAACATGACCACTGAGGAGCCGGACACCGAGGGGCAGAAGAGGGGCCGGCACGGCCGGCTGACGGCGCCATCGACTTCAGAGGTGGTCGAAAGCCTTCTGTTGGAGCCGCATCCCGAAGGGGGCTTCTTCCGGGAGACCTATAGGTCGACCCGGCGGGTGCATACCGAAGCCGGTGAACGGCCGCTTTCGACCGTCATCCTCTACCTGGTCACCGATGAAGATCCCAGCCGCTTTCATAGGCTGCGTTTCGAGGAGATGTGGTTCTACCATGCCGGCGCTCCGCTGGAGGTCGTCTTGCTGGGCCATGCGGCGGTCTCGAGTGACGCGCCGGGGGAGCCGTCTCCCCCGGCGCCGGCCGGCGGCAGTCGTCTACTAGGCCCTGATCTCCCTCAGACCTTGGTGCCGGCCGGGTGCTGGGTCGGGGCGCGGGTCATCAGGGGCGAACAGGCGGATTGGGGAGGTGGGCGCGCTCCAGAGCGGCGTTGGACGCCCGACCGTCGCGCCACTCACGACTACCGGTGGACCCTTGTGGGTTGCGTGGTCAGTCCGGGCTTCGACTACGACGACTTCGAACCGGCCGGGCGGGAAGCGCTTCTGCGCGAATTCCCCCAGGCCCGGCAGGTGATCCTATCTTTGACGTAGGGGTCCGTCGGGCGGGATCGGACCCGGTTCCCTGCGTTGCTATCATGGCGGGAGTTTTTCGCGGGAATCGTTCCAATGTGTGGGGTGGCTTGAACAGGAGCAGGAGTCATGACAAAGGCCGGTAGGCAAGAGCGATCCAACCAAGCACCGCCGGGAGCGGACTACCGCTGGCCGGGCGTGGACCCGGACGAACTGGGCCAAGTCCGTACGCTGTATGGGATTTGCGGACAGTGTATGCAGGGCGACTGCGCCACGCTGCTTCATATGGAGGACGGCGTAGTCACCCGCGTGGAAGGCAATCCTACCGCGCCGCCCAACTACGGCTCGCTGTGCCCGCGCGGCGCCGCTCAGATCATGAACCTTTACAACCCGTACCGGGTCAAGACCCCCCTCGTCCGCACCAATCCGGAGAAGGGACTGGACGTCGATCCCGGTTGGAAAGAGGTCTCCTGGGAAGAGGCGATGGCCATCGTCATCGAAAGACTGAAGGAGGTGCGGGCCAAAGATCCCCGGGGACTACTGATCATGGAAGGGTTCGGCAACAGAGACAGTCTGTTGCGCAACCACTTCGCAGACGCCTTCGGGACCCCTAATGTCGTCGGCTCACACGCTCCGTTGTGCAGCATCCACTATGCCTCCAACCTGGTCCATGCCGGTTATCCTGAACAGGTGGCCGAGATGGAGTATTGCGAGTACCTACTCAGTTTCGGTCGTTCCCTAGGGCCGAATTTTGCCACCACCGGGGCCATCCGCCGCTTCGCGAAGGCCATGAGACGGGGTATGAAGCTGGTGGTGATCGACCCCCGCTGTTCGATAGAGGCCTCCAAGGGAGAATGGATCCCTATACGGCCCGGCTCCGACCTCGCCTGCCTCCTGGCCATGGCCAATGTGATGCTTAATGAAGGTCTGCCTTTCGACCAATGGTTCATGAAGCACCGCACCAACGGGCCGTATCTGATCGATCCGGCCGGCGACTACCACCGCGATCCTTCCACCGGCAGACCGATGATGTGGGATCCGGCCGCCGGACGCGCTCAGACGTTTGATGCCGAATTCCAGGATATTGCGCTGACGGGCAGTTATACCGTCAACGGTGTGTCCTGTCGCACCGGGTTCGATCTCGTCAAGGAAGGATTTCGACAATACACGCCGGAATGGGCGGAGGAGATCTGCACCGTGCCGGCGGCGACCATCCGACGGATCGCCAGGGAATTCGTCAAACACGCGAAGATCGGTAGCACCATCCAGATCGACGGGTTCACCTTTCCCTTCCGTCCGGTTTCGGTCAACACCCACCGGGGTGTCACCAACCACCGAGGTGGGACCTACGCGGAACTCGTCGCCAAACTGATGAACATGCTGGTGGGCAATATCGAGGTACCGGGCGGCTGTGTGGGCGACAGCATGCGCGGCCCTCTGCTGGAGCCGGACAAGGATGGAGTGGTGCGGCCGCAGTTCAAAGCCCAGCCTCACCCCTTCAAGTTCCCTCCCGACTCCATCGACGGCCACGAGTACTACCCGCACAAGAACTGCACCCCGCACCTGGCCGTTCAGGCCATCCTCGACCCGGCCAGATACCATGTCGATTACAACATCGAGGCTTGGCTCAATCTCGGCGGCAACCCCATCCGTAAGAACGCTCAGCCGCAGAAGTATGTCGAAGCTATGCGCAGGGTGCCCTTCGTGGTCTCGATCGCCTACCACATGGATGAGCCGACCATTATGGCGGATGTCGTATTGCCGGAGCACGCCAACATGGAGCGAGATATCGTCTCGGTTCTGGTGCCACCCCATCAAACCGTGGGAGGTGAGGTCTACGGGGCGGATACCGCCCGCGTCCGACAGGCCGTGCCGGCACTGTTCGATACCCGTCACTGTGACGATATCCTCACGGAGATCGCGGAGGGGACGGGGGTCCTGCGTGGCCCGGGCGGCGTTTATGACCGGCTGAACCGAGCCGTGAATCACCTGATCATGAAGGACGGCTTCTTTCTGGGAGAAGGAACGCTGGATATCAACCGGAAACATGCCCGCGAAGAGATCCAAGACCAACTGCTCAAGACCTGGCCCCGCGGAGACGGGAAAGGTCTAGCCGAGATCAACCAAGAGGGTTTCTTTCGTCATCCGCGCTCAGAGAAGGAGTTCTTCACCTACTACTTCTTCCCCGGCAACGCCGTGCGCCATCCCTTCTACTTCGAGCATCTGAAGAAGTGTGGAGACGCACTCCGGGCCGATCTGCGACAGGCCGGTATCAAGTTCCCCGGTATCGCCGACGAGGAGACCATCTGGGAGCAATATCAGCCCGTTCCGTGCTGGATCGAGAACTCGGAGTTCCAGGCCCCCCCGGAGTATGACCTCTGGGTGGTGAACTGGAAATCGCCGTATCACCCCCACGATTCCGGTAACCCCGGGGGCAACCCATGGCTGGCGGAACTGTACACAGAGGACCCGTTTGATTTTGCCATCTTCCTGAACTCGGCTACGGCGGCGAAAAAGGGGCTCAAGGACGGCGACCACGTCGTCGTGGAATCGCGCCACGGGCTGACTTCGGGGAAGCTGCGGCTGACGGAACTGCTGCATCCTGATGCCGTAGGCATACCGGGCAGCTACGGCCTGGGGACGTTGCAGTCCAACCCGCTGATGTGTCACGGACCGCACTACAACTCTCTTCTGACCACCGACGATAATACTCTGGACGCCATCTCCGCCGGACAAGAGATCTCGCCGCGGGTGAAGGTCTACCGTGGGGGGGAAGCGCGATGAGATACGGGATGGCTATCGACCTGAAGGCATGTGTAGGCTGCAACGCCTGCACCGTCGCCTGCCGCATGGAGAACGGGACCCCGGCCGGCATCCTGCTCTGCCGTGTGGAGAAATACGAGACGGGCAAATACCCGGCCGCGCGTATGGGGTTCTTACCCCTGGCCTGCATGCACTGTGCCGACCCACGTTGTCTTAAGGTCTGCCCCACCGGGGCGACCTACCAGCGGGAGGAAGGTCCGGTGCTGGTCGACTCTCATAAATGCATAGGCTGCCAATACTGCGTCCTCGCCTGTCCTTATGAGGCCCGGCATCTGCTGCGGAAGATCGAGAACTACTACGGACCTGAGACCGTCACCCCCTGGGAAGAGAGAAAACGTGAGACGTTGACCAGGGGTACGGTTCTGAAATGCACCTTCTGTGCGGAGCGGCTCGAACGCGGGCGACAGCCGGCCTGTGTTGAGGTTTGCCCCGCCAACGCCCGGTGTTTCGGCGACCTGGACGATCCGGAGAGCGATGTAGCGAAGATCATTGCGCGACAAGGCGGCGCCGTCTTGAAGGCCGAACTGGGTACGCGCGCTTCGGTCTTCTACCTGAACTCATAAAGGACCAGACACATGAACAAGATAGAGGGGCAGAAGAACTGGGGCTGGATGGTAGTCCTCGACCTATTCCTGGCCGGCCTGGGCGGCGGTACGTTCCTTTTCAGTTTCGTCCTAGCTTTGCTCGGTGAGTATCCGACTCTGGCTCGTACCGGCGCTTTGATCGGTCCGGTGGTGGCACTGCTGGGCGGCCTGTTGCTTATTGTCGATCTCGGAGCGGCGGGCCGCGTTGTACGCCTGTGGTCCAGCCCGGCCGCTCTGCGGACCTCCTGGACTATTCGCGGCGCCTGGCTGCAGACCGGTTTCATCATCTTCGGGTTGGCCTACGCATTGCCCGGGTTCGCGGCCTTCGCTTGGCTGCCCTGGAACTCGTCAGGCGGCGTAGGATTGGCCTTCGGATGGGTGGCGGCCGCACTGGCGTTGGTCGTCCCGCTCTATCCTGGGGTGGTGCTGGGAGTGATCCAGAGCATCCCGGCTTGGAACAATGCGGCCCTGCCGCTGCTGTTCTTCCTCTCCAGCCTGAACGCAGGGGTAGCGGTCCTGCAACTGTTGGCGCTGGGTCTACCGGTGGCCGTTGACGGACTGCGCCTGTTGGCTATCGCCGGGATCATCCTCATTCTTCTGCTGCTGGTGACGTTGGCCGTCTACGTTGAGATCGTGCGCCATATGGGAACGGCAGGACAAGCTTCCGTGCGGCTTCTGAAGTCGGTCGTATTTGTCTTTGGAGTGGCGGTCCTAGGGCTGGGAACCCCCCTGGTCATTCTAGCCGTCAGCCTGAATCTGGCCGATCTGTCGCAGATACGTATCATGGAAGCCGTCTCCGGAGCATTGGTGCTGATAGGCGGACTGCTCCTGAGGCGCGCGGTCGTTGCTTCGGGAGTAAGGATCCCCCTTCGGTCGGACTGACCGCGCCCGGAGGTCTTCGCCTTTCCTTTCGGACGGCGCGCCCCCCGTGCACGTCATCGTGCCCGGCGTGCTCCTGTCTCATCTCTCGATGTTTAGAACTGGAGAGGGGCGGGTAAAGGAAGGTACCCAGGCCCCTCATCGGGCACAATGACGTCTGGGGTGGCACGTCGCAGCACGATTGGCTCCGGCGGCGTGTACCTCCCTACCTATCAAGGCTGCCGAGAAACCGCCCAAATCATAAACCCCTGCAGGTTCTGGTGACGGTATGCGCCGGCCGTCGGAGCGAGGAAGAGGCCGATGAACGACGCACATACACCGCACGGCCCCGACTCATTTGCGGGCTGTGGGGAGGCGTGGCAGCCGGAATGTCCGTCGTGTATGGAGTCGACCTCCCACCCAGCTCAAGGAGGTGGGGTGGAGGGCCAGGTTTCCCGGACCGGCCTGAGTCTGAGGCCGGCCAAGACACCCAGTATCGCCGATGCACTCACGCTCAAGCACGGGGATCTGTTTCTTGTGACCGAGAGTGACGGTGACGTTCCGGTCGACGAACTTCACGCCACCGGTCTGTACTACCACGATTGCCGCTTCCTCGACGGGTACGAGTTGCGCCTGGCCGGCGAGAGGCAGGAGGCCTTGGTCTCCACTGCCGGGCGGGGATATCAGTCGCTCATAGAGTTGACTAACCCCGAGCTGGTCGCTCCCGACGGCCGAGTGTTGGCGCCTATGCATACGATCGGGATCAAGTGGTCTCGAACCCTCGACTCTGATGAGTTGGTTCTCCGTGACGCGATTCGGATCCGCAATAACGGGGAGGAGGTCGTGGATCTACCCGTGTCCTTCAACTTCCGCGCGCGTTTCCAAGACGTGTTCAGTGTCCGTTTGCTCGACCCGCGGGTGGCCGGCCGGCCGTCTCGTCCCAGGGCCGAAGATCGTTGTCTTCATCTTGAGTACCACGGCGCCGACGACGTCATCCGCCGGGTGACTGTCTGCTTCGAAGAGTCACCCGACGCCTGGGAGGGGACCACTGCCGTCTTCTCGGTCTCGCTTGGTCCGCGCGAAGAGAGAGAGATCCAAGTGATCATTGGCCTCTCCGAAGAGGCGGTCGCCGTGCCGGACGCACAGCCTGCGCTGCGGACGGATGATCAAGAAACCCTCATGGCCCGCCACGCCGAGGCGGAAAAAGAATGGCGTTCCGACCAGACTGGGGTCCGCAGCAGCAGTCTACTGCTCGACTCCATCATCGACCGCTCGGTGCGCGATCTGTATCTGCTCAGGAGCTGTCTCGACGGCGAGGGCTATTACGCGGCCGGTGTACCGTGGTTCGCGACTCTGTTCGGCCGCGACAGCATCATCAGCGCCCTCCAGACCCTGGCGTTTGACACTTCCATCGCCCGCCAGACGTTGAGGATCTTGGCCAAGTATCAAGGCGTCGCATGCGATCCTTGGCGGGAGGAGCAACCGGGCAAGATCCTCCACGAGCTGCGGGTGGGGGAGTTGGCGCGCACGAAACGGATCCCGCACTCGCCTTACTACGGGAGCATCGATGCGACCCCACTCTTCTTGGTCCTGGTCGCCGAGTACTTCGCTTGGTCCGGTGATCGGGCCACCATCGAGGAGCTGGAGCCCAACGTGCAGGCGGCCCTCCGATGGCTCGAGGACAACCAGGATGACAAAGGCTACCTCTCCTACTGCAGCAACAGCCCCGAGGCTCTGGTCAATCAAGGGTGGAAGGACTCCGCGAACGGCATCCCCAATGCGGACGGCACACCGGCCGAGCCCCCTATCGCCCTCGCCGAGGTCCAGGCCTACGCATATCTGGCTCGGGTCCGCCTCGCCGATATGTATCGTCGCCTAGGCTGTCCGGAGCGGGCCGAACCTCTTGAGCGGCAGGCTGAGGCTTTGCGGAAGAGGTTCAACGAAGACTTCTGGATCGATTCTCGTGCCTGTTACGCCCTTGCTCTTCAGAAAGGGGGGCGACCCACACGGGTGCGCTCCTCCAACAGCGGTCACTGCCTGTGGGCGGGCATAGCCGAGCCCGACCTGGCCCGCCGATGCCGCAAGCGTCTCATGCGGCCCGACATGTTCACGGGATGGGGCATCCGCACGCTCTCCAACCGCGAGGTTGCCTATAGCCCCGTCGGATACCACTTAGGAAGCGTCTGGCCTCACGACAACTCCCTGATAATGGATGGTTTTCGGAGGTATGGCTTCGATGCGGCCGCTTTGGAACTCTTCTCGGGCATGATGCGAGCCGCTATGCACTTCAATCTGTATCGGTTGCCTGAGCTGTTCGCGGGCTTCTCCAAGGCGGAATACGAGGTACCCGTCAACTACCCCTTGGCCAGCAAGCCCCAGGCCTGGTCCGCGGGTGCTATGCCGTTCATGTTGGCCGGACTTCTTGGACTGCGGCCGGAGGCGAACCTTCACCGTCTGAACGTAGTATCCCCCGTCCTTCCTCCCTACATCGACTGGCTCGAGTTGAACAACCTTTCCGTGGGTCCAGGCCGAGTAGACCTGCGTTTTCAGCGTACATCCACCGGAGTGGCGGTAGAGGTCAGGCGCAAAGACCCGCCCCTGCAGGTGGTCATCAGGCTCTAGACGAGGACAAGGAGGTAATGTCCATGAGAATCGCCCAAGTAGCTCCCCTGTACGAAAGCGTGCCCCCCCAGATGTACGGGGGTACGGAACGTGTGGTCTCGTACCTGACCGAGGAGTTCGTGCGCCGCGGACATGACGTGACACTGTATGCAAGTGCGGACTCGAAGACCGCTGCCTGTTTGGTTCCCTGCGCTCCCGTAGGTCTGCGTCTCGACCCGGAGATCAAGGATCCGACCGCCCCACATCTAGTCATGCTAGAGCAGGTGGCCCATGACGCCGCCGACTTCGATGTGATCCACTACCACACCGATTACCTGCACTACCCGCTCTCGCGCCGGGCGGGAACCGTCCATCTTACAACGCTTCACGGACGGCTCGACCTCCCTGAACTGGCGCCTCTCTACAAGGAGTATAGGGACATGCCGCTGGTCTCCATCTCCCAGAATCAACGTATCCCCCTACCGTGGGCCAATTGGATGGCCACGATCTATCACGGTCTGCCTCTCGACTGCGCCACCGTACAGGAGACTCCCGGGGACTACTTGGCCTTTCTCGGTCGCGTGTCGCCCGAGAAACGTTTGGACTGGGCGATAGAGATAGCCCGGGACGCCGGGTTCCCATTGAAGGTCATGGCCAAGGTGGACCAGGTGGACGAGTCTTATTATCAGTCCAAGATCCGGCCGCTGCTCGAGGACGCGGACGTGGAGTTCGTAGGGGAGGGTGGGGACGCGCAGAAGTTCCCGCTGCTCGCCGGAGCACGGGCCCTCCTGTTCCCCATCGATTGGCCTGAGCCTTTCGGGCTGGTCATGATCGAAGCGATGGCGGTCGGCACTCCTGTGATCGCCTTCCCCAATGGTTCGGTGCCCGAGGTCATCGACAACGGGGTGACGGGGTTCATCGTCAAAGATACCAAGGAAGCTGCGGCTATGGTCGACCGGACGGTGGAACTCGATCGCCGGCGCATTCGCCGGACGTTTGAGGAGCGTTTCTCCGTGGAGCGGATGGTCGACGAATACGAGGAGCTCTATCAGGCACTTGCCACCAGGGGCGAGGTCAAGGTCTATTCAATACCTAAGCGCGCGGCAGGCAGTAGCCGCCGTCAGCAGGCAGGAGCCGCCGCCGGCAAGCAGGTTTGACACCCATGATGTAACGGGAATAGAGCCGGCGTGCGCCTGCATGCAGGCGCAAACAGTAGAGGGCGATGCGCAGCGCCAAATCGGCGCACACCGTTCACCGTCAACGCCGACGCGTTACCGTTGGATACCGGGGAAGGATCATCGAGATGATATAGAGGAGAGAGCTATGCCGGCAGACGTTAGAGATATCCGTGGGAGTGAAGACGAGATCGTGAGCGAGCCGCCGGGCTACCTGCTTCTAGGACCGGCCGGTGATGAATGGTTACTTGAGTCGGGCGTTGGGGCCGGCCCAGGGCGGGACTATCCGGAAGGAGACCCTCCTCAGGATGCCGACTGACCGGACTGGTCTTGGCCGGATCACTGCCACGAAGGACGGATCATCACCGGCTTCGGAGTCTTCCCGAGCGTTGACGAGGCAGGGATGGCGGTAGAAGTGGTCGATACGCTCGGCCAGGGCCTAAGGAGATGGTGAACGGCGAGCCTGCTAGGAGGACGGTCATGGGCGCGACGCGAGAGCTACTCAACATGGGTTTCACCGAAGAGCCCTTCCCGGTGGGTGCTCATGTCTGCCTCATTTATGAGAGTGAAGAGGAACGTCGCGCCCTCATGTCCAAGTTCGTAGAAGCCGGTCTCAAGGACGGTGAGAAGGTCCTCTATCTCACCGATGTGATGAGACCTGAAGAACTGCTGGACTGGCTCTCCGACTTGGGAGTGGCATTACCCACGGGTGCCGATTCCGACCGCTTCACGGTTGCCGATGCGGAGTCGGTATATTGTCGCGGAGGCGAGTTCGTTCCTGAACGGATGTTCGAGTTCTGGGACGAGCTTCATCAAGATTCTTTGGCTCATCACTACCCGGCAGTGCGCGCCACCGGGGAGACCTCCTGGGCGCTACGCGGCATCCCCGGGTCAGAACGTCTCATCGAGTATGAAGCTCTTCTCAACAAAGCCTTAATGACCGCTCCGGTGACCGCGGTCTGCCAGTACGACGTCAATCTGTTTGACGGCGCCACCATCTTCGAGGTCCTGCAGGTGCATCCGGTCATGATCTCGCGGGGTCAACTGGTGCGGAATCCCTTCTACGTGGGTCCGGACGAATTCTTGGCCGATCGCCGGCGGAGGTAAGACGTGAGGGGGGACGACGAGGAGCGGCAGTTACCCGATCCTCGCGTCTTAGGCTGGCTCCTTGCCGCTCATAATATTCTGCAGGCCCTCCCCACCGCTCAGAGGCTGGGTGAGTTCTTATCCAGGGCGCTCTGGGACATCCCCGGCGTGTCGCGCGGGGGGCTCTGTCTGTCCGACCCCCTTATGGAACCATGCTCGCGACCCTGTCCGGCTCTTGACAGAGGCTACGCGGGACAATCGGCCACCGGTTGTCCCGGCGCTGCGATGACCCGACTCTCGCTTGAGACCAGTCACGGCCACTATGGCCAGATCGTCCTCGAGATCGAGGACCAGGCTCTCTTCGGACCCTATGAGCCCTTCCTTGCCAACTTCGCCGGCTCCCTGGCCCTGCTCCTGGAGACCCGCCGGCAGAGGATCCAGCTGGAGGAGGCGTTCGAGAGACTGAGCGAGGAGGAAAGGCGGTATCGCCGGCTCTTCACCGAGATGACCACCGGCCACGCCGTGCACGAGATCATTCTGGACGAGACCGGCCTTCCCTGTGACTATCGCTTTCTGGAGGTGAACCCTGCGTTTGAAAGGATCACCGGCCTCAAGGCGGAGGTCGTCGTGGGGAGTATGGTGTCCGACATCCTGCCGGGGTTGGAGATCCCCTGGGCGGAGAACTACGAGCGGGCGGCCCTCACCGGCGAGCCCGTTCACTTCGAAGACTACAACCAGGATCTTGATCACTACTACGACGTGGTGGCCTATCGGCCGCAACAAGGCCAACTTGCCGTCATCTTGACCGACATAACCGAGCGCAGGCAGGCGGAGGAGCGCCTACATGAGGCCTCAAAGGAGTTAAGAGCGCAAAATAAGGAACTGCAGAAGGCACAAGGGGAGGCCGCGCGTCTTCTGGCGGAGCAGCGCGCGTTATTCCAGCGATTGCAGGAGACCCTGCTTGATGTCCCTTCGCAACTTCCCGGGGTGAGATTCGCCCACCTGTATCAGTCCGCCACGAAGGAAGCCCAGATCGGCGGCGATTTCTATGACGTTTTCGAGACCAAAGGCGGTCGGATCGCCCTTCTCATAGGCGATGTATCCGGGCGCGGGATCGAGGCGGCCGGGGTGGCTACACTGGTCAAGGACGCAGTGCAGGCGTTCACCCTTCGGTTACGTCGTCCGCATCTCGTGCTCCGTGAAACCAACCGATTTCTCGTGGACAAAGATATCCCCGGGTTTGTCACCGTTTTCCTGGGGTTCCTTGATCCGGGCAGTGGGACTCTCGTCTACTCGTCGGCCGGTCATCCGCCTCCGTTGCTTGACACCAAAGGCCGCATGTTGGTTCTTCAATCGTTCAGCCCGCCTCTAGGCGTGTTTGGTGACGCGCGTTACCGGGATAGCGAAGCCTCCATGTCGGACGGAAGCCTTCTCCTCCTCTACACCGACGGAATCACCGAGACCCGTCGAGACGGCGAGCTATTTGGAGAGCAGCGGCTCGCCGAGTCCCTGAGGCGGATACGACATAGAGAAGTCGAGTCGCTTCCCGGCCTGTTGTTGGAGGAGGCTCTTCTCTTCACGGGAGGAGGGCTCGAAGATGACGTCGCTCTGCTCGCCGTGAGGTACCTGGGCAATGGGTCGGCAAGCACGGAGGCTGTGTGACTGTGAGGGCCGGTCTCCCCTTCGAATCCCGCTCCCAGCGGATTTTGTTCACCTACAGCTTACCGAATCGCTTGAGGGGCCGGTGACCTTCGGGTAGAATCAGGCGACAGTTAGGCATGTATCAAGAAGGAATCCGTGGGAGATCCGTCATTTTGCCAGCATCGTCCGAACCCGCCTCTACAAGACCGTCTGATCCGGAGTCCGGCCCTGCGACGGCCGGTTTCTGCCACCTGCATGTCCATACCCACTACTCTGCGTTGGACGGGGCCTGTAAGGTGGAAGAACTGGTGGAGCGGGCCGTGGAGCTGGGCATGCCGGCCCTTGCGATCACCGACCACGGCGTCCTCTCCGGGGTGATCCAGTTCTACCAGAAATGCCGCAGGGCCGGCATCAAACCGATAATCGGCCTCGAGGCGTATGTGGTCGAGGACCGCTTCCGAAAAGAGGGTCAGAATGAGGACCGCTGGCACCTCACGCTGCTCGCCCGCGATGGCGCCGGTTACCGCAACCTGCTGAAGCTGGGCAGTCTAGCTTTTCTAGAAGGGTACTACTACAAACCCAGGATGGACTACTCGATACTCAAGGAACACTCCGACGGCCTCATCTGCCTGACCGGCTGTGCCAGCGGCAGAGTATCGCGGGCTCTTAAGAACGGTCAGATCGCCGCCGCGGACGCCGAGCTGGCGAGGCTGATGGGCATCTTCGGAGAGGGCAACGTCTATCTGGAGATGCAGGAGACGGGCCTGTCCGACCTCGTCGACGTCAACCCGCGGATGGTGGAGTTGGCCGCCCGCACAGGGGTCAGACTGGTGGCCACCAACGATGTGCACTATCTGCGCGAAGAAGACGCCGATGCGCACGATGTGCTGCTCTGTATCCAGACGGGCGCGCGCCTGGCCGAAGAGAAGCGCATGCGCTTCGATTCGCGGGAATTCTTCTTCAAGAGCGAAGCGGAGATGAGAGAGGCTTTCTCCGACCATCCGGAAGCGCTCGCGACGACCTTGGAGATAGCCGCACGTTGCGACGTCGAGATCGAGTTGGATGGGATGCTGCTCCCACGCTTCCCGGTGCCGGACGGCTATGACGAGTCATCCTACCTGCGGGAACAGTGCGAGAAGGGGCTGTTACGCCGCTATGGGGAGACGGTCGGACCCGAGATCAGGGAACGGCTGGAGACCGAACTGGCGGTCGTGGAGAAGATGGGCTTCCCGCCCTATTTCCTTATCGTGTGGGATTTCGTTACATATGCCAAAGAATCCGGTATCCCGGTGGGCCCGGGCCGAGGGTCGGCCGCCGGCTCTCTGGTGTCGTATTTGCTCGGCATCACCGATCTCGATCCGATCGTTCACGATCTCCTGTTCGAGCGCTTCCTCAACCCTGACCGCATCAGCATGCCCGACATCGACATCGACTTCTCAGTGGCGGGTCGTGAGAAGGTCATAGAATATGTGGCCGACAAGTACGGCAGGGATCGGGTGGCCCAGATCGCCACGTTCGGCACCATCAAAGCCCGTCAGGCCATCCGCGACGCGGCCCGGGTGATGGACGTGCCTTACGGACAGGCCGACCGTATCGCGAAGCTGGTGCCTGAGGTCCTTAACATCACCCTGACCGAATGCCTGGCCGACCCCAAATGCGAGTTGCGCGCGGCCTACGACTCGGACGATATCGTGCGTGAAGTGGTTGATATGGCCCGACCTTTAGAGGGGCTGATCCGCCAGGATTCCATCCATGCGGCGGGAGTGGTGATATCCCGAGACCCTCTCACCGATCATCTGCCTCTCATGCAAAAGGGTGACGCCGAAGTGGTCACCCAGGTATCCATGGGCGATGTGGAGAAGCTGGGCCTGCTGAAGATGGACTTCCTGGGTTTGCGCAACCTCGATGTCATTGACAGCGCCGTCGCGATCATCAGAGAGGGCGGTCATCCGGACTTCTCCATCGAGAACATACCCCTGGACGATGCGACCACCTATCGCATGTTGGCCAAGGGCGACTCCGAAGGTGTGTTCCAGTTCGAGTCGAGCGGCATGCGCGATGCCCTACGTGAGATCCAACCCACCGAACTCGCCGACCTCATCGCCCTTGTGGCGCTGTACCGGCCCGGGCCCATGCAGTTCATCCCCGAGTACGCCCGTAACAAGCGTGAACCGAGCAGATTGAAGTTGGATGACGAGCGGCTGGAGACCATCCTGCGCCCCACCTACGGCGTGGCCATCTACCAAGAACAGTTGATGGAGATATCCAAACGGATCGCCGGCTTCTCCCCTTCCTTGGCCGACGACCTGCGCAAGGCCATCGGCAAGAAGATCAAGGACAAGATGGACGCTCTGGAGCCGAAGTTCCGGGCCGGCGCGGAGGCGTCGGGCACGGCTCCAAGAGTGATCGACTATCTATGGGGCCTGATGGAGAAGGCCAAGGACTATTCTTTCAACAAGTCGCACGCGGCCTGTTATGCGCTGATCTCATACCGCACCGCCTACCTTAAGGCCAACTACCCGGTGCAGTATATGGCCGCTCTCATCTCGAGCGTCATGGACACCAAGGACAAGGTGCCCTTCTATGTGAACGTAGCCAACGAGATGGGCATCGAGGTCCTCCCACCCGATGTCAACGAGTCGGTGCTTGACTTCCGGGCCATCGAGGGCCGCATCCGCTTCGGGCTGAGCGCGGTGAAGAACGTGGGCGAGACGGCCATCCGCAGCATCCTCACGGCCAGAGATGGGGATGGGCCCTTCTCCGACCTGTTCGACTTCTGCGAGAGGGTCGATCTGGGTGTGGTCAATGGGCGGGCTATCGAGAGCCTGGCCAAGTCTGGAGCAATGGATTCCATAGGGCCGTCCCGTCGAGGGATGCTCCAGGTGCTGCCGCAGGCCATGGCGCACGGCAAGAAGACCCGTTCCGACGCCGACCGGGGCCAAGGCTCGCTCTTCGATCTCATGATGGAGGCTGCTCCGTCATCCGGAGGGTCCGGTGATCCCGGCGGCTCCGACGGCGCGGGCGGTAACGGTGAGGGGGGCGGCGGCAGGGGCGTCAAGAGCGCCCTACCTGTGGAGATCCCGCGCGACGATTTCACCAAGGAAGAGCTTCTGAACCTCGAGAAGGAGACTTTGGGCCTGTACGTGAGCTCACATCCCCTCAAGGACATCAGGCATCAGGTGCGGCGGGAGGCCGGCCATCTCATCTCGCAACTCCGGGAGTTGCCCGACGGTGCCGTCACTACGATCGTGGGCATGGTCGGTAGCGTGAAGCGTATAACCACCAAGAAGTCGGGCGAGCTCATGGCCTTCGTCACTATCGAGGGCCTGGAGGGCTCGGTCGAGGTACTGTGTTTCCCCGCCATATACCAGGAGAACAAGGACCTCCTGGTCGAAGACAGGGTGGTCAAGATCAAGGGCCGTGTGGACCACAAAGACGAGTCCGAGACCAAGTTCATCCCGCTGGCCCTCGAACCTTTCACGGCGAAGACCGGGATGGAGCCGCTGGCCCTCGCCGTCGACGGCGACCGACTGCCCAGCAGTGTGATCGACGACCTCAAGCGCATTTTGGCTCGCTTCCCGGGACAGTGCTGCGTGGATATATACGTGCGCCTGGGGGAGAGCGCCCGCCGTCTGCGTTTCGGCGACGACTTCCGTGTCGATCCACAAGCCAGTCTCTTCGCCGAGCTGAAGGAGCTGTTGGGCGAGAGCTGTGTCTGTCAAGGCAATGGGGCCCCGTTCATCGGCGCGGGTAAGTAGGCGACCGGAAGGATGGGTCGGGTGATGGACAAGGCCCTGAGCAGAGACACTGTGCAGATAGAGGTCGCGGCACTGCGGCCGCCCGAGGACTCCACCAGGGAGGTCGCCGAGGTGGTGGCCGGGCTGTTGGCCGATGTGCGCACTCGGGGCGACGCCGCCGTTGTCGATGCTACAGTCAGGTTCGACTGGCCTGGGGCCGACGCAGCCCGCCTGCCCGTCTCGTCAGGTGAGTTGGACGGCGCCTACCAGGAGCTCGACTCCGATCTCATCGCGGCCCTACAGATCACGCGCGACAACTGCACGTTCTTCCACCGCCACGAATTGGTGCCCGATTGGGAGGGTACGGGGGCGCAGGGTCAGCGGTTGGGTATCCGCCACCTGCCCGTGGAGCGGGCGGGACTGTACGTGCCCGGTGGCCTGGGTGCGTACGCCTCTACCGTGATCATGAACGCCGTACCGGCGCTCGTGGCGGGAGTGGCCGACCTGGTCATCTGCACGCCTCCAGGGCGGGATGGCGCAGTCAACAAGTCGGTGCTTGCCGCGGCGCGGATCATGGGCGTGGAACGCGTATACCGCGTGGGTGGGGCGCAGGCGATCGCGGCCATGGCCTACGGAACGGAGACCATCCCTCGGGTCGATGTGATCTGCGGTCCGGGCAACGTTTACGTGATGGAGGCCAAACGTCAGGTCTACGGGGCGGTGGGCATCGACAGTCTGGCGGGACCGAGCGAAGTGTTGGTGGTGGCGGACCGGACCGCCCGGCCGGGATGGGTCGCCGCCGATCTCCTGGCACAGGAGGAGCACGGCAGCGGGGCAAGCGGCGTGCTCATGGCCGAATCGGAAGCGATCTGCGGAAGTGTGGCCGACGCTCTTGATGCGCTCAGGGCGTCGCAGGGCGACGTGCGGAGCCTGTCGGCCTTCTACCCGGCTCCCGGCGAGGACTTCGTCGAACTGGCGATCGCCCTGATAAACGCCTACGCCCCCGAGCATCTGGAGTTGCAGGTGGCCGACCCGCGAAGTCTACTCGCCGGAGTGCGATCGGCAGGCGCGGTCTTCCTCGGCCACCTCACCCCGACCGCGTTCGGCGACTACGTCGCGGGCAGCAATCACGTGCTTCCTACAGGGGGTGCCGCACGGTTCTCATCGCCTCTCTCCGTGAACACCTTCAGGCGCAGGTCTTCATATGTGGAGATGGACGCGGAGGCGGTTCGACTCTTGACTCCGCCGCTCGCCAGACTGGCGGACAGCGAGGGCTTCTCGTTTCACCGTGTCTCAGCGGAGGCGCGCCTGGACTAGGGTCGGCCGGTCCCGGTACGTGCGTCGGTCGTCCGTCTCTCGCGGTGGTCAAGGATCTCCAGTGCCGGCGGGTGCGAAGCAGCGGCTACGCGAGAGCGGCCGCCCCGGGGAGTCGAGACGGTGCTGTGCTATGCTGCGGGCGCTGCTTCAGCCGCTCCAGCCCAGGATGTTGGAGCCCGGAGACGATGCGGTACATGTTAGCAGGGAGGCAACAGTGAACCTCGATAGACCGCCGGAAACCCTCGACCCTCTCAAGCGGACCGCCGCCGTTGAACGGGAGACCCGAGAGACGCAGGTCTCGGTCAGACTCGATCTCGACGGCTCCGGCCGCGCGGACATAGACACCGGTCTGGGCTTCTTCGACCACATGCTGGAACTGTTGGCCGGCCATGGTCTCGTCGATCTTACCGTCACGGCCCGCGGCGACCTACAGACCGGCGGTCATCATACCGTCGAGGACGTGGGCCTGTGTATCGGCTCGGCCCTCGCGGAAGCGACAGGCGACAGACGGGGCATCAACCGTTACGGCAGCATGCTTACGCCGATGGACGAAGCTCTGGCTCTGGTTGCGCTCGATCTGAGTGGACGACCGTATTTCGCCTACGAAGGAGGGCCGATCGGGGAGAACATCGCCGGGTTCGACTCCGGTCTGGTGGCGGAATTCTTCAGGGCGGTCGTCAACAACGCCAGGATGACCCTGCACGTGCGCGTACTTGAGGCAGGCGACGTCCACCACACTATAGAGGCCGTATTCAAGGCTTTCGGCAAGGCTCTGAGGCAGGCCGTCTCCGTGGATCCACGGATGACGGGGATCCCCTCCACCAAAGGGGTCTTGTGAGTCTGTCCCGGTCGCTCTACATAATCGATTACGGCGCCGAAGATCTTCACTCTGTGCAGATGGTCTTCGAGCGACTGGGGGTCGACGTCGTCGTCGGGGGAGACCCGAAGGCGCTTCGGAACGCTCCAGCTCTCGTCTTGGCCGGCGTGGGCGCTTTCGGCCACATGCGGCAATTGGAAGAAAAGGGTCTGGTCGAGCCACTGCTCATGAGGATAGAAGCGGGGGTCCCGTTTCTCGGAGTGTGTCTAGGGCTGCAATTGCTCTTCGAAGCGAGTGAAGAGGAGCAGGGTGTGAAGGGGCTGGGGGTCCTCCGCGGCGACGTGCGGGCCTTGCCTGACTCGGTCAAAGAGCCGCACATCGGCTGGAGCCGGGTGGAGGCATGCACCTGCTCCGACCTGTTCGAGGACATCCCCGAGGGGTCGGCCTTCTACTTCGCCCATGGCTACGCCGTGGTGCCACGCTCACCCGGCGACGTCCTCGCCGTGACCGACCACGACGGCGTGGTGTTCGTCTCGGCGGTGGAAGCGGGCAATGTGGTCGGAGTCCAGTTCCATCTGGAGGAGTCGGGTGCCGTCGGATCGCGTTTCTGTCGGAATTTCGCCCGGAGAGCCGGCTTGGAGGCGGCGTGATGAGACTCATCCCCGCCATCGATATCCAAGGGGGGCATTGCGTGCGGCTGCGCAAGGGGGATTTTGCCGACGTGACGGTCTTCGGAGACGATCCTGTCGCCATGGCCGAACACTGGGTGAGCGAAGGAGCACGGTTCTTGCACGTTGTAGACCTGGATGGAGCCCGCGAGGGAAAGCCGCGTAACTTCGAGCTGGTTAGAGCCATCGCCGAGGCCGTGCCGGTGCCGGTGGAGACCGGGGGCGGTATCCGCACCGAAGAGGCACTGCAGCTCGTGGCGTCGAGCCGGGTGGCCAAAGCCGTGCTGGGCACAAGCGCCGTGGAGGACGAGGCGTTCTTGGAGCGGGCGCTTGCCGTCCTCGGCTCGGACAGGTTGGTGGTGGCGGTAGATGCTGAGGAGGGGTTCGTGAAGACCAAAGGTTGGCAGGAGCGGAGCGAGGTGCGGACGCTCGACCTTGCGGCGCGCCTGGAAGACCGTGGCGTGCGCGAGATCCTCTTCACCGACATAAGCCGGGACGGCATGATGCAGAGCGTGAATCTCGACGGCATACGCGAGCTGGCTGAGTACTGCGACCTCGAGATCATCGCCTCCGGTGGAGTGACCGGCCTGGAGGACCTTGTTGCGCTGAGATCCATGGAAAGGCTGGGGGTGACGGGGGTCATCGCGGGTCGGGCTCTCTACGAAGGTCGTTTCACGGTGGCCGAAGCCCTGGCTGTGCTGGATGCGCCGGAGGAGGACTGATCATCGACGTGGATGATCCCCTGCCCGGATGTCGGTCGAGGCTGCGTGGCCAAGACGCCGTCTTCGGAGGCGTCCGGTATGCGGGAGGGCGGCGCCCCGGTTCATACCGCGTTTGGTAAACTAGACCGGCAATGAGCCTTTTCGGGACACCGGAAGAGCGCACTGGGCGCGTAGGAGTATGGGTCGCCCCCCTCATCGCCGCCCTGGTATTGCTCATCGTTCTGGCCGCCATGCCGGCGTTTTCACCGGTTTCCGGTGCCACGCTCAAGGAAAGACTCGCTCAGAAGCAGGCCGAGCTGAACGTCGCCTACGCTGAGTATATGAAATTCCAAGACCAGCTGAACGTTCTGGCCGAGAAACAGAACTCAGCCGAGGTCCGGATGGCGAAGATCGATAACGCCATCAAGTCCGTCGAGAACGAGATCAACCTTGCCGCCAAGGACCTTTCTCTCGCGCAGTCGCGGCTGGCCGACCGCTTGGTGGAGCTCTACAAGAACAACTATTCGGCTGCGCCCAGTTACCTCGAGGTGCTGTTCGAGGAGTCCGACATCGTCAAGATCATCGATCGTTTCTCACTTATGGGTAGATTGGCCGATCAAGACCAGGAGCTCTTCGACCAGGTGGCCGGCTACCTCAAGAAGTCCGGAGACCGCGAGGCTGAACTTCTCGATAAGAAGGGGGCGCAGGCGGAGGTACTGGATGAGATCCAGGGGCTCCAGGCGGAGATGAGCGAGGAGTTCTCGGCCTCGAGCGCCGAGTACAAGCGGCTGACGACTCAGGTGTTGAGTCTGCGAGAAGAGGTGCGCAAGGCGGAGGAGGCCGCGCGCCTTGCCGCTGAGCGAGCCGCCGCGGCCAAAGCAGCGGCGGCCAAGGCTGCGGCCGAAGCTAAGAAGACAACGGGCTCATCGAGCGGCTCCTCCACCTCTTCTCGCAGGAGTGTCACAGTGGTGCAGACGGGTTCGTTCGTCTTCCCGGTTCAAGGCCCACACAGCTTCATCGACACTTGGGGCGCCCCCCGGTCCGGAGGGAGGACGCACACGGGCACCGACATCCTGGCGGCGCGGGGCACGCCGGTCGTCGCCTGCGTGAGCGGTACGATCTCACGGACTAATCGGACCGACAGTGGGCTGGGCGGCATCACCGTGTGGCTGACCGGCGGCAACGGATACCGCTACTACTACGCGCACCTGGACGGCATCGCATCCGGTATCAGCTCAGGGGTCGCGGTGAGCGGAGGACAACTCCTGGGGTGGGTTGGCTCGACCGGCAACGCCGGCAGCTGCAATCATCTGCATTTCAGCATGTACCCTCCAGGGGGCGGAGCCATCAACCCGTACCCTACGCTGCGGGCGAACGACTGAGCTCGACTGCGCCTCTTCAGTGTTGTGCGCTGCTCTCATCTGAACGCGTTGCCTTCGGCCGTATCACGCCGTTCGTAAGGCACGGTCGGATGTTGCCTTCCGTGTATCCTGAGCGAAGTGTTGATAACGCTTGATGAAAGGTGCAGGTCATATGCAAACGTCATTGGTGGACCGACACGCCGTCGAGCGTCTGTTGCTCCTGGCAGGCGCGCTGCGCGCGGGCCTCATTGATGCACTTGCGAGTGGCGAGGGGTCGTCGACCGACCAGGTGGCCGGCCTCGCCGGGACTGATCCGAGGGCGACCGGAATCGTCCTGGAGGCGCTTGTCGCAGATCAACTGGTCGAAAGGGTATCCGGCGGATCGGTGGAGGCTTTGTACCGATTGACGCCTTTGGCGCGGGCTCATCTTGTGGACGAGGGCTCCAAGTTGGAGAGGTTCCGGATCCTTCACCAGGTCAGCAAGATGCGCGGCTGGCTCGAACTCCCCGAGGTGATCCGCACAGGTAGGGCGGCCGAGCGGAGCGGAGTCAAGCGCGACCTGCGGACCATGGTATCTGCCATGGGAGAGCGCGACGCGGCGATCCTCGATGAGATCGTGGAGTGCTGCTTCGCCTACGCCGGCCCCATTCGAACCATGCTGGACGTCGGAGGTGCTGTGGGTCACGTGGCCCGGCGTTTCTCTCGCAAGGGAGTCCGCACCTCCCTACTCGATCGCCCCGAGGTCCTGCCCGTGGCCCAGGAGTTCCTTGGCCCGGAGGCCGGTGACATCGAGATGATAGGGGGTGATCTCACGGCGGGGCTGCCGGGCGGCCTGTTCGACTTGGTGTACTTCGGCAACGTGCTTCACATATACAGCCCTGAGACGAACGCCCGCGTGGTCCGCGAAGCCTTCGAAATAACAGCGACGGGAGGGACCATCGCCATCCAGGACTATGTATCAGACCGGAGTCCCATCGCGCCGATGTTCGCGGTCAACATGCTGCGGTCGACCGACGAAGGCGGCGTCTGGAGCGAGGCCGAACACCGGCGTTGGCTGAGCGAAGCCGGCTTCGTCGATGCGACGGTGGTGGATCTGGACTGCAACCGGACACAACTGGTTCTGGCAAGACGTCCGGCAGGTTTATGAAGCCTGATCGGCGGGCAGGTTCGGAGCAACTTGGAGAGCCTGTGCGCAGCCGGACACGAGATGCGGTGAGAAACGGGCAGCACCAGACAGAAGGTGGAGGAGACGGGCATGGCGGCAGTGCCGGATAATGAGGAGAACAGGGCGAGTTGCGTTTGCATCGGCTGTCCTTCCAAGCCCGACGACGGCATGGCGTTCTATTGTGTGGCCGGCAAGAGCCCGGCCGAAGTCGAGCGTGGATTCTGTGCCTGTAGTTGGTGTCCGGTGTGGAGCTGCTACGGACTTGCCGGGAGTTCCTATTGCGATGAAGGCTCGTAGAGTCAAGACCATGGGAGGTTGAAGCGGTGGTTATGACCGTTCTTGGTCTGGCCGGCAGCCCTCGCAGAGGCGGCAATACCGAGACCCTCCTGGACTGGTGTCTTGCCGGGGCGCGCGCTCAAGGGGCCACGGTCGTCAAGTTCAGCTTGTGCTCCCTCGATCTGGGTGGGTGCCAAGCCTGCGACCGCTGCTGGACGGACGGCAGGTGCATCGTGCAGGATGACATGCAGATGCTCTATCCCCACCTGCGCACGGCGGATTCCATCGTGCTGGCGGCGCCCATCTTTTTCCAAGGGATGCCGGCGGTACCCAAGATGATGGTCGACCGATGTCAGTGCTTCTGGGCCCTTAAGTACGTTCTGCATCAGTCGTTGGTGGAGCCGGGGAGGCCGGAGAGACTGGGAGCCTTCCTGAGTTGCTCCGCCACCAAGGCGACTCACGCCTTCGATGGTAGCCTTGCTATCTTGAGAAGCCTCTGGCATGTGCTGGAGGTCACACCGGCCGGCGAGCTGCTTTCTGCTGGTGTGGACGGCAAAGGCGAGATAGCGAAGCAGCCCGGGGCGCAAGTGGCGGCGGAGGCCATCGGGCGCCGTTTGGCGCAGGAACGCGAGGTCGAAAGGAAGGACACGTGAGCGCCGAAGTCAAGACATGCATCAGCTGCGGCAAACCGCTCGCCGACCGCGTGGAGGAGGAGGAGCGGACCGGCACGGGTGGAAGTCTTTCCACAGGCGAGTGCAGCACCTACAGGGTGTGGTTCTGCGTCAACAGCGAGTGCGTGATGTTCAACACCGATATATACAAAGAGCCGATCGCCGATCGCCCCGACAGGTGAGTGATTCACCTGTCGGGGCGGATAGGTGACTTACTGTCACGGAACCACTGGGTCACTTGCGAATCGCGTCCGGTATAGTCCTCAGAAGGGGGAAGAGATGCAGAAGCGTCTGAAGCGCTCGCGGACCGAGAAGATGATCGGCGGGGTCTGCGGCGGTCTGGGCGAGTATTTCGGTGTGGACCCGACCATCATCCGTGTACTCTGGGTGGCCATGACGTTGCTTGGAGGAGCAGGCGTGATAGCCTATCTCATCCTCTGGATCGTCATGCCTCTAGAGTCTCCGGGGCCTCCGGCGCGCTTCTAGCATCTAGCCGCGGCGGTTCTCCGTGTGGCCGCCTGAGGATGCGTAAGACCGGTCGGAGGGAAGGAGGTGATGGCCGATGAGCGACATACCTAGACTGACCACGCTGTCGCACGGCTCCGGCTGAGCGTGCAAGTTAGGCCCCAAGGACTTGGGGCAGGTCATGGACATGGTGCCGTGGGAGGACGACCCCGCCGTGCTGGTGGGCGCATCTACGCTCGACGACGCGGCCATCTACCGCCTGAGTGACAATCTCGCTCTGGTACAGACCGTGGACTTCTTCACACCTGTGGTGGATGATCCCTACGATTTTGGGCGGATAGCCGCTGCGAACGCCCTCTCCGATGTGTACGCGATGGGTGGGCAGCCGCTGACGGCTCTCAACATCGTGGGATTCCCTTCCGGTGTGTTGCCGCTGGAGTATCTGGCTCGAATACTCCAGGGAGGGGCGGAAACGGCCCGGCTGGCGGGAGCCACCGTCGTAGGCGGACATACCATCGACGACCCGGAACTGAAGTACGGCATGGCTGTGACCGGGCTGATCAAGCCCGGCGAAGAGTGGACCAACGCAGCCGCGGTCCCCGGGGACGTGCTCGTGTTGACCAAACCGGTCGGGACCGGCATTATCGCCACGGCCATCAAGGGGGAGAGTGCGTCGGAGGAGGCCGTCGTCGTCGCTACCGCTTCCATGGCGGCGATCAACCGGGATGGGGCGGAGGTGGCGCGCATGCACGGTCTGCGGGCCGTCACGGACGTCACCGGGTTCGGGCTTCTCGGTCATCTGAGCGAAATATGCCGCGCGAGTGGGGTGGGAGCCGAGGTGTGGTTCGACGCCCTGCCTGTGTTGCCGGACGCTGCAGTTCTCGCGCGCGGGGGGACCATCCCAGGCGGCACGAAACGGAACCTCGAACACGTGTCGGATTGGACGGTCTTTGACCCCGATCTAGAGCCCTGGCAGCGGCTGCTCCTTGCCGACGCTCAGACGTCGGGCGGGCTGCTGCTCTGCGTGCCGGCTGAGAAGGTTTCGAACGTGGTGCGGTCGCTTGAGGAGCGGGCAACACCTGCGGCTGCGGTGGTGGGCGTGGTTCGCGAGCCGGGGGACAGCATGATCAGTGTACGGGCTGCGTCGGCCGGTCGAGAAGTAGTGACAGACTGACCCGGGTGCCGCCTCCGGGGGCGCGGGAAAAGCTGACCTCGTCCATGAGGGCGACCATGAGGGGCAGACCCAATCCCCGATTGGTCAGTTTGTCGCGGGGCGGGCAGGGGGGGCGGAAGAAGCCGGTATCGGTCACCAAGAAGGTCAGGCGCTCGGACTCAAGACGAGCTTCTATCTCGAGAGAAGCTTCTTCACCACACGCATGCTCCATGGCGTTGGCCGCCGCCTCCGACACCGCCACCTTGAGGTCGAATATCTTCTCGACCTGCAACTCGGCCTCACGTGCCACCTGTTCCACGAATCGACGTACCTGCACCAACTCAGCCGTCTGCGGCCTGATCCTGAGAACCCAGTTGTAGTCTCGGCGCGCGATCGTCATCGCGCTTGTTCTTCCAGCGTCAGTACGGCTTCAGCCGCCGACCGATTGACGAATGAGCGGAAAGCCGGGTCCACCAGTAGTCCCACGAGTTCGAGAAGCCTACGTACATTGCCGTTGGGCCCGATCACGCCCAGCCAGCCGGCGTCCCGCAACCGCCGAACCCCCGACAGCAGGACCGAAATACCCCCACTGTCCAGATAGTCGACCTTCGATAGGTCGATCAACACGACAGGACGGCCCTGGTCGAGTATCTCGTTGAGCTCCGCCTCAACGCCTCCGCAGGTGCTGTGGTCTATGTCTCCCTCTATGTCGATCAGAGGTGTCTCCGCGAGACTGGTCACTGTCAGATTCATAGGCACCGAGTCGAGAGTGTTGATTACCAACCTGCTAAGTACTACCCGTGACGCCGAAGGCTAAACACCATCCTGTCGTGTACATGGTTCGGTCGTCCGGATGGATATCAAAGGAGGCCGGCTACCGTGGTCAATGAATACCCTTGTTGGAAGAGCCAATCGATTACCACCGGGATGGAAGCCACCGTTGCCGACCGGTTGTTGCCGCCGTCGTGCATAAGGATGATGGCTCCCGGCTTGGTCTGCGCCTTGACGTTGGCGAGGATGGCGCCGACCTCCGGGGTCTCCCAGTCGCGGGTGTCCACCGTCCACAACACCAGTTTGTGCCCCAGAGCCGCCGCCGCCGCGGTCACCTTCGCGTCATATGAACCGTAAGGCGGACGGAGATAACGTGATCCCCCGATGACCTCTTCCGTGCGTGATATCTGGCGCATGATCTGCTCGGTGGTGAGCTTGGTGAGGATGGGATGGTCCCAGGAGTGGTTCTCCACCTCGTGACCCGCAGCCTTGATCTTTTCGATCATGGCCTTATTGCCGGCCGCTGAGCTCCCGAGCACGAAGAAGGTGCCGGGCACATGTTTCGCGGCAAGGGCATCAAGCACTCCCTGGGTGAACTTGCCCGGACCGTCATCGAAGGTGAGTGCGGCGAGCTTCAGCCCCGAAGCGGCCGAGGAGGTTCGTTCGATCACGGCGTTCTGGGGAGCTGAAGTCGTGAAGACCGCCGCCTGTTTTCCACTGGCCACTCCTTTGAAGAGCTCGCGCTCTCCGGGGACCCCGGGCCGGACCAAGCTGACGATCACCCCTTTACCTTCCACCGAGGTCTCGTAGGGGATCTGGACGGTGACCCGCCTGATGGCCTCAAGTACGTGGTCGCCGTGACGGACCACGATCCGCGCTCCGTCGGGAAGTATGCCGTCGGGGTCGAGAGGTCTGCCGCTCAAGGTACGCTCGGCCGGGGCGCCGGCGCCCAACACCGTCACATCACCGGTGAGGTCGAGCATGGAGCCGGGTCCGGTCTGCAGGCCCTCGAGTTCGGCGAGTCCGGCCACCTTGGTCTCAGGCGGTACGATGCGCGCGACGCCGTTGACTCGCACAAGGCTTCGTGTGTTCAGGTGGGCCGTGGGGAGGAGGAAAAAGGCTACCGCGGCCAGCAGCAGGGCCACACCGGCGATGATCGTCATCCGGCGGCTGGTGTCCGGGCGCCGAGCGCCGCGAGGTTCTGTCCTGGTCGATGTTGCCGGCATGACGACATTATCCCATGTCCGGACCGGCGGGCCCGCCCGTGGACTCCTGTTGAGGGCGTCTGCTGCGAGAAGCGGTCTCTACGCCCGCCAGCGCAGGATGGGGTGGCGGGACGCCTCCACCTCGTCGGGTCGGCCGACCACCGTGGTGTGCGGCGCCGTCCGTAGGATCTCCGGGTCTTCGCGGGCCTCGCGGTCGATCTGCTGCATGGCTTCGATGAACGAATCCAATGCACGCAGATCCTCCGTCTCCGTGGGTTCCACCATCAGCGCCTCCGGGACGATGAGCGGGAAGTAGATCGTCGGTGGATGGATACCGAAATCCAAGAGGCGCTTAGCTATGTCGCGGGCGGTGACGTCCTGCGCCAGGTGAGTCGTCGCCGACGACACGAACTCATGCATGCACGGTCCTTCATGCGGGACAGGGTAGAGATCACGCAGGCGGGCGCGCAGGTAGTTGGCGCTCAGCACTGCATCCTCGGCGGCCCGGGTCAGACCGTCGGCTCCCATGCGCACGAGGTAGGTGTAGGCACGGACGATCACGCCTACGTTGCCGTAGAAGCCCTTGACACGGCCGATGCTGAGCGGACGGTCGTAGTCGAGCGTGAAGGCGCCGTCGCCATCAGACCTGGCGATCAGTGGCAGGGGAAGATAGGGGCTCAGAGTCTCGCTCACCGCCACCGGTCCCGCGCCTGGACCTCCACCGCCGTGGGGGGTGGAGAAGGTCTTGTGAAGGTTAAGATGCACCACGTCCATGCCCATGTCGCCTGGGCGCACCTTCCCCATGATGGCGTTCAGGTTGGCGCCGTCGTAATAGCAAAGGGCTCCGGCTTCATGCGCGAGGCTCGAGATCTGCAGCACGTCCTCCTCGAACAGCCCCAGGGTGTTGGGGTTGGTCATCATGACGGCGGCCGTGCGGTCCGAGAGGTTCCGTCGCAGGGCCTCCACATCGATGAGCCCTCGCTGGGAGCTGGGTATCTCAACAACACGGTACCCGGCCATGGCGGCCGAGGCGAGGTTGGTGCCGTGGGCCGAATCCGGGATAATGACTGTGTCGCGCCCGGCGCCCCCGTGGTCCCGGTGGTAGGCCTTGATCATGAGAACGCCGGTCAGTTCACCGTGGGCTCCGGCAGCGGGTTGCAGCGTGGCCCGTCGGAGCCCTGTGATCTCCAGCAGGATCTGCTCGGTTTCGTACATCAGGCGGAGGATGCCCTGCACCTCTGACAGCGCCTGGTATGGATGCAGCTCGGCGAATCCCGGCAGCGCCGCCATCTCGTCGTTGATCTTAGGGTTGTACTTCATCGTGCAGGAGCCCAACGGATAAAAGCCGGTATCCACGGAATGGTTGAGCTGCGACAGGCGCGTGTAGTGCCGGACCACCTGGGGTTCGGCCAGCTCGGGCAGGCGGGGCGGGGTCGTCCGCAGAAGCGTCCCGGGCAGAAGCTCGGATACATCCATCTCCGGAACTCCGGCTGCGGGAAGATCGACCGCCCGATGTCCGGGCAGGCCTTTGTCGAAGACAAGGGGTTCAGTGCGGTCGATGGTCAAGACCCGTCCTCCGTAGGTGAGAGGACGGCGAGGATCTCGCGAGCGGCCGTGACATAGCGATCAAGAGCCTCGGGTGTGTTCACTTCGGTGACCGCCACCAGCAATACGTGCTCCGACACGGCGTCTCCCGGCGCCGGGCCGGCACCGGGAAGGCCGACGTTCGTTCCGAGCAGCAGCCGTGTCAAAGGTACGCCGGGGTCTACGCCACATTCGCGCATGGCCCGGGCAAAATGGGCGGCCGGACACGGGAGAACGAGAGCGAACTCGTGGAAGAACGGCCCTGTTACTAAGGGCCGAACACCAGGTAGCGCACAAAGGGCCGTGTGAAGACGGTGGGCGCGCTGCAGGCAGATCTCACTCCGTTCGCGGAGGCCGGCGGGTCCAAGCAGCGCCAGATGGATGGTGGCCGCGAGGGCGCTCAGAGTCTGATTGGAGCAGATGCTGGAAGTCGCCTTGGCCCTACGGATGTGTTGTTCGCGGGCCTGTAGCGTGAGTGTGTAGCAGCGGCGCCCTTCAGAGTCGGTGGTCTGTCCTACGAGGCGCCCCGGGATCTGGCGGACATGCGCCGTATCGCAGGCCAAGAATCCTGCCGAAGGGCCGCCGAATGAAGGCGCGCTGCCGAACACCTGCACGTCACCGACGACGATGTCGGCACCGAGCCTGCCGGGAGCTTCAAGGACTCCCAGAGTCGACGGGTTGACCGAAACCACGATCAGCGCGCCGGCCGCGTGGGCCGCCTCGGCCAATGCCGCGATGTCTTCCACCACTCCTAAGTGGTTGGGTTGCTGCACGAGGACTGCTCCAATGGCCGAAGAGAGATACGCAGGGTCTGAGACTGTGACGCCCGTCTGGGGATCGAGGGGCAGGCGCCGTACCGGGAAGCCCGGGCCGGCGGCGTAGGTGTCGACGACTTGCGCGGCCTCCGGATGCAGCCCGTCGGATACCAGGATCTCCTCTCGCCGGGTGAGACGTAGAGCCATGAAGGCCGCTTCGGCCAGGGCCGAAGGGCCGTCATACAGCGACGCGTTGGCCACCTCGAGCCCGGTGAGTTCGCACACACAGGTCTGGAACTCGAAGATATGCTGGAGTGTGCCCTGGCTGACCTCGGGCTGGTATGGTGTGTAGGCGGTGGCGAACTCTCCCCGCGACACCAATGCCCGCACGGCTGCCGGTACGAAGTGCCGGTAACAGCCGGCTCCGAGGAATGAAGACGAATCCGGGATGGTGTCCGCGGCGGCCAGCATCTCGACTCTCGCCCTTGTCTCGAGTTCCGTGAGCCCCCCCGGAAGGTTCAGCCCCGCTCGGCGGAGAGCAGGGGGTATAGACGAGAATAGCTCGTCGATGCTGGAGATCCCGACCGCCTCGAGAAGGCGGCGCCGGTCGTCGTCTGTGTGCACCGGTAGACTCATGGTCGTCTATGTTAGCGCGTCCGGACTCGTCTCATCGCGACCGGCACCCGGGGCGGAGACGGGCAAGCCTGTGCTACCATATTCGACGCGCGTTTGGTTAAGCGATTGTGAGGTCGGCGTGCGTATCACCCTGATCGAACCTGCTGCCCCTGGCTTTCACGTCTACAGCTTCGTGAAGCAGATCCGTATGGGTCTGCCTCTTCTCGGAGCCTTGATGACCGCCCGCGGTCACGAGGTTCGGATCTACGCCGAGAGCCTGAGCGAGGTCGACTGGGACGACGTTCTCGGCTCCGACCTGGTGGGTATCTCCACCACCACCTCTACCGTCATCCGAGCATACCGGTACGCTCAGAAGATCCGCGATGCGGGCATCCCCGTGGTGATGGGAGGACCGCATGTCACGTTTCTTGCCGATGAGGCGATGGACTTCTGCGACTTCGTCGTCCGCAACGAGGGAGAAGAGACTCTGGTCGAGCTCGTCGAGTACCTGCAGGGGCGCGGGTCTCTGGAGGACATCCTCGGGCTGACCTACCGAGCCGCGAACGGCGATGTGGTGCACAACGCCGCCCGGCCGCTGCTCGACTCCTTGACCGAACTGCCGTGGCCCGATATGAGTCTGGTGGTGAACGGCGACAAGGTGAGCCCCTCCCCCATACTCGCGTCCCGAGGCTGTCCTTACGGTTGCGAGTTCTGTTCCGTGGTGCTGATGTTCGGACGCAGGGTGCGTACCGTCGAAGCAGCCGAGATAGTCAAGCACGTCAAGCAGATGAAGCCGCGCAAACTCTTCTTCTACGACGACAACTTCTTCATCAGCAAGCGTAGGGGTAGAGATCTGCTGACGGAGATGATAAAGCAGCGGCTTGACGTGCCGTTCTTCGCTCAGATCAGAGTGGATTCGGTCTATAAGAACGGCCGGAAGGACACCGAGCTGCTTGACCTGCTCTGGAATGCAGGCTGTCGCATCGTCTACCTGGGCCTGGAATCGTCCAACCCCGAGACTCTCAAGGAATACCATAAGGAGTCCAGCATCGACGACATGGCCGGGGGCTTGGAGGCACTCCATGAGAGGGGCATCAAGACTCACGGCATGTTCGTGTTCGGTGCCGATTCGGATACTCCTGAATCACTGCATAAGACGGCAGAGTTCGCGGTGTGCTATGGGCTGAACAGCGCCCAGTTCCTCGTGCTCACCCCGCTTCCCGGCACCAGACAGACCGCCCAGCTCGAGGCTGAGGGCCGGATCATCACGAAGAACTACAGTCTGTATGACGGTCATCACGTGGTCCATTGGCCCAAGCAGATGACCCCTTACGAGTTGCAAGAAGCCACGCTGAGCGCACATAAACACTTCTACACCGCCCGGCGTATCCTGAACCTCAAACCCAAGACCCCCATGTATCATAAGCACCAGCTGGAGGGGTATCTGATGAGCAGGGCCTGGGAGCACGTCCGGGAGAACCGAGAATACCTGCGCGAATTGAAGGAGTACTGTGACTCGCAGTATCCTCCTACGCCCACCGGCCACGTCTTCAGGAAGGCGGACTTCGAGACCGTCACGCAGTAGCGTTCCTCTCAGCAGGTTCCGGTTGCGGGCAGAGGATTTCTTACACCCTCTGCGAAAGAGCTATCAATACTGTTCGGCCACGTGAGACAACAGAGGCAGGGAAGATAGCTTGGCGAAGGTCGTGGCCTTCACGAATCAGAAGGGTGGCGTGGCGAAGACCACCACCACCCTCAATCTTGGTGTGGCTCTGCAGGAGATGGGCCACCGAGCACTTGCGGTCGACCTGGATCCTCAGGGCAACCTCACGATGAGCCTTGGGCTGAACCCCGACTCTGTCAGGCCCAGTATGTACGACGTATTGGTGAACGGGGTGAGCATCGAGAAGGCCATTTTCCGCCAGGAGCTCGACATCGCGGTGGCCAGCATCGATCTGGCCGCAGTGGAGATCGCCCTCAGCTCGTTGATCGGGCGCGAAAGGGCGCTCAGCAAGGCCCTCATGCAGGTCAGGGATGAATACGACTACATCCTTTTGGACACGCCGCCCTCTTTGGGATTACTTACTATCAACGCGCTCACGGCATCCGATGCGGTCATAGTCCCCGTGCAGTGCGAGTACCTCTCTCTGCGGGGGCTCGCGCAGTTGGAGCGCACCCTTGAGCTGGTGCAGGAGAACCTGAATCCTGACGTGCACATTGCCGGGATCGTACCGACTATGTACGATGCACGTACGATCCATGGACGGGAAGCCGTCGAGGTGCTCAGGAACAGCTTCGGAAATCTGGTCTTCCAAACCACCATCAACAAGACCATCAGGTTCGCCGAGGCTCCCGTCAAAGGAGAATCGGTGTTGAAGTACGCGCCGGATAGTCAGGCTGCCAAAGCATATCGCCGGCTCGCGAGAGAGGTGCTCGATGGAAAGAAGATCTAGCATGAAGGACAGCGGCCTCAGCTCTCTCTTCAGAGCGACAGAGGCAGCCCAGGCGGCGTCGGAAGAGCCTGCCTCCGCTCTGCCGGAGACAGAGCAGACTCGGGCCGAACCGGAATTAGAACCGGCGCTCGAGTCCGGCGGCCGGACCGAAGAGGCCGGCGGCCCGGCGCAAGAAGAGGCTCCGGCCGAAGGGGCACTCTCGACGGATGCCCTGTCGGACTCCGCTGTGCCGACCGACGCCGCGCGGCGCACGCTCATACCGCCCTCGCGAAGCTTCCCGGCGGTCATAAGAGTGGTCGGTGTGGGCGGAGCGGGGACCAATGCCATCAACCGCATGCTCGAAGCGGGTCTGGAGGGTGTGGAGTTCATCGCTGTCAACACGGATTCTCAGGCCTTGGCCATGTGCGACGCCGACCACAAACTCCGCATCGGCAGGGATCTGACCAAGGGGCTGGGCGGGGGATCCGACCCCAAGGTGGGTCGCGACGCTGCGCTGGCGGCTTATGACGAGCTCAAGAACATCCTTCGGGGCAGCGATATGGTGTTTATCACGGCTGGGGAAGGAGGCGGCACGGGAACCGGCGCCGCGCCGGTGGTGGCTGAGATAGCCCGTTCCTTGGGGGCGCTGACCATAGGGGTGGTGTCCCGGCCGTTTTCCTTCGAAGGTAAACGGCGGGGCCTGCAGGCCTTGGAGGGAGCGCGACAGCTGAAGCAACGGGCCGATACGGTCATAGTGGTGCCGAACGACAAACTGCTCGAGGTGGCCGATCGGAACACGACCATGGTCGAGGCCTTGCGCCTGGCGGACGATGTGCTGAGGCAGGGTGTCCAAGGGATATGCGACCTGGTCACCGTGCCGGGGTTGGTCAACCTAGACCTCGCCGACGTGAGGACCATCATGAGTGGAGCCGGCACTGCGCACATGGGCATCGGCAACGCTCACGGCGAAGGTAGGGCCAAGAAGGCCGCCCAGATGGCTCTCAACTCGTCTCTGCTGGAGACTTCCATCGACGGTGCCCGCGGGATACTCCTCAACATCAGCGGGGGCTCCGAGATGTCCCTGCACGAGATCACCGAGGTGGCGGAGACGGTGAGCGAGGCCGCCGAACCGGAAGCCAACATCATCTTCGGCGCTGTGATCGACGAATCGTTGGGAGACAGCCTCTGGGTCACGGTGGTGGCGACCGGCTTCGATGCCACCAGTGAGGACGTGCTCACCGCCCAGCTGGAAGAAGCGACCAGACACGACCATTCCGGGGAGCATCCGGCTCCGGTGGCGCCCGTGGCGGAGCCCGAGGAAGAGGAATTCAGCGGGACTCCCAAGGCGGCGGGTACGGGGCCTGAAGACGACGAGCTCGAGGTCCCGCAGTTCCTACGCTAGGCCGGGCGGATCGGCGCGTAGGTCTCGCTCGAAGTAGAGACAGCTCTTCTCCGCCCAACCCAGGCTACGGTAGAAGGCGTGCGCGTCCAGATTCCAGTATTCGGCCAAGAGATGGAGCCTGGAGCAGCCCCTGACCCGAGCGACTTCCTCGGCGGCCTGCATCAGTCCCCGGCCCACCTCGGCTCGACGATGGCCTTCGGTGACCACCACGTCTTGGAGCTCGCACACGGGTGCCGTCGACCAGGTGCTCTGTGAGAAGACCAGGGTGCACATGCCCACCAGGTCGTCTCCGTCTTCAGCCACCAGGAACATGTGGTCGCACGCGGCTATGATGGTGGATATGACGGCGCTCAGACGCTCGGGCTCGGGGGGAACGACCCCGTGATGCTCCATGATCTCTTCGAGCAGGGCAAGAATGCCGGGGGCATCTGATGGAACGGCTTGCCGATAGTCGATCATCGGAACGAGGTTAGCAGATGGAGACGGAGATCCTGTATCTGAACGGGGAGTTCATGTCTCTCGCGGAGGGACTCATAGGGGTGGAGGACCGTGGCTTCCAGCTCGGCGACGGCGTCTACGAGGTGATCAAAGTCATGAATGGGCGTCTCGTCTGGGCTGAAGACCATCTGGAGAGACTGTCCCGAAGCCTCGTGGAGGTCAGACTGTCCGAGGCGCTTCAAGATCACCCCCTTCCCTCCGTACTCCCTGAGTTGGTGCGGCGTTCCGGCGTCGAGCAGGGCATGGTCTACATCCAGGTCACTCGTGGGTCGGCTCCTCGGGAGTTCGTGTTCCCGCATCCCCCGTGTCCCACGGTCTTGGCTTACGCCCGCAGCAGACCGGCGCCGACGGTCGAGACCATCTTGGGCGGCATCGTGCTCCACGCCGTCCGCGACCAACGCTGGGCCCGATGTGATATCAAGTCCACCAATCTGCTGGCGGCGGTGCTTGCCAAGGAAGAAGCTCGTGAAGCAGGTGCTCACGAAGCCCTGTTCATGGCGCCTGACGGAATGGTGCGGGAGGGAGGATCGTCGAACGTGTTCGCCGTGGTGGACGGCACGCTTCGCACCCATCCTCTGGACCACCGCATACTCGGTGGGATCACGCGTAGGCGCGTGATCGAGATGGCGCGCGACCGCGGTTACCGTGTGGAGGAGCGGGGCTTCACCCTCGATGAGGTGCTGTCTCCCGCCGGAGCCGGGCCGGAACTCTTCGTAGCGGCGACCCTGATAGACGTCATGCCTGTAGTACGGGTGGACGGTCGCGTCGTCGGAAAGGGGCGGCCGGGTCCGGTCACTCTTGCTCTGCTCGACGCTTTGCGGCGTGAGCAGGCCCTTCTGGTGGGCGTGCGGCCTCCTCCCGCATTGACTTAGCCACCGTTATGGCGGCGGCATCGGGACCGCGGCCGTCGGCTCCCGGCACTTCCAAGACGAACGGGACGCGGGCGAAGGCCGGGTACCTGATCACCCGACTCAGTCCCGTGTAGCCGATCAGTCCGTCGCCGGGGTTCTCGTGCAGGTCGCGGTTCGAAGCGAACGGCGAGGCCGAATCGTTCAGATGGATGAGCAGGACCCGGTCGAGAAGACCGAGGTCGCGCAGTCCTGACACCAGCTTCTCCAGGCCGGCGGTTTCGTGAACCGGGTGGCCCGCGGCGAAAAGATGGGCCGTGTCGAGACACAGGCCGACCCGACGTCCCCGCGGGGAGGCGTCCAGAAGGGCGGCCAGTTCCTCCAAGCGGGCGCCTACGGTATGGCCGGCTCCCGCACTGTTCTCGAGCAGCAGAGGAGGGAGACCTTCGGCGTGGCCGAGGTCGGCCAGCCGTTCGTCGGCTTCTTCGAATGCCGATCGGATGGCTTGGACGATCCGGGTGGCGGCACTATCGAAACCCGTGCCCTTGTGAGAGCCGACGTGTGTGACCACCCCGGCTGCTTCAGTGAGAGCACCGGTGGCCAGAGCGTGGGCCAGGGCTGAGGTGGAGCGCTTCCGCAGCTCCTCGTCCGGTGAGGCGAGATTGATGAGATAGATCGTGTGGAGATAAAGAGGGAGGGAGTGGCGGCGAAGACCGCTGGTGAGAAAGGCGATCTCCTCGAGGCCGGGAGACCGTGTCCGCCAGGTGCGGGGGTTAGAGCTGAAGATCTGCACGACCTCGGCTCCGATGGCGACCGCACGTTCAGGCACGGGGGCGAAGCCGCCGGCCGTAGAGACCTGGGCGCCGATCAGCGGCAGCTTCGCCCGCCCTGATCGGCCTCGACTTGTCCGCAGCGCACGCTGCTTGTCATTGCTCTTGTCTGCCATGTCGCTCCGCTCCGATCATCCGCTATCTCTACCTACCCGCCGGGTCAGCATATAGAATCAAGGTGGCCGTGTGAATCTATCGATGAGTGGTGGAGGAGGCGATTCACTGCGGGTGCCGCCCGGTGCTGCCGCGGCGGCCGAGTTATCCAGTACTCACCTCTGCCGAAGCGCATGGGGATGTGCTATATGGGGAAGGAGAACTGGTGACGGCGCCGGCTTGGGCGCCGGCAGCGCCGTGCGCTTGATCTGATGGGCTTGGGTCGCCCGCTTCGACCGGGCGGACCTGGTTGACCGGCGCGATGAGAAGATCGGGATGGTGTGATGCCGGCGTGAGCGAGACCGCTACGGCCGACGGATCCAGGGAGGGAGCATGAGCGAGGAACGACTCGACATCGACATCGGGCGGTGTCTGGCCGGGGCAAGCGAGACGGACGGATTGACACCAAAGATGCTTGAAAGGTTCGCGCCCCGGCTCGAAGGTGCGCGGAGAGCGGTGTTGGACAATGCAGGCACCGGCATGCTTGGCTGGATGGATCTACCGCGGCAGGATCCCACTGAGCTCCTGACCTTCGCGGAAGAGAACATCGGCAGGTTCGAGTGTCTCCTGGTTGTAGGCATAGGAGGGTCGGCCCTGGGGACCATCGCGCTCTCCACGGCTCTGCTGCCCTTCTTCCACAACGAACTGACGCCGGACCAACGGCGTGCGAGGCCCCGGCTTTACGTCCTCGACAACGTCGATTCCGACGAGACGGCGGCGCTCCTCGACCATCTACCGCTGGAGCGTACGCTCGTCAACGTGATCTCGAAATCGGGCGCCACCAGTGAGTCCATGGCCGGATATCTGGTAGTGAGGGACCGTCTGCAGGCTGCGGTGGGCGCGGCCGCTCTCAAGGATCACCTGGTCTTCACAACCGATCTCTCGGAGAGCGCGCTTCGCAACATCGGCGAGTCGCTGGGCGTCCGCATGTTCGACCTTCCTCCCGGCGTGGGAGGGCGTTTCTCGGTGCTGTCGGCCGTGGGGCTGCTGCCGGCGGCGCTGACCGGCATGGACGTCCGTGGTCTGCTGGAGGGGGCCGCCGACATGGCCGATTGGATAGCCGGCTCGGAGGGCTGGGGGAACCCGGCCTGTACATTCGCCGGGGTCCAATACGTGGAAGACGCGGCTCTGGGCCGTTGCGTCAGCGTCATGATGCCCTACTCGGCCCGCCTTCGGGACCTGGCCGACTGGTACCGGCAGTTGTGGGCGGAGAGCCTGGGTAAGGAGATCGACCGTCAGGGCCAGATAGTCAATGTGGGCCCTCTCCCAGTGAAGGCCTTGGGGGTGACCGACCAACACTCCCAGCTGCAGCTCTACGCGGAGGGCCCGGACGACAAGATAATCACGTTCCTGGGGGTGAGGGAGTTCGCCAACACCGTGCCGATCCCGGCACCCGGGCCGAGCGCCGAGTCCCTGGCCTTCTTGGGCGGGCACACGCTGGCCGACCTCATGTGGGCGGAGCAGAAGGCGACGGCCTGGGCTCTGGCCAAGGCGGGGAGACCGTCGGTGACCATCACCGTCCCTCGTGTGGACGCCTTCTCTATGGGGGCGCTCGTTTACATGTTCGAGATGGCGACCGCCATCGCCGGCGAGCTGTATGACGTCGACGCGTTCAATCAGCCTGGGGTGGAGATGGGTAAGCAGGCCACCTACGCGCTCATGGGCCGTCCGGGGTACGAGACGCTGGCGGGGAAGATCGAGTAGTCCTTGAGGTGCCGGTTCCGGCCGATGTCCCTCTTGTCGGCGAACATACGTTCGACTATCATGTCGTACATGAAGGGACTTCCCTCACAGAGGCTTTCTACGGAAGAGCTTTCTGCCGAACGGCAGGACATCATCGTGCGTCCTTGGGCTGCTCACCGTTCCATAGCCCATCTTGACTTCGACGCCTTCTTCGCCGCCGTGGAGGAGAATCGGGACCCCTCGCTACGGGGTAAGCCGGTCATTGTGGGGGGCGGCGGGCGGGGGGTGGTGTCCACCGCCAACTACATAGCCCGGCGGTACGGCGTACATTCGGCCATGCCGCTGCGCACGGCCAGGCGTCTCTGCCCTCATGGGGTGTATCTCACCGGGCACAGCCGACTCTATCATGAGTATTCCAGACGTCTGATGGCCATGCTGGACGAGTATTCCCCTCTGGTCGAGCAGATGGGCCTCGACGAGGCCTACATCGACCTTACCGGCACCGAGCGACTGTTCGGCCCGCCGATGCAAACGGCCCGGCTCATCCAACGCCGGGTGGTCGACGAGCTCGACCTGAGCATCTCCGTAGGGCTGGCCACGAATAAGCTGGTGGCCAAGGTGGCCTCCGATCTTCGCAAGCCGGCCGGCTTCACCGTGGTCCCGCCGGGGCGGGAGGAAGAGTTCCTTGCGCCTCTGCCTGTGGAGCGGCTGCCGGGGGTGGGCCCGGCCCTGCTGGAGCGGCTGCACGATCGGGGAGTCTCCACTGTGGGCGATCTCGCCCGGATACCGGTTCATCTTCTGAGGCTCTCGTTCGGGGAGATAGGCGAGTTGCTCGCCCACCGCGCCCGGGGGGAAGACCCGCGTCGAGTGACACCTTACGAGGAGGTGAAGTCTATCTCTCGGGAGCACACCTTCGACGAATACGTGTCGGATGTGGGTCTGCTTGAGTCGACACTGGTGTCGCTCACCGAGGACGTCTGCCGGCGCCTCCGCCGCAGGCGGCTGGAGGCACGGACGGTGACGGTCAAGATCCGCTACTCGGACTTCGTCACCCATACCCGTTCCCGCACTCTCCATCGGCCTCTCGATGTCGACGAGGCCTTCTTCGAGGAGGTGTTGAGCTTGTTCAGGCAGGGACGCCGCCGACGGTATCATCTGAGGCTGTTGGGGGTAGGGCTAAGCAATCTGGCGCCGCGCGCTTGGCAGGACGACCTCTTCGACCAGGAGTTGCCGCTGCTCAGAGAGCTTGATCTCAAGCTTGACGCCATACGGGAGAAGTACGGCAAGAAAGCGGTGCGGCGGGGGGCGGCTCTCCCTCTGTGACTTGACCCGGTTCCTATCGGTCGGTCCGCGCGTAGATGCGTACCTCCGAAAGAGCAGTATCCTCCCACTCGTAGTCGGGGTGGACCGAGACAATGGTCATCTTCATCCACTCGACCGGTTGGCGGGTGGGCACTATCGTCTGGAAGTCCGGAGTGTCGAGCAGGTCCACCAGTTGGACGGTGCCGGTGGAGTACTCCACCTTGAGCGTCTTGACGCGGGGGTTTCTGGCGAAACGGTCGTCGTCCTTCTGGAACCCGTTGGCGATCTCGATGCGTGTGAGCACCAGCTGTCGGGAGAACTCGAACTTGATCCATTCGCCGAGGCCCAGGTCTTCAGCCCCTTCGTTCCACGCGGTGGTGACGTCGCCGTCGACCAGATTGGTGGGGCGGTAGCTGTGAGTGGAGGTGGACTTGAGGGTTGAAGACGCTTCGACCGACGTCGGCCTGACGAGAGTGGAGGCTTCTGAGGGGGAGGTCTGGCTTGAGCCTGAACCACCGGAGGTCTCCTCGGACAGAGTGGCGGTGGTGCCGGATATCCCCGCGTAGGGGTCGATCTCTTCCTTGGTGGCAAGCCCCTTCTGGACCACCGCATAGAGGGTGAAAACAGTGGCTGCGAGGATCAGCAGCAACGCGAAGGCCTTGAGGGTCCCGACTATCGTCACCTTCCGCCGCCTGTACAGGGAGCCGGAAGGTGACCTCCCATAGAGCGTCGCTCCGCAACGGCTGCAGAAGAGGGAGTGCGCCTCGTTGATCGTCCGGCATTCGCCGCATCTCACGAATTGTGGGCTCATCTGTATCAGCGGTCCCCAGTCTTGATGGGTCTCATCGGTATGGTCGCATAACGGTGATTATCGCAGGAGAGAGAGGTTGCTTCCCAGGCCTCTTCCATGAGAGGGCCAGCCCTTGT
>LSQX01338344.1_pt1 | contig 76282 bp, 68 predicted proteins | sample 654561 | NCBI WGS metagenome assembly LSQX01 (sample SAMN04489861, study PRJNA283612) | anaerobic digester metagenome | isolation source: 4 biogas reactors fed with cattle manure at either 37C or 55C with and... | place: Denmark: Kongens Lyngby | collected 2014
AGCCCAGTTGGATGAGCCTATGGCCATCCGCAGTTTAAAGCGGTTTGCAGGGGATTATGAGCTTGAACATGCCGATGCCTTTTACTTTGATTTTGAAAGGGAAAGAAAAGCCAAAAAAGGTAAGAAGGTGGCGGTTATAGGCGGAGGACCTGCCGGTCTTACGACAGCTTACTATCTGTCCATATGGGGATACGATGTCACTGTATTCGAAGCTTCGCAAAGGTTGGGCGGTATGTTGAATTATGCCATTCCTCCCTATCGTCTGCCCAATGATGTACTGCATAAGGAGATTGACATCATACTCAGGTCAGGCATTAATGTGATTACCGGTGTAAAGGTAGGAGTCGATGTAAGCCTTGATGAAATAAGGAGGAACTTTGATGCCGTGTTCATGGGAATAGGTACCCAGCAGCCCGTAAAGCTGGGGGTGAAGGGGGAAGACGCCGAGGGAGTAATGACTGCATTGGAGTTTTTGCGGATGATAAATGAAGGGAAAATACCGGATATCGGGAAGAAGGTTGTGGTTGTCGGAGGCGGGAGTACTGCCTTTGATGCAGCCCGATCGGCTGTAAGGCTGGGTGCCGAGGAAGTGGCCATCCTCTATAGGAGGAGCAGGTGGGATATGCCGGCACTGCCCGAAGAAAAGGTACATGCTGCCGAAGAGGGGGTTAAGATCTTCGACTACATTGCACCCCTGGAGGTTATAACCGATCAGTACGGCAAAATGGAAGGGCTGCGTTGTATACGTATGGCGAAGGGCGAATTTGATAATACTGCCAGGCGAAAACCGGTGCCCATAGAGGGTTCCGAATTTCGGATGGATGCGGATACGTTGCTCATAGCCATAGGCGCCCAAGGAGAAGTGGAAGACTTCAAGGGTATAAAAACCACCCGCTGGAAGACATTTGAGGTTAATCCGGAAAGCTTTGAAACTTCCCTAAAAGGCGTGTTTGCCGGTGGAGATTGTGTACGCGGACCCGACACTGTTATACAGTCCATAGCTGATGGTCGGAAAGCAGCTTTAGCCATTGATCGCTATTTGGGGGGCAATCAAATGGAGGTTGAAGAAGCACGCAAAGAAAGAAAGCGGCAGTACTATGCCTCGATTATTGAACACGAGCGGGCAAGGCTTAGAATACCCGAACTTGCTCCTGAAGAAAGGAAGAGAAACTTTAAAGAGATAGAATTGCCCTTCGACCAGGAAGCCTGTCGGCAGGAGGCACTTCGCTGCCTGCGTTGCGATGTGAAATGAGAGGGAGGGATTGAATCATGCAGATAAAAATAAACGGAATGGTGTCCGAAGTACAAGCCGGTATGACCATCCTTGAAGCTGCCAGGGAAATGGGAATCGATATCCCTACCCTTTGTTATCTTAAAGGGATCCATGAAGCTGGTGCCTGCCGCGTATGCGTGGTAGAAGTTAAGGGTGCCAGGACGTTGGTTCCTGCTTGTATTACCAAAGTAACGGATGGTATGGAGATCTTCACGCACACCGCAAGAGTAAGAAGGGCCAGGAGGACGGTAGTGGAACTTATGCTTTCCGATCATCCCGATGAATGCTTGACCTGTGGAAAGAACAATCAGTGTGAGCTGCAAAAACTGGCCAGGGCAATGAATATACAGGAGAGAAAGTATGAAGGTGAGTTTTCTCCAAGATTGACAGATGATGGCTCTCCGGCGGTGATAAGGGATTCAGGAAAATGTATACTTTGCCGGCGATGCCTGAGCGTGTGCAGTCAAACTCAGGGTGTAAACGCCATTGCACCCATAGGCAGGGGATTTAAAACGGTTATTGCACCGGCGGCGAAGGAGCCTATAATCCAATCACCCTGTGTCCAGTGCGGTCAATGTATCAATGTTTGCCCGACGGGAGCCATTATGGAAAAAAGCGATGTAGCAAGAGTATGGGAGGCGTTGGAGGATCCCCGAAAGCACGTTGTGGTTCAGGTTGCCCCGGCGGTAAGGATTGCATTGGGAGAGATTTTTGGTCTGGAACCCGGCACATCCGTTACCTGGAAGATGGTTTCAGCATTGAAGAAGTTGGGCTTTGACAGGGTTTTTGATACCAATTTCAGTGCCGATTTAACCATAATGGAAGAGGGAAACGAACTTTTACAAAGGCTTAATGAAGGCGGTAAGCTGCCGATGATTACCTCATGCAGTCCGGGCTGGATAAACTATCTGGAGTATTTCTTCCCGCAGCTTGTGGATCACCTGTCCACCTGTAAATCGCCCCAGCAGATGTTCGGAGCCATAATTAAGACTTATTATGCCGATAAGACCGGAATACCTGCGCGGAACATCTTTACGGTATCGGTCATGCCCTGTACCGCCAAAAAATATGAGAGCCAGCGGCCGGAGATGAATTCGAGCGGATACAAGGATGTTGATGCGGTGCTGACCACAAGGGAATTGGGCGTTATGCTCAAGGAGGCGGGAATCGATCTGTTATCCTGTGAAGAAGAAACCTTCGATCAACCCTTTGGAGCCGGCAGTGGCGCAGGAGCTATATTTGGGAACACTGGTGGTGTGATGGAGGCCGCTCTGAGAACGGTGTATGAGATATTGACCGGGGAAGAACTGAAAAATTTGAGTTTCCATCAGGTAAGAGGCCTGACCGGTGTAAAAGAGGCAAGTGTTAAAATTGGCGACAGAGAGCTCTCAGTAGCGGTGGTACACGGCCTTGGAAATATAAGGGAAATACTGGATGATATTGACAGAGGAAAGAGCAGTTACCACTTTATTGAAGTCATGTGTTGTCCCGGAGGATGTATAGGCGGCGGCGGGCAGCCTGTATCCAGGGATCCAAAGGTGAAGGAAAAGCGCATTGCTGGTTTGTATCGGGAGGATGAAGGGCTGCCGATACGAAAGTCCCACGAAAATCCATTCATACAGGAGCTGTATCGGGAATTCCTGGGCCGGCCCCTGGGACACAAATCCCATGAGCTGTTGCATACCCGATATAGGGACCGCAGAGTCAACGGCTTTTATTGGAATAAAGACATTATAGCAGCTGGGAAGAGATAATACTGACCAGCTTGGGCTGATAGATAGGCTGTACGCATATTGCGCAGCCTATCTATTATTTTTATGCCTGTTATACAGGGTACTGTATTCAGGAATAGATGCAGAAACTTCGTATCATCGTATCTGCACCTCCGCTTCAAACATATACGGCATCCAGGAACAGGTACAGCTAACCTGATTCAGGGTACACAAAGTATAAAACAGCCAAGAATGGGGAATTATTGAAAAAAGAATGCCAGGTAACACCGGAGGAGTTTGAGGATATGAAAGTTGATGAATTGTTAAAAGTATATGCAAGGGAAGGTAATGTAAAACTGGTTAAGCAATATATTGGAACCAGGAAAGCCATTATGGATCTTGCCGTTGATAAAGTGCGGGAGTTTATAGGGACAGCCGATGTGGGCCTGGATGCGGAAAGCAGGGATTTATTGGCAATTATGATTGCCCGGAGCATGGTGCAGAGTTTTTCACTGGGATACGGGATAGGCAAAATCGAGGGCAAAACCGATAAGCAGATTTATTTGTAGAAAAATGGTGAACCGACGGGAAAAAGATAAATGGCTTATATGGACATTCGTCAAACTAGAGGGTATAATAAAAATGAAGCTCTACAGGTGAGAAATTTCAATATTTTAATTTTTGGCACTAACCTGTCGTGTTTTGTTGAGTTCGGGTTTGGGGGCAGATTTGCATATGAGAGGCAGCACTGCAAAACTTTTGCGAAGAGAGATCATAATAATACTCTTTCTTGTACTGTTCTCCGCAACGTTGTTCTATTTATTCTCATGTTGCATATACCAGATTTTCCTGTCGGATTTTTTTTAACGTGGCATATTTTCCTGGAATTTTCCAGTATAGTTATGTCATTTTGCGTATTTGCCATTACATACTATACATATGAAGAATCCAACCGATTAAGGTCCATAGTAATAGCTTCTACCTTTTTGGCCGTTTCCCTGCTGGATCTGTTCCATACTTTTTCGTATAAAGGGATGCCTGTCTTTTTAACAGAAGCGTCGGTGGACAAGGCAACTTCATTTTGGATCATCGCTCGTTTGACAATGGGCGTTGGCCTGTTTATTTCCATTTTAATACCGTCTGAAAAAAAGGTAAAGCGCAACCAGGAAGGGTTATGGGCGCTGATGACGCTCATCTATTCGGCTTACTGGCTGTTAACCATAAGCTATCATATCGATTTGTATCCACCCCTGTTTATAGAAGGGAAGGGCCTGACCCCTCTTAAGATATATTTGGAGTATTTTATAATTTCTGTACAGATTGTGACCGCCGTTTTGTTTTTCTCGGCCTATATAAAGAGCGATTGCGAAGACATCGGGTATATTCATATAGTCAGGTCTCTTATAATCAGCATTTTCAGCGAGATAGCCTTTACCCGGTACAATAATGTATATGACACCTACAACTTTCTGGGCCATATTTATAAGATCGTCGCATATTACATGCTTTTCAGAGCCTTATTTGTACAGAATGTGCAAAAACCCTATCAAGATCTACACACGGCCGAGAGGAAGCTCAGCGTCTATGTGAATAATCTGGAACAGCTGGTTGCCCAGAGAACGGCTGAAATAAGCGAGGCAAACAAGAATTTGTTGAGAAATCTTGACTATGCAAAGAATATTTTGCTAGCCCTATTGCCTACCAGCTTCCCTGTCGTAAAGGGCACCGAATTTGCGGCCAAATATATGCCGTGCGAGAAGGTGGGGGGCGATTTTTATAATGTATTTAAGCTGGATGAGCAAAATATCGGAATCCTTATAGGAGATGTGGCCGGGCATGGGGTTTCGGCAGCCATGATCAATGTGTTCATAAACCAGAACATATTCTTTAAGAAGGAATATGATGACGGGAGGCAAAAGATATTTACGCCCAGGGGAGTTTTAATGAACTGTTATCATAAATATAACGAAATGCCCTTTCCTGAAGAGGTTTATGTGGTCATGTTATACGGAATTTACAATATTGCCACCGGGGAGCTGACATATGCATCGGCGGGCATGAATACCAATCCCCTGATCTTAAAGGGGGATGGACAGGTGTCAGTCCTTGAGGCTGACGGCTTCCCGATATGCAAATTCGGTTCTCACTATAAACCTTCTTATCAGAACAGGACGGCGCATTTAAATCCAGGCGATACCCTTATCCTCTATACTGATGGGCTTATCGAGCTTGATCCCAGGAGGCCGGACCGTTTTTCCCAGGAACAGCTTGTACAGTTTATAACCGGCCTTAAGGACATTACAGCCCAGGAAATATGCGATGAAATCAGCGATGCCTACCATGCATTGAGGGGCGATGAAGAGATGACGGATGATGTAACGATTTTAGTAGTTAAGGCGGGCAAGGCTGATAAATAAGCTGATGAAAAGGCCTGGCCACCGGAGAGGGAAGTCTTTGGAAAGGAGGATAGACTTGTAGGGGTTTGATTTGACAGTGCTGCAGCGATTGATAATATGAGTAAGTTTATTGGAGGTATGGATATTGGAGAAGAGGCTTGGAGTTATAGGGATTGTGGTGGACTGTCCTGAGAAAACCGGCACTCAGGTAAGCAAATACATAAGCGAGCATTCTTCAATTATAGTCGGGCGTATGGGCATTCCATACCGCCAGAGAAATGTGTCGGTGATCGCCCTTATAGTGGAGGGTACCACTGACGAGATCGGTGCTCTCACAGGGAAGCTGGGCAATCTGGAGGGAGTTACCGTCAAAAGCGCTTTAACATCAAAAAAATTTATTGAGTAGGGAGACGATGATATTATGAACAAGACCGTTAATTTCATTGCCAGGACGGCAATTCTTTTGGCATTGGCCGTACTGTTTCAGTCTTTAAGGTTGTTTTTACCCATTCCTGCTGCCGTTGATCAGTATGTAGTGGGTTCTCTGGTCAATCTGTGTTTGATCGTTGCAGCGGTGATAACAGGTATTCAGGGGGGCTTAATTGTTGCTGTTCTGACACCGGTTATCGCTTTTTTGCAAAATGTACTGGCAAATCCCGTTTTAGTTCCCTTTGTAGCACTGGGAAATGCTACTATTGTGATAATAGTAGCACTGTTGTATGACAGGAACAAGTATGTTTCTCTAATAGTGGGAGCCTTGTCTAAGTTTCTGGTGTTGTATCTTACGGTAGTACACTTTGCAATTCCCGTTCTGCTGGGAAATATACCGGCTCAGGCCAAGGAATTGATGTCCTTGCGCTTTAGCTGGCCCCAGCTGGTTACGGCCTTGGTGGGAGGCTGGCTGGCATTGATGGTATTGCCCTTGCTAAAGAGGGCATTGAAACCCTTATCGTAGCCGGAATCTGGCTGGATGGGCGATTCTATAATACGATGAATGAAGGGCCTGATATTTCAGGCCCTTTCCTAATGAGCTGTTCTATAAATTCGTCAATCGGAAGATTGGGACAACAGCTTCATCAGCCCAAGTATCATTTCCAAGGTTTGATCTCGCTCCTTGTCTTCCGATGTTTGCTGTTTAATTGCTTTGGTTTTTTCTTTTTCTTCAGCCGGTGGCTGATCATTTTTCTCCTTCGGCTTTGTCTCGTGTCGGGAGGCGTCATCGTTCAAAGTATCACCTTTGCCCTGTCCTCTACCTATGAGAAAATCTGTCTCCTCCTGTACACCCTGGTCTGCCGGTTCCGAAGCTGGCTCCTTATCCCTCAGTGCTTCATTCAAATCCATTACCTGTGCAATTTGCAACAGCTTCTGCAACCTGTCAATTCTGTTTTGCTGTTGCAGGGGGATGATGGGTTTAACAATCCTGATAATCTCGTTCATCTGCTCAATGGGATTGGGCTTATGCCCATCCATGAGTTTTAGATTGTTTGAGTATATTCTGTAGTTATTGCTCAACCTTTCCAGGGATTCGTATATCTGAACGGTTTTGTCCACCACCGGACGCCTGTTTTCGGGGATGTAATCGGACAATACTTTAATAATACCTAGTCCCTTGTCATTCTGCTGTGAAAGCACCGGTGTCTGCTGCATTCGATATACTTGATAGCTGCCGTCCATTATTCCCTTCAGTAAATATATCACTTCCAGCATTCCTATAACGGAATATACCGCTTCCTGCTCCGGGCTATCCAGATAGGGGCTCACTGCAATCAGGATATCATGTATCTCGTAGTTAGCTATGGTCTGCTCAATGGATCGGTAGATATCGTTCAGGTTACGGTTTTTTTGTTTTATATGTACTCCCGATGAGATAATGCTTATTGCAGCAAAAAGCAGAAATATAAATAGCGGGTTGTTATCAGCAGATAAAAAGCCGGGGATATTTTCCCTGATTTCTGCAGTCTTGTCTATATCGCCACGGCTGTAAGGGGTCGCATCCAGGGGTATGGGTGTTATAGGCTGTCGAAATGCCATAGAATTCCTCCTTGCTATTTGGGTTTATATCGCGGAAGTCAGTACAAGAAATATAAAGAAGAAAAACAGATGGTTCATTTCAAAATGCACATTCCATATGAGGCTTAAAATCATAAAGAAAAACAATACGTTTGTGCCCTTGAACATTTCAATTGGCCTGTCAGACAGCATTTATACCTCACCATCCTATATGTTCCTTTACCTATATTATGCGTTTAAAGCAAAAATGTGCACCCGTTATTCCAAAGGTGTCAGAATTGCATTTTCTGAATAGTATGTATTGAGACTATATTATTTTGATTTTGAAGGGTGGTGCTAATGGATATTAGGGATCAAGAGATAAAAAGGCTGATGCAGGCTTTTCAAAGCGTTCAGGGGAAATCGGAGGACGAGCTGATACGGGAATTGGTCGGCATGATCAAATCGGGAAGGGGAGGTATTACGCCCAAAAAAGCTGAAAGCATAATCAGAACCCTTGAACAGATGGTGAGTCCCAAGCAGAGAAGAATACTGGAAAAGTTGCTGAGAGAATTGTACAGGGGATAAATATTATATTATCCCAAACCCTTAACAACTTGCGTTGTGTATACATAGAATGTATCAGACGCAGGTTGAAAGGGGGGAAACGCTTGAATATCCTAATCGGATTGATGCTGTTTCCGTTATTGGACAGATTCGCCAGGAGAGAAGGAAAGATAGATGAAAGGCTTATCAAGAAAACCCAGACTTTGGATTCGGCAGGCAAGCTTTCGGCTATCATTTTCTCCAAGGAAGAACAGGGAAGCATATGCAAGGAATGCCTGAAGGAAATGGGAGTAAACATTGTACATGAGTTCCCCTTTATCAATGCATATGCGGTTGAGGTTCCTGCTTCCATGTTGGGAGAGGTAGCCAGGATAGAGGCGATAGAATATATTTCCGATGATATTGAAACCAGCTCTCTTTTAGATATAGCCACCCAAGGGGTCGGTGCAAGAACTGCTAATAAGATGGGCTATACCGGCAAGGGAATAGGCATTGCGGTGCTGGATACCGGCATTTATCCCCATCCGGATCTGATAAGGCCAAAAAACCGAATTGTTGCCTTCAAGGATTTTATAAATCAAAGGGAAGGGCCTTATGATGATAACGGGCACGGAACCTTTGTCGCCGGGGTAGCTGCCGGCAACGGGTATTCATCGGGCGGCAGATATGCAGGGGTTGCACCGGAAGCAAATGTAATCGGAGTGAAGGTGATGACTAAAAACGGGGAAGGCAACGCGTCAAAGATAGTCGCCGGCATGCAGTGGGTACTGGATCACAGGAACGATTATAACATACGGATTGCGTGTCTTTCCCTGGGTTCCCAATTGTTGGGATCTCTTAATAAGGATCCTCTTGTGGTGGCTTCCAATGCATTGTGGGATCAGGGAATATTTGTTGTGGCTGCCGCAGGAAATGCAGGGCCGAAACAGGGAACAATTACAACACCCGGTGTATGTCCCAGTATAGTGACGGTTGGGGCGGTGGATGATAAACGAACCGTGGATCCAAGGGATGATGTTGTGGCCGATTTTTCCAGTCGGGGGCCGGTACGGGGCGGGCTGGCCAAACCCGATGTGGTGGCTCCCGGGGTGGGAGTAATATCATTAAATACAGACCCGGACTATTCTAACGGTCCGAAGCTTTATTCTCTGGAAAAAGTATATGCTACCATGTCGGGAACATCGGTGGCGGCTCCTGTGGTCGCCGGAATGGCAGCTCTCATACTGGAAAAAAACCCGTCTTATAAACCCGATGACATAAAAAGGCTGTTGTTAAAGCATACACGAAAGCTCGATGCCAATATATACGCCCAGGGAAAAGGGCTGGTGGATATGCAGAGGATATTAAATGAAATTTGATTGTCCCGCGGAAGGGCTATGGAAACCATGCATGCAGATATGCAGGTTTTTTTTTAATGTTGCCAATAACTAAGCTTAGTCGGCAGCAGTAATATGCCGGGATAAAAGTCAATGGGTTCTCTGCCATTACAATCGGGTCAGCTGCTCCAATACTTTTATGCATATCTTTACCTCGTCCAGGGTGTTGAAGATGCCGGGGCTGAACCTGACTGTTCCCTGTTTCAGCGTTCCTATGGTTTTGTGGGCCAGAGGGGCGCAGTGAATGGCTCCCCGGACCGCAATTCCATATTTTTTGTCCAACAGATTTGATATATATGTAGAATCAAAGTCTTTGATATTGATGGATATAACCCCTATCCGCTCCTCCATCTTTGTGGGACCGTACACCTTAATGCCAGGTATATGCAGCAGGGCTTCCAGAAAAAATTTTTCAATCCGGCTGGTGCGGGACAGCAGCCTGTTCTGGCCGTTACGCAGTATAAAGTTAATGCCCGCGCCCAGCCCGGCGATGCCGGGGGTGTTCATCGTGCCCGCTTCATAGCGATCAGGTAAAAAATCCGGTTGCTCAAGGCTTTCGGATTGGCTTCCCGTGCCACCCTCCTTCAGTTGATTAAGCGTTACGTGAGGAGCTATGTATAACACACCTGTTCCCTGGGGGCCAAGCAGTCCTTTATGACCCGGCATGGCCATCATGTCCACCGGAAGTTGAGACAGGTCTATGGGTATTATGCCTGCGGTTTGCGCAGCGTCTACCAGGTAAAGGATTCCGTATTCCCTTGCTATTTTGCCTATTTCCCCTAATGGAACGAGGGTACCCGTTACGTTGGAGGCATGGGTGGTGACGATCAGCCTTGTATTGGATCGGATAGCCCTTCTTATATCATCGGGATCGATTCGTCCCTGACTGTCGGCCTTGACATATGTGGTGGCAACGTCCCATTTTTCAAGTTCTTTCAGGGGACGAGCCACAGAATTGTGTTCCATGGAAGTACTCACTACATGATCCCCGGGTCGGACGCAGCCTTTGATTGCCAGGTTCAGACTTTCGGTGGCATTCATGGTGAAGATCATCCGGAACGGATTTTCTATTGAGAAGAGCTGGCATAGCATTTCCCGGGTGTACAACAGGATATTTCCCGCTTCGACGGCCATCCTGTGGCCCGAACGGCCGGGATTGGCACCGTATTTTCTCATACAACTTAAAACCGCCGCATAGACCGGTTCAGGCTTTGGCCACGAAGTTGCTGCGTTGTCCATGTATATCATGGGAGGACCTCCTTTTATATTTCCTGTTTGTACATGTAACTGGCATTATTTATCCGTAAAAAGGTGCTCTCATCATATTGAAGCCTTACGGTAGGGGGAGCCAGTATATCTATATGCGGTATAGAGGAATTGTTTGCTATTTTTTTAAAAAATACCTTCAGGAACAAAAAGTCATCTTATATGGCCTCCCGAGTGCTGCCTGAAGGTGAGGATGATAAACAAATGAAAAACTAATGTATACCAAAGCCCGTTGTATGTAGTATAATAGGAGAAAATGGTGAGGAAATCCGTCATAGCATATGGGAAAGGAGCAGACATGCTGTCTATGGACAATGAAAAACACAAAAGGATTCTTGATGAATTGGAAAGGCACTATAAAGGAGCCACTACCGCATTGAAATACAAGACCCCGTTTCAGCTGCTGGTAGCTACCATATTATCCGCCCAGTGCACCGATAAACAGGTGAACAGCATAACCTCCAAGCTGTTCCAGAAATACCCGGAGCCGGAGGATTTCGCCAGTCTGTCTCCCCAGGAGCTGGAGAAGGATATATACAGCTGCGGCTTTTACAGAAACAAAAGCAGGAATATAATCAGGACCAGTCGTATTATTTTAGAGAAATACGGGGGGCGGGTGCCTCAGAGTATTGAGGAGCTTCAGGAATTGCCGGGTGTGGGCAGGAAAACGGCAAATGTTGTTGCCAGCAATGCCTTCGGTATGGATGCTATAGCGGTGGATACCCACGTGTTCCGAGTCTCCAATCGGTTGGGGCTGGCTGTCGCCAGGACTCCTGAGGAGACCGAAAGGCAGCTAATGAAGAACATACCGAAGAACAAATGGTCAAAAGCTCATCATTGGTTAATTCAGCACGGCAGAAAGGTGTGTACCGCCCGTAATCCCAAATGCGGCCAGTGCTTTCTTGCAGAGTATTGCGACTATTACAATGGTTCCGAAGACCAGGAAAAATCGGAGAAAGCAATACAATCAACGATCGAAAAATAAATGTCAGAAAGGGGATTGAAAGATGGATATACAGCAGGAATCATTAAAGCTTCACAAACAATGGAAGGGTAAAATAGAGGTGGTCAGCAGGGTAGAAGTTAAGGACAAAACCGATCTGTCCCTGGCCTACACACCTGGGGTGGCACAGCCCTGTTTGGCCATAAAGGAGGATGTAGATCTTTCGTATGAGTATACCAGAAGATGGAATTTGGTTGCCGTTATAACCGATGGAACGGCAGTTTTGGGTCTTGGTGATATAGGACCCGAAGCCGGTATGCCTGTAATGGAGGGAAAATGTGTACTTTTTAAGATGTTTGCTGATGTGGATGCCTTTCCTATATGCATAAAGTCCAAGGATGTAGATGAGATAGTCAACACAATTAAGCTGATATCCGGCAGCTTTGGTGGTATTAACCTGGAGGATATTTCCGCCCCCAGGTGCTTTGAGATAGAAAGAAGGCTGAAGGCCGAATGTGATATACCCATATTCCATGATGACCAACACGGCACGGCAGTTGTAACCCTTGCGGCGTTGATAAATGCGTTGAAAATCGTTAGGAAGGATTTAAGGGATATATCGGTTGTGGTGAATGGTTCGGGGGCAGCCGGAATAGCGGTTACCAGGCTGCTGCTGTCAGTGGGCCTTAGAGACGTTGTACTGTGCGACAGGACGGGAGCCATTTACGAGGGCAGGGACAATTTGAATCCTGAAAAAGCCGACATAGCCATGGTTACAAATCCGCAGCGAAAAAAGGGCTCGTTGGAGGAAGTAATTGCAGGCGCCGATGTATTTATTGGCCTGTCAGGGCCCGGTTTGCTTACCCGGGATATGGTGAGGAGCATGGCGAAAGATCCCGTGATATTTGCCATGGCCAACCCAGTTCCCGAGATTATGCCCCATGAGGCCAGGGAAGCGGGCGCGCGGGTTATCGGCACCGGTCGTTCGGATTTTCCCAACCAGATAAACAATGTACTGGCTTTCCCTGGAATTTTCAGGGGCGCTTTGGACGTACGTGCCCGGGATATAAATGATGAGATGAAAATAGCGGCGGCCCATGCCATAGCATCGCTGGTTGGCCCGGATGAATTAAATGAGGAATATATATTGCCTGCTCCTTTTGATGCCAGGGTGGGTAAGGCAGTTGCAGCCGCTGTAGCCAGGGCGGCCAGAGAATCGGGAGTCGCCAGGATATAAAATAATTGATTTTATTTTTACGCCCCCTGTGCTACAATTAATATATATTGACATGTACAGTTTTGCTGAACATTTTTGTCGATTATTCCTTTCCGGATCCGTGAGGAGAAAGTGGATTTGAAGGTTTACGCATTGGTTGGTCAAAGCGGTACGGGAAAGAGCTATAAGGCCCATACGCTGGCCAGCGAAAAGGGAATTGAATATATTATCGATGATGGCCTGTTTATAAAGGGAAACAAAATTCTGGCGGGGATTTCGGCCAAAAAGGAGTCTACCAGGGTTGCTGCTGTACGAAGGGCTCTTTTTATCCATCCGGAACACGCCAGGGAAGTCAGGGAGGCTATCAGACAGTATAAGCCTGACTCCATATTAATCCTGGGAACATCAATCAGGATGATCGACAGAATAGTTTTCCGGCTGGGGTTACCTCCGGTTCAGGAAATTATCAGAATTGAGGATATTTCCACCGGAGGCGAGATAAGAATGGCCCAAAGGTCCCGACATGAGCAGGGGAAGCACGTTATCCCCGTGCCTACCTTTGAGATCCGCAAGGACTTTTCAGGATATTTCATCGATCCGCTTAAGATATTCAGGATAGCGGGTAAGGGGAAGAGGATTGAGGCACTGGAGAAAACGGTGGTGCGTCCTACCTACAGCTATATGGGAAGGTTCTACATTGCCGACACGGTCATTGAAGCCATTGCAGCCTACAACGCCCTTAAGGTGGAAGGGGTGTGCAGGGTTTTAAGTACCAGCGTAAAAAGCAGGGATGACGGGTTGTTCATATTCATGGACGTTGCCGTACGATTTGGATTCAGGATTCATGATGTGTTGGAAGCTGTACAGTCCAATATAGCCAAAGATGTGGACAGATTGACCGGTATGAACGTTATACAGATAAATCTTACCGCCAGGAGTTTGGTACTCTGATGGATGGTAAAAAGGGCAGATGTTTTAGGAGGGGAACGACATGTATAGGATTGTTTATAAAGAAAAGCTGGCGCCGGGCATCTGGATGATGAAAATAATGGCTCCGCTTGTAGCGAGGAAGGCTGCGCCGGGGCAGTTTATCATCCTGCGTGTTGATGAGAGGGGTGAAAGGATCCCGCTGACCATTGCGGATTACGATCGGCAGGAAGGATGGATAACCATAATATTTCAGGAGGTCGGGCTGACCACACGGCTTCTGGCTGGTCTGGATGAAGGGGACAATGTCCTTGATTTTGCAGGCCCACTGGGCAGGCCGTCGGAACTTGACGGTTTTAAAAGGGTGCTGGGTATCGGCGGCGGTGTTGGCGTAGCGCCTTTATACCCCCAGATTAAATACCTCTGGGAAAATGGTTGTCATGTTGATGTTATTATTGGTGCCAGGAGCAGGGATTATCTTATTCTGGAAAAGGAAATGGGAGCTGTGTGTAATAATCTGTATATAACAACCGATGACGGTTCTTACGTAAGAAAGGGCTTTGTTTCGGATGTGCTGAAGGAGTTGCTGGAACGGGGAAACCGTTATGACAGGGTTATTGCCATCGGCCCTCTGATCATGATGAAGGTGGTGTCACAGATTACCAGGGAATACGATGTACCAACTACGGTCAGCATGAACCCGGTTATGGTAGATGGTACGGGGATGTGCGGAGGATGCCGCGTTACCGTGGGAGGAGAAGTACGCTATGCCTGTGTCGACGGACCCGATTTTGACGGACATCTGGTGGATTTTGATGAGGCCATGAGAAGACAGCAGATGTACAGGGAGGAAGAAGGACATATCTGCAGGGTAATGGGAATGGAGGGGGTATAATGGCTTTGATATTGAAGAAGATCCCCATGCGGGAACAGGATCCGCAGGTAAGGCGCAGCAATTTTAATGAGGTAGCCTTGGGGTATAGCCTGGAGGAGGCCATGAATGAGGCGCAACGATGCCTTAACTGTAAAAGGCCCCTTTGTGTGGAGGGATGTCCCGTGAATGTAAACATTCCTCAGTTTATACAGGCTATAGTTCAGGGAGACATTCAGCAGGCTTACAGCATTATATGCCGGACCAATAACCTTCCGGCTATATGCGGGCGGGTTTGCCCTCAGGAAACCCAATGCGAGCAGAAATGCGTGCTGGGAAGGCGGGGCGAGCCGGTAGCCATAGGGCGGCTGGAACGGTTTGCGGCCGATTACTGCATAGAGCGGGGGATCGAGGAGGATGTTAATATACAGCCTAACGGGCGAAAGATTGCCGTTGTAGGTTCAGGCCCTGCCGGTCTTACGGCTGCGGCAGATCTGGCCAAGCTGGGTTATGAGGTAACTGTATTTGAAGCTTTCCATGAACCTGGAGGGGTTCTGATATACGGCATACCCGAGTTCAGGCTACCCAAATCCCTGGTTAAGAAGGAGATCGGGCTTTTAAAAAAGCTGGGCGTTAATTTCCAGACCAACGTTATTGTTGGTAAGACCGTTACAATTGACGAACTCCTGGATGAAGGATTCGAAGCCATATTCATCGGAAGCGGTGCGGGCTTGCCCAAGTTCATGGGTATACCCGGTGAGAACCTGTGCGGCGTATATTCCGCCAATGAATATTTGACCCGTATCAATCTGATGAAAGCCTTTGATTTTCCCAGCAGTCATACACCGGTAAAACGTGGACAAAGGGTGGCAGTTATCGGAGCTGGAAATGTGGCTATGGATGCTGCCCGATGCGCCGTCAGGCTGGGAGCCGGCGAGGTATACATTGTATACCGGCGTTCGGAAGCGGAAATGCCTGCGAGGCTTGAGGAGATACACCATGCTAAGGAAGAGGGCGTTATATTCGAACTATTGACCAATCCGGTTGAAATCATCGGAGAGGCCGGCTGGGTAAAAGGATTGAAATGCGTACGAATGGAGCTGGGAGAGCCGGATCAATCGGGCAGGAGAAGGCCGCTCCCAATAAAGGGTTCAGAATTTGTTATGGATGTTGATATTGTCATAATGGCAATAGGAACCAGTCCCAATCCATTGATCGCATCTTCAACGCCTGACCTGGCGGTTGAAAGCTGGGGTGGGATCATAGTTGATGAGGAGACCGGAGCTAGCAGCAAGGAAGGAGTATATGCGGGAGGCGATGCCGTAACCGGTTCAGCCACCGTAATACTGGCCATGGGAGCTGGGAAAAGAGCAGCCAGGGCGATTCACGAAAAGCTGTCTCGGCAGAAAAAAGATGAACCGGTAGGGATTGAATAAAACAGGTTGACAGAGTTATTGGTCGGCAAAGGGGATAGGATATGGAGGTTACCGGATTAAGCGACGGTGTTTGCATAAAAGGAGTTAAGGATTTTTATCCAGAACATATATTTGAATGCGGACAGGCATTCAGATGGGACAGGGAGGGATCGGCATACATCGGAGTGGTTGGCAGCAGGGTTGTAGGCCTGCTCTTTGATGAAGGAAACATTGTTATAAACAATACGACCAAAGAGGAATATGAGCTGTTCTGGAAGTACTATTTTGATATGGATAGGGATTACGGTGAAATAAAGAGTATCCTGTCCCGGGATCCGGTGGTGAAAAAGGCTGCCAAGTTCGGATGGGGAATTCGGATTTTGAACCAGGATCCATGGGAGACTTTGATCTCCTTTATAATATCAGCCAACAACAATATATCCAGAATTAGGCGGATTATAAAAAACTTATCCCGAAGATACGGCAGCAGATTGGTGTGGAACGGCAGAGAATTTTTTTCATTTCCAGAATCCGACGCACTGGCCAATGCTTCCATCGATGAGCTGATTGATTGCGGCTGCGGCTACAGGGCTCGGTATATAAAGGAGACGGCCGGAATGGTATACCGGGGTGAGATTGATCTGAACGGTTTGAAGGATGTCCCGTATGCGCAGGCCCATAAAGAGCTTCTTGCCTGCCCCGGAGTCGGGCCGAAAGTAGCTGATTGTATTCTTTTGTTTTCCTGCGGGAAAGGGGAGGCCTTTCCCGTTGATGTATGGATAAAAAGGGTTATGCAGCATTTTTATCCCGGACATTCGGAATCAAGCAAGGATATCCGGCGATTTGTCGAAGATAGGTTTGGCCGTCTTGCCGGTTTTGCCCAGCAATATCTGTACTATTATGCCCGGGATTGCCTGAGATTGTTTGACATATAATTTGACATATAATATGTGGGGCTTGGGGTGTTGACACCTGAATATCCTTCTGGTAGACTAGTTTTCAATCTTTATAGCCATAAATCGGCTGGTATGGCTTATCATTAAAGTGGTTTCAAAAATATGAAACGGTATAAATAAAATATTAAGAAGGGAGTGTTGATCATAGACGAAAAATTTGTTGGGGAAGGCCTGACTTTTGATGATGTGCTGCTTGTTCCCCAAAAATCCGATGTATTGCCAAAGGATGTGGATCTGACTACCCGGCTGACCGGCTCAATAAAACTAAACATTCCTTTAGCCAGCGCAGCCATGGACACTGTTACCGAAGCCAGATTGGCCATTGCTATAGCAAGGGAAGGCGGCATAGGGATTATCCATAAAAATATGTCCATAGAGGAACAGGCGGAACAGGTGGACAAGGTAAAGCGTTCAGAGCACGGGGTAATTGTGGACCCATTCCATCTGTCTCCCGACCATCTGCTGTCCGACGCAGCCGCCCTGATGGCAAAGTATCGAATTTCGGGAGTTCCCATAACCGAGGACGGCAAACTGGTGGGGATAATAACCAACAGGGATATTCGGTTTGAGACGGATTTTTCCAAGAAGATACGGGATGTCATGACTTCGACCAATCTTATCACAGCTCCTGTGGGAACGACGCTGGAGCAGGCAAAGGAGATATTAAGGCGGTATAAGGTTGAAAAACTCCCCATTGTCGACGAAAAAGGCATGCTTAAAGGTTTGATTACAATCAAAGACATTGAGAAGGCCATTAAGTATCCCAACTCGGCCAAGGATAAGAACGGACGGCTGCTGGTGGGAGCTGCCGTGGGCATATCAAGGGATACCATTGAACGGGTGGAAGCGTTGGTGGACGCTAATGTGGACATTATAACGGTTGATACGGCACATGGCCATTCCGTTGCGGTCATAAACATGGTAAAACAGATTAAGAAAAAGTTTCCGGATCTTCAGGTAATTGCCGGCAATGTAGCTACCGCTGAAGCTACCAGGGAATTAATTGAGGCGGGAGCCGACTGTGTCAAGGTGGGAATAGGTCCGGGGTCCATCTGTACCACCCGGGTGGTTGCCGGAGTCGGTGTACCTCAGATTACCGCTATAATGGAGTGTGCCAGGGAGGCTGACAAGTATGATATTCCCATTATAGCTGACGGGGGGATAAAGTATTCGGGAGATATAGTCAAGGCAATAGCAGCTGGAGCCAGCGTGGTTATGGTAGGCGGGATTCTGGCCGGGACCGAGGAAAGTCCGGGTGAAACGGAGCTTTACCAGGGACGGCGCTTTAAGGTATACCGCGGTATGGGCTCATTGGGGGCCATGGCTGCAGGGAGCAGCGATCGCTATTTCCAAGATGATGTGAAGAAGCTTGTTCCAGAAGGTGTGGAAGGACGGGTTCCATATAAGGGACCGTTGGCCGATACTGTATACCAGCTGGTAGGCGGCTTGAGAGCAGGAATGGGCTATTGCGGAACCCCTACCATTGAAGATCTGCGAAAGAATGGGAAATTTGTCAAGATCACCAATGCGGGTTTAAGGGAAAGCCATCCCCATGATATTCAAGTTACCAAAGAGGCTCCGAATTATAGTACGGGATTGTAGTTTTGTAATACTCATGCAGACAATCTCATTTCTCTTTCAAGCTGTTTACCGGACTATCAGTCTGAAACGGAGGATGTAAATGCATTATATGGATAAAAGGGAACAGGCAGAATTAGATAGTAAGCTACGAGCTCTTAAGGATGTATTGTTGGGATTGGGCAGCGCAGCAGTGGCCTTTTCGGGAGGAGTGGACAGTACTCTTCTTTTGAAAGTGGCCCATGATGTTCTGGGTGATAATGTTATAGCGGTTACGGCGTCGTCTCCGGTCTCACCCGGTTGGGAGCTTGAACAAGCTTCTCTTCTTGCTAAAAAGATGGGAGTGCGCCATATTGTCATCCAATCAAAGGAGCTGGGCATGGAGGAATTTCAACGAAACGATAAAAATCGTTGCTATTACTGCAAAAAGGAACGATTTAAAGGGATATGGGAAATAGCCAAAAGCAACGGTGTGGCCCACGTAATAGATGGTTCCAATTACGACGATCTGGGGGACTACAGGCCGGGTATGGAGGCCGCAAAGGAGCTGGGGGTATTGAGCCCTATGATGGAGGTTAAGATGACCAAGTCCGATGTTCGCAGACTGTCCAGGATGCTTGCTCTTCCCACCTGGGACAAACCTGCATATGCCTGCCTTGCCTCCCGTATTCCCTATGGACAGGCTATAGATATTCAAAAACTCAACATGATTGAAAAGGCCGAGGAACTGCTGATGAACAAACTGGGGATCAGGCAGGTCAGGGTGCGCCATCACGGTGATACAGCCAGAATAGAGGTAGGCAGCGATGAAAGGGACAAATTCTTTAATACCGAAATCATGGATTATGTTGCCCGAGAGTTAAAGAAGCTGGGTTTTACCTATGTTGCACTGGATTTATCGGGATATCGGCCGGGCAGTATGAACGAGTCGCTGAAGCTGAAGGGAGAAATATAAGATGCAAGCTGATTACCTTAAGAATATCCTTGAGGACGTAAAAGCAGGGCGTCGGACTGTGGATGAGGCCCTGGAAGATTTAAAATACCTGCCTTTTGAAGATCTGGGCTTTGCCAAGGTGGATCATCACCGGCAGCTCCGCAACGGTTATCCCGAGGTGATATACTGCCAGGGTAAAAGGCTCGACCACATACAGGCAATCGTTGAGCGAATGTTGGCTAGAGGGCAGGTAAATATATTGGCTACCAGGGCCAACAGAGCTGTATATGAGGCTATCAAAAAAGTGGCTTCGGACGCCGAGTTTCATGAATTGGCCGGTATAGTGACGGTAAGAAGAGTTCAAATCCCACCCATGAAGGGCAAAATAGCCGTGGTCTCCGCCGGAACAGCGGATCTACCGGTGGCTGAAGAGGCGGCCGTTACCGCCGAAGTGCTGGGAAACAAGGTGGAACGCGTGTACGATGTGGGAGTCGCGGGTATACACCGATTGATGGCAAAGGCCAGGATGCTGAATGAGGCCAACGTTATCATAGTTGTTGCCGGCATGGAGGGGGCGTTGGCCAGCGTTGTAGGCGGCCTTGTGGATAAACCGGTTATTGCCGTTCCGACCAGCGTTGGATATGGTGCCAATTTTGGCGGGCTTTCGGCTCTGTTGTGCATGCTCAACAGCTGTGCCAGCGGAGTTGCCGTGGTCAATATTGATAACGGCTTTGGTGCCGGTTATATGGCCAGCACAATTAATCGTTTAGCTCAATAATAAAAGCATTGGTGTGCCGAGGACTTCCTCGGTGTTTTTGTTTCTACTGCCGAATATTTGGTTTTATATTACGGCAAAAAACGGAGGGATATGAAGTGAGGATACTGTTTTTTGATTGTTTTTCAGGGATCAGCGGTGATATGGCTCTGGGAGCCCTGCTGGATCTGGGCCTGGATCAGCAGGCCTTGCTTAATGAGCTGAGCAAGTTGGGACTGAACGATGAGTATCGTATCGAAATAAAAAAGGGCACGAAAAAGGGAATTACCGGACTGGATGTTAATATAACGGTTATAAGTCATGTACATTCAAAAGATCATCTGCATGCCGGCGAAACAGACAAACACGCCGATGAAGAATGCTGCCATGATCATTCCCATCACCAGGATAATGTTCATCATGAATTCCATCATCATGGTTCTTATCATCATTCCCATCATTCTTCCGGTCTGGAAAGAAATTTCGGCCAGATAAGAGAATTGGTAGAATCAAGCGGCTTGTCCCGCAATGTTAAGGACATTGCTTTGGAGATTTTTGAAAGGCTGGCCAGGGCTGAGGGCAAGATACATAATGTACCCTATGAAGAGGTTCATTTCCATGAAGTCGGTGCTGTGGATTCCATTATTGATATCGTGGGTACAGCTATATGCATTGATATGCTGAAACCCGACATTATAATGGCGTCACCGGTTCACCTGGGAGGGGGTTTTGTCAAATGCCAGCACGGCATATTTCCAGTTCCTGCTCCTGCTACCCTGGAACTTTTACAAGGCATTCCGGTTTACTCACGTGGCTTTATGGGCGAATTGGTCACTCCCACCGGAGCTGCCATCCTGTCCACACTGTGCAGTGATTTTGTGGACTTCCCATCCATGGTGGTTGAAAAGGTGGGATACGGCCTGGGCAAAAGAGATTATGAAATTCCCAACTGTTTAAGGGTATGCCTGGGTGAATCATCAAAAAAATAGCGTCCCCCGGGGAGGTTAAGGTGATCGAGACAAATATAGATGATATGGGCGGAGAGCTTTTCGGCTATATCATGGATCGGCTGATGGAGAACAATGCCCTTGATGTATGGTACACGCCCATCTATATGAAAAAAAATCGTCCGGGCGTTATGATCAGCGTGCTGTGCAAGCCGGAGGATGAGGCTGTTCTAAAAGATATTCTTATTGGCGAAACTACCACCCTGGGGGTCAGAAGTTACGCTGCGTACAGGAATGTGCTGGACAGGCACTGGGAAAGGGTTTATACAAAATATGGCTGCATACGGATGAAGGTGGCCCGCAATGAAAGGGTATGCAAGGCAGCGCCCGAGTATGAGGATTGCAGGAAGGCTGCCGAGAAGTACGGCGTTCCGATAAGGGAGGTGTACGATGCAGCCAGGCTGGCCTATGAAAAGATGGGATGCGGAGGAGAGTAGTCCGGCGCCACGTTTATTTTTTCTGGTCTTGAGTGTTAAAGACTTTGCTTTTCCATAAAGGATAATCTCCATCTGCCAGTCCAAACAGGCACAATAAAAAGGAGATAAAAAATAATAGACGAAACACTCCGAACATTTTAAACAATAAATTAAATAATGTTCAAATTTTTTGTTGACAAATCTTCCCGCCTCTGATAGGATAAAAGCATAAAATACGGGCTTTGCTCTATAGCCGTCTGGTGTTATGTGTATGAAGGAAGATATGAAGATGCGGGGAAGCTTAAGCTGTGGGAAATTCAAATATATTGATGCTTGCGGTATCGTTAAAATACCTATACGGGTGAAATCCGATTATTTAAAATAATCGGATTTCAGTTTTTTGATAAAGAATTAAGGCAGATGGAGGTGTGGAAATGCCGAAGGTTGGGATTGTAATGGGAAGCATATCCGACCTGGAGGTTGTAAAGAAAACCATACGGGTCCTGAAAGAGTTCGATATAGAGGTGGAGGTAAGGGTGCTGTCCGCCCATCGCACTCCCCATGAAGCGGCAGAGTATGCTCGGACCGCAGAGGAGAGAGGTTTAAAGGCAATTATAGCAGCAGCCGGCAAAGCTGCCCATCTGCCCGGGGTATTGGCGGCTTACACCGTTTTGCCGGTAATTGGTTTACCGGTAAAATCTTCCACTATGGATGGACTGGATTCTCTTCTTTCAATAGTCCAGATGCCGGCCGGCATACCTGTGGCAACAGTGGCCGTTAATGGAAGTGAAAATGCCGCCCTGTTAGCTGTACACATATTAGCCGTAGCTTATCCTCATCTGGCAGAACGGCTTAAAGAATACAGAAAAGCCATGGCACAGCGTGTGTATCAGCAGGACAGCAAGCTGCAGGAGGAAGTATCCGGGATATGAAAAAATTACTATTATTATATGAGGGAAAGGCAAAAAGGGTTTATTCAGTTGAAGATCCGGACCTTGTCATAGTGGAATACAAAGACGACGCAACCGCCTTTAACGGTTTAAAGAGGGGAACCATTGCTGACAAAGGTATTGTAAACAACAAGGTGTCCAACCATCTGTTTCAATTGTTGGAAAGGGCAGGAGTACCAACCCATTATGTAAGGCAACTGAACGAGCGGGAGACGCTGGTAAGGAAGGTTGAGATTGTACCCGTTGAGGTCATTGTCCGCAATATTGCCGCCGGGAGCCTGTCAAAACGCCTTGGAATACCCGAAGGCACAAAATTGAAAAGCACGGTGCTTGAGTATTGCTACAAAAATGACAGATTAGGAGATCCGATGGTAAACGAATATCATATATATGCCATGGAGCTGGCCACTCGCGATGAGCTGTCCAGAATCTCGGACATGTCTTTTAAAGTAAATCAAATACTGTCGGATTATCTGAAGGATGTAAATATTGAACTTATAGATTTTAAGCTGGAATTTGGGCGTTTTAAAGGGGAGATTATACTGGCCGATGAAATATCGCCGGACACCTGCCGTTTCTGGGATTCGGCAACTGGTGAGAAGCTGGACAAGGACAGGTTCAGAAGGGATCTGGGGTATGTAGAGGAAGCCTATCGTGAAGTACTTAAACGCTTAACGGGAGAGAATTAAGACAAAAAATGAGCAGAGGTTCGATAATATGAGCAAAACAGCTTTGATAGATTTGGATAAATTAAATGAGGAATGTGGTGTATTTGGAATATTTGCGAGGGATCAGCTGGATGTGGCCGAGATGACATACTACGGTCTTTATGCCCTTCAGCACAGGGGACAGGAGAGCGCCGGCATAGCCGTTGCTGACGGCAAAACGATAAGGTATTACAAGGCTAGAGGGCTGGTTCCTGAAATATTTGACCAAGATAAGCTGGAAGAATTGGAGGGCGGGAATATTGCTATAGGGCATGTCCGGTATCCCACCCACGGCGATACCAATATATTCAATGCCCAGCCCCTTGTTATAAGGTATAAGAAGGGTTATTTGGCTTTGGCCCACAACGGAAATCTGACAAATGCCGAGCGGCTTCGCTTGGAGCTGGAGGAGGATGGAGCAGTATTTCAAACCTCGGTGGACAGCGAGGTGATTGCCAATCTGATTGCGCGGCAGATCGATCAGGGCTTGGAGCAGGCAATAAAAAATACTATATCCAGACTGAAGGGAGCCTATGCCCTGCTTTTGATGACTGGGGATGCTCTCATTGCAGTACGGGATCCGTACGGGATGCGGCCTCTCGCATTGGGTAAAATCGATAACTCCTACGTTTTTGCCTCCGAATCATGCGCTTTTGATACGGTGGGCGCCGAGTTCATTAGGGATGTAAAACCGGGTGAAATTATAATAGTTACCAATGACGGGTTTGAGAGTATTCAGACCCCTGTTCCTTTAAAATCGGCTTTGTGCATATTTGAATTTGTATACTTTGCCAGGACCGATAGCGTCATAGACGGGGTAAGCGTATATGCTGCCAGAAAGGAGGCCGGTAAAATACTGGCATTGGAACAGCCGGTTGAGGCCGATCTGGTCATCGGAGTTCCGGATTCGGGAACCACTGCAGCTTTGGGATATGCGGAAGGTTCCGGTATTCCGTTTGGTGAAGGTTTGATCAAAAATCGATATGTGGGCAGGACTTTTATACGACCCAGCCAGTCAGTCCGGGAGCAGGGGGTTCGAATCAAACTTAACGCCCTGAAAAAGGTAGTCAGGGGTAAGCGGATTGTAATGATAGATGATTCAATTGTCAGGGGAACCACCAGCAAAAAGATTGTGGAGATGCTGCGGCTGGCGGGAGCAAGGGAAGTTCATATGCGGATCAGTTCGCCTCCGGTGCGCTTTCCATGCTATTTTGGCATTGATACGCCCAGCAAGGAGCAGCTGATCGGCGCTTCCTACAGCGTTGATGAGATATGCCGTATAATAGGGACCGATTCACTGGAGTATTTAAGCATGGAAGGCCTGCTAAAGACCGTGGAGGGAAGCGGCTGTGATTTTTGCCTGGGCTGTTTCAGTGGCCAATACCCCGTTGAGATAGAATGATGTACCTATGGGGCGGCGGATTTCCCATGGCGGAAAGGAGTGAAAGGATATGGGCTACACCTATAAGGAAGCCGGTGTGGACGTTGAGGCCGGATACAGGGCGGTCAGACTTATGAAGGAGTATGTAGAAAGAACATTCGACAAAAATGTGATTGGAGGAATTGGCAGATTCGGAGGCCTGTACTCCCTTGAACTGGAGGGAATAAGCCGACCGGTGCTGGTAGCCGGGACCGATGGAGTGGGTACAAAGCTCCAGCTGGCTTTTATAATGGATAAGCACGATACCGTGGGTCGGGATTGCGTGGCCATGTGCGTAAACGATGTGATATGCCAAGGAGCAAAACCCCTATTTTTTTTGGATTATATAGCAACCGGCAAGCTGGAACCTGAAAAGGTGGCAGCAGTGGTAAAGGGCGTAGCAGAAGGCTGTCTTGAGGCTGGCTGTGCTTTGATAGGGGGAGAGACTGCTGAAATGCCGGGATTCTATAAACAGAATGAATATGATATTGCCGGCTTTGCGGTAGGAATTGTGGATCGGCACAGGATAATAGACGGATCCAAAATAGCTGAAGGGGATGTTTTGGTAGGGCTGGCATCATCAGGTGTGCACAGCAACGGTTATTCTCTGGTCAGAAAATTGGTGCTTCAGGACAATGATCGCATAAATGAATGGAATGATTCCCTGGGATGTACCGTGGGAGAAGAGCTTCTTAAGCCGACGCGGATATACGTAAAAGGTGTTTTAAAGGCTATTGAAAGATATGACGTTAAGGGTATTGCCCATATAACAGGAGGAGGATTTATTGAAAATATACCCCGCATGCTGCCGGAAGGATTGACCGCTGAAATAAGAATGGGAAGCTGGCCGGTACTGCCCGTTTTTGAATTGATCAAGGAATGGGGAAATATCGAAGACAGGGAAATGTTCAATACCTTTAACATGGGTATAGGGATGGTACTGGCGTGTAGCCCCGAACATGCTGAGGGTATGGTGGAGCTGTTCTGCCGGGAGGGGTATCCGGCATATCTGATCGGAAGGGTAAAGCAGGGACCCCGGGGGGTGGTGTTTGTCTCGTGATGCGCATCGGAGTATTGATTTCGGGCAGCGGCACAAATTTGCAGGCCTTGATCGACAGCATCGAGTCGGGCGATATACCGGGTGAGATTGCGGTTGTCATTTCCAATCGTAGAACGGCTTATGGACTGGAGAGGGCCAGAATGCACGGAATACCGGCTAAATCCATATTGAGGAAGGATTACAACAGCGATCACGCCTTTAACATTGCCATATTGGAAACACTAAGACGTTACGATGTGGAGCTGGTGGTGCTGGCAGGCTATTTAAGCATATTGTCTCCCGATGTGGTTAAAGCCTATCCCAACCGTATCATAAACATTCATCCCTCCCTTATTCCCGCTTTCTGTGGAAAGGGATATTACGGTGAAAGGGTTCACAGGGCTGTGCTGGATTACGGTGTCAAGGTAACGGGTGCCACCGTGCATTTTGTGGATGAAGGAACCGATACGGGACCAATCATACTTCAGCAAGCAGTTATGGTCATGGATGATGATGATGTCCATTCACTAGCCCAAAGGGTCCTTGAGGTGGAACACCGCCTGCTGTGCAGGGCTGTAAAGCTGTTTATAGAAGGTAAGTTAACAGTGCAGGGAAGAAAGGTAATCATCAAAGAATAACAATTATGTCAGCCATGATATGCTTCTTGATATATAGATTACAGTATCCTGTATGGAAGAATGGGATAAATAAAAAATAAAGAGGAGTGGGACGACACATGAAGAGGCGGGCAATTATCAGCGTATCGGATAAGACCGGCATAGTTGAGTTTGCCGGGAAGCTAAATTGTATGGGTGTAGAGATCATATCAACCGGGGGAACGGCCAGGATTCTCAGAGAAGCCGGCATTCCCGTAACTGGTGTAAGCAGTATCACCGGTTTTCCCGAATGCCTTGATGGACGGGTAAAAACGCTGCACCCTGCCATTCATGCCGGTATACTGGCTGTCAGGGGTAACGCTGATCATATGAAGCAGCTGGGAGAATTGGGGATAAGGTCGATTGATTTTGTTGTAATAAATCTGTATCCGTTTAAACAGACGATTCTGAAAGAAGACGCAGAGCTCCGGGAAGCTATAGAGAACATCGATATAGGTGGTCCGACCTTGCTCAGAGCGGCTGCAAAGAATTATCAGGATGTTGTGGTTATCGTCGACCCGGCGGATTATGATTTGGTATTGAATGAGCTGGAAGCTAACCGGGAGGTTTCATACAGCACAAAATTCAGGCTTGCGACCAAGGTGTTTGAACACACCGCCCATTACGATGCTTTGATAGCCGAATATCTGAGAAAACAGAATGGCGGAGATCTGTTCCCCGACGTGATAACCCTTACCTATGAGAAGGTCCAGGATCTTCGATATGGAGAAAATCCCCATCAACGGGCTGTGTTTTACCGGGAAGTCATGCCCGTCCCGGGCAGCCTTGTTGGAGCTCGACAGCTTCATGGAAAGGAGCTCTCATTCAACAACATAAACGATACAAACGGAGCTTTGGATCTCCTGCGGGAGTTTGATGAGCCAACGGTGGTGGCGGTAAAGCATGCCAACCCGTGCGGTGTGGCCAGTGCTTCATCCATATATGACGCGTATATGAAGGCTTATGAGGCGGATCCGGTATCAATCTTCGGCGGGATTGTCGTGGCCAACCGTGAGATTGATGCCCCAACGGCGGAGGAGATAAACAAGATCTTCATTGAAATTGTGGTGGCTCCTTCCTATACGGAAGAGGCTTTGGATATACTGAAAAGAAAGAAAAACATTCGGATCCTGCTGCTTGAGGACATAGCTCCCAAACTGCCTGACGGTCTTCTGGATACCAAGAAGGTGCTGGGAGGACTGCTTGTGCAGGAGATCGACAGGCAGCTGATTCCCGATATGTCCCAGCTTAAAGTTGTTACTGAGAAAAAGCCGAATCAGAATGAAATGGAGGATCTGATATTTGCCTGGAAGGTGGTCAAGCATACCAAGTCCAATGGCATAGCCATTGCTAAGGATAAGCAGTCCCTGGGCATAGGGCCAGGGCAGGTAAACAGAATCTGGGCGGTCGAGCATGCTATACAAAGGAGCGGGGACAAGGTCAGGGGTGCGGTTCTGGCTTCCGATGCTTTCTTCCCCTTTTCCGACTGTGTTGAGGCAGCGGCAAAAGCCGGGATTTCGGCCATTATTCAGCCGGGGGGTTCAATCAGGGATCAGGAATCAATCGATGCCTGCAATAAGCACGGTATCTCCATGATATTCACCGGTATGCGTCACTTTAAACATTAATCAATGTTGAATTGTTTGGTATAAAGAGATATGCAGATATAGGCTGACAGGGAGGGAAAGCAATGAAGATACTGGTTGTTGGAGGGGGCGGGCGCGAACATGCACTTGTATGGAAGATCAGTCAGAGTCCCAGAGTGAAAAAGATATATTGTGCTCCGGGGAACGGCGGCATATCCGAATTGGCGGAGTGCGTCGATATTGCGGCTGCCGATGTAGACGGGATGGTAAGGTTTGCAAAGGAAAGTAACATTGACCTAACGGTGGTGGCACCGGAGGATCCCCTGGCCCTGGGTATGGTGGATGCGCTGGAGGATGCGGGGCTGAAGGCCTTTGGGCCAAAAAGGGATGCGGCTGTTATCGAGAGCAGCAAGGTGTTTGCCAAAAATCTCATGAAAAAATATGGGATCCCCACTGCGGAATACCGGATTTTTGATGATTATCTGAAAGCCCTTGGGTATGCGGAAGAAGCCTATTATCCCATCGTAATAAAAGCCGAGGGGCTGGCTCTGGGCAAGGGGGTCATTATAGCCAACGACATCAATGAAGCCAATAAGACCTTGAAATCCATGATGTTGGATAACGTTTTTGGCCAGGCCGGCCGGAGGGTGGTCATTGAGGAATATCTGACCGGTTCCGAGGTTACCGTGATGGTATTTACCGACGGAAAAAATTTTGTCCCAATGGTGAGTGCCCAGGATCACAAACGGGTATATGACGATGATAAAGGGCCAAATACCGGGGGAATGGGTGCATTTTCACCAAGCCGGATGTATACGCCGGCTATTGCAAGACAGGTGGAGGAGACAATAATAAAGCCGACGGTAAAAGCCATGGCCGATGAGGGACGGTCCTTCAAAGGCGTGCTTTATTTCGGACTGATGCTGACCGATCAAGGGCCAAAGGTGCTGGAATACAATGCCAGATTTGGGGATCCGGAAACCCAGGTGGTGCTGCCCCGTTTAAAGACTGATATTGTTGATGTATTCGAAGCTGTTGTGGAGGAAAGGCTGGAGCGGATGGACATCCGATGGGATGACGGAGCAGCTGTGTGTGTGATTCTGGCCTCGGGGGGCTATCCGGGAGCGTATAAAAGGGGGTATCCGATAACCGGCCTAGAGAGCCTTCTTGAGGATCCCCGGGTGACGGTGTTTCATTCGGGTACCCGTAAGGAAGGAAGGGAATACTATACAAACGGAGGCAGGGTTTTGGGAGTAACCGCTGTAGCCCCCGAATTGGGCTCGGCCATAGACAGGGTATATGAAAGCGTAAGGAAAATACATTTTCAGGATATGCATTACCGGAGGGATATAGGCAGGAAGTAATTCCTGCCTTGATTTTTGCAGTTTTAGATGCTTCCGGGCATCTGTGCATATCTTTCGTGTTATTATTGGTGTATAATTGATACAGGGGGTATTTTACAACTGCCGATGAATTATTCCTCTGATTGATTCTGAAAGGAATAGGAGGGTATCTGGATGATAAATGATATTGGCAAGTATCTAACAACGTATAAGCTGGGAAAGCCTGTTTTAGCAGGTACAGGAAAACCAGGAACTTTTGATAGCATGGCAGTAGACTGTCCATTTGTATTTTTTCATCAAAACCGGTTTTACATGTTATATGTAGGTTTTGATGGGATTGGCTACCAGACCGGACTGGCGGTAAGCGATGATTTGTTACACTGGCAGCGCAAAGGCATAATACTAAAAAGACAAGAGCATGTGGGCTGGGATCGTGTAGGTGCTGCAGGTACATGGATCCTTAAAAATACGAATAATTTATTTGAATTGCCAACTTTGAGGAAAGTAGATGGGAAATACTGGATGGTGTATCATTCATATCCGGAAGCGGGATACGAAAATGGAGCAGCTCAGATGGGCTTAGCCTGGACTGATGATGAAAATTTGATGGAATGGCAAAGATTGCCTGAGCCCATTTTTTCCTGGAAGGACGGCGATGACTGGGATAGGGGCGGTTTATATAAAGCCTGCTTTATAGAACATGAAGGTATTTATTATATGTTTTATAATGCCAAAAATGATACTTATGGACCATGGGTGGAACAAACCGGGATCGCGATATCGAAGGATATGATTCATTGGGAGCGATATAAGGGCAATCCTGTGTTGAGAGTCAGGGAAGGTACATGGGAAAGCAAATTCTGTTCCGATCCATGCGTTTATAGGGATGGCGACCTATGGGTAATGTTTTATTTTGGATTTGACGGCAAACATGCCCAGGATGGAATTGCCTTCTCTAAAGATTTATTCCATTGGGAGAAAAATCCTGAGCCAATTCTGCGATACGGAAAACCCGGTGAATTGGATGAAATACATGCCCATAAGCCGTCTGTGATCTATCACGATGGTGTTTTGTATCATTTTTACTGTGCCTGCAGAAAATATCGTGAGGGAGATCCGGCCGAGAATTTGGGAGATGAGTTTCGCTGTATTACAGTAGCTACTTCGGAAAAAGTATCTTATTGATTATTATTCAACTTTTTCTAAAAAGCAAATACTTATATAAAGTTCTACATATACGGAGGCCTTGGCCATGAAACAGGGATATGTACAGGTATATACAGGAGACGGCAAGGGTAAAACCACCGCTGCCTTGGGATTGGGCCTTAGGGCGGTGGGGAGAGGTTTAAAGGTATTGATGATCCAGTTTTTGAAAGGAACCGAGACCGGTGAGCTGGAAGCGGTTAAGAAGCTGGCCCCTGACTTTCATATTATCCGGTTTGCTGAGACCGAGAAGTTCTTTTGGGAATTGAACGATGAGGAAAAGACACGGCTTAGGGACAAAACCCAGCAGGAGATGAAAAGGCTGGAGGAATTTTTGAAGGATAATTCTTATCATATACTAATCCTGGATGAAATCATGGCAGCCATTCACGGAGGCCTGGTGAGCGTTGAACAGGTATGCAGAATAATCGATCGAAAGCCAAAAGGCATGGAATTGATATTGACAGGACGCAGGGTACCTGACAAGATCGCCGACAGGGCTGATTTGATCACTGAGATGAGGCCGATCAGGCATTATATGGACAAAGGTGTTCCGGCAAGGCCGGGAATTGAATATTAGGTGAGGACAAGTTGAATTGCTTGAATTCAATTATGGGAAAAAGGGGAGATATGCGTGAACCGGATATTGATCTGCAACGGAAGGATTGTTACGCCTTACCGTATAATTGACAAAGGCAGTGTTTTGGTGGAGGACGGCAGGATTATACATGTTGGTGCCGGCAGGGTTGATGTTGCGGAATGTATGGAGATAGATGCAAAGGGATGTTACGTATCTCCGGGCTTTATCGATATTCACACCCACGGAGGCGGGGGCTATGATTTTATGGATGGAACCGTGGATGCGTATATAAAGGCGGCACAGGAACACGCACGGCATGGCACCACCGCCATAGTTCCCACAACGGTAACCAGCAGCCTGGAGGTGTTGAAGGAGACCTTTGCTGTATACCGACAGGCAAAGAGTGTTAATAAGAAAGGAGCCGTCTTTTTAGGCCTGCATTTGGAAGGCCCCTATATAAGTATGGAGCAGAGGGGTGCCTTGGATCCTCGCTATATTCGCAATCCAAACCGGGATGAGTATCGGGAGATTTTAAGCTGGTCGGATGATGTGGCGCGCTGGACCGCGGCTCCGGAACTGGAAGGGGCGCTGGAATTCGGCAGGTTTTTAAAAGAAAGGGGTATTCTGCCTTCCATAGGCCATACCGACGCAACCTACGAAGATACCATCCTGGCTTTTGAAAACGGGTATACTCATGTGACCCATCTGTATTCCGCCATGTCGGGAGTAAGGCGAATCAATGCATACCGCTATGCCGGTGTAATTGAGAGTGCCTTTCTGATTAACGGGATGACCGTTGAGATCATTGCCGATGGCGCCCATCTGCCTGCCAGCCTGCTTAAGCTCATATATAAGATAAAGGGACCGGAGAATATTGCCCTTGTAACTGATTCAATGAGGGCTGCCGGCATGCCCGAGGGTGAGTATTTGCTGGGCGGCGTTAAAGAAGGGCAAAGGGTAATAGTGGAGGATGGGGTGGCCAAGCTGCCGGATCGCACCGCCTTTGCAGGGAGCGTTGCCACGGCCGATCGGCTGATCAGAACGATGATGAATTTGGCGCAGGTACCTTTGATGGAAGCCGTTCAAATGATGACTATAACACCTGCCAGAATCATGAAAGTGGATCACAGAAAAGGCAGCATAGCTGCCGGTAAGGATGCGGATCTGGTTATATTCGATGATGATATAAACATTCATGCTACAATGGTGGAGGGGGAGATGGTGTACAGGGCGCAAAGCTAACCATCAGCATACCTGTGCTCGCGTTTTAGGAAACGGCTTCTTCCCCTTTTGATTTATTCTGTTGTTCTAATTCCTGCCATTTAATATCGGCAATGGTTTTCCAATTGCTGGCTATTTCTTCGATTCTATCCTTTGTGTTACCGTGCAGTATTGCTTCGGCACCCTGGTGGGTTCCGGCAGCTCCCGATTCCGCTATTATATTTCTCAGTGCTTGAGGCACGTCGATGAGGGGGCACGGCCTTAAAAGGTTGTGGCTGAAAGGCTGTCTTTTCTGATATGCGGCAAACAGGGGAGAACTCAAAATCTGTTTCAATGACTTGCCTTTTATGTTGTCAGCCGCAAAGTGGACGAAGGCACAGGGCTCAACGTCTCCGGCAGCATTTATATGGAAATAATATTTTCCCCCTGCGATGCATCCCTGGGTCATCTGTCCGTCATTCCAGAAATCGATTATTTGTATTGGTTTGTTGGTCCGAATATAGCGCACTCTGTCGATAAGCCAGGCCCTTTGTTCGGGCTTTAGGACAAGGGAAAAATCCGGCTTGCGTCCTATGGGCATATAATGGAAGGACCAGCCGTATAGAGCGCCCTTATCTATCATGGTGTCTATGAATTCATCTGAAAATACCTCACGGTAATTCTGGCTGGTTACGGTAAGGCTGATGCCAAATATGACGCCATGTTTCTTGAGATGGTCCATGGCTGTCAGTATTCTGTCATAAACTCCGATACCCCGCCTGCCGTCCGTGAATTCCCGCCCTCCCTCCAGGCTGATGGCAGGGGTTATATTGCCTAACTGCTGCATCTTTTCGGCGGTGATGTAATCAATTAATGTGCCGTTGGTATATATCATGAAAGCCGCATCATCATGTTTTTTGCACAGTTGGAGAAGGTGAGGCCACATAAGGGGTTCTCCGCCTGACATTACGAAAAAATAGATGCCCAGCTCTTTGGCTTCGGTTATTATTCTGTCGACTTCTTCAAAGCTTAAGCTTTGGTGGCTTACATAGGCACCGGCCCAGCAGCCTTTGCATTTGAGGTTGCAGCTGCTTGTAGGATCAATCAGGATGGTATAGGGTATGCTGTATCCAAATTCCTGTGAAAGCTTGACGTGTTTGGGTATACCCATCAGGCTTGCGTGTATAAAAAGATTTACCAGAAAGCGTTGCTGTACGCTTTCATTTATCTCTGTCAGGATGCGGTTGAAATAAATTTTCATAACCGGGCTGGTTTCGAACAGCAGCTTTAACTGCTGTATCAGCTGACGGTGACGGGGCGCTATCGGCGCCCTGGACAAAAGATCAAGGGCTCGCGGGACGTTGGATAGGGGGTCCTGCTTTAAATAATTGAGCAGTTGACTGAAGATTTTTTCACCAAGGTATTGTTTGGCAATTCTGAAACTGGATAACATAAGAAGCCTGCTCCTTCCATAATATTGGTATTACTTAATATGATTGCCAAAAAACTGAAAATTATTTCGGAAGGAGCAAGCTTCTTAAATCTTACAGTTCAAAGGAATATTACAGTTCAAAGGCCATCATAAGGGCTTCCAGGGCTTTCTTTTCCTCCTGATGATCAATGATAAATGAAACTTTGGTTTCGGACGTGGTTATTGCCTTGATGTTGATGTTTTGCTCGGCCATAACGGTAAATATCCTGGCCGCTATGCCCGGCTGATATTCCATTCCCGTACCTTCAACCGACAATTTAACTATTTGGCCGTTCGTGCTCATGCTTATGGTGGGGAAAGATGTCTGGAGCTCGTTTATCACCGTTAATGCCCTTTGGAGATCCTTCCGGGGCAGAGAAAAGGAAATATTCACCATTTTATCTGCAGGTGCGGTCTGGCTTATCATATCCACGTTTATATTTTCCTTTGCCAGCGCCTGGAATACCCGGGCCACCGCATTGCTGTCATGGGGTATGTTATTGACGGTGACCAGCGCGTCCTTATTGCTGGAGCTGATATTGGTGACGGCTGACTGCTGGGTCAACATATCCTTCATGCCGTACAGCCCCGGCGGTTTGGTGACGATGTATTTGCAAGCCCTTAGAGCACCTAAAGCGAATATCTGCCTGGAGAAGGCCGTATGAGTTATCTTAAGGACCTCATCATCACCGGCGAATAGTATCGTATGTTCACCCGGCATAGTACCGCCCCGGATGGCATGTATACCTATCTCCGATTTAGAGCGTTTATCATGTTTTGAATGCCTGCCGTAGACGTAGTTTTTCGAATAAAGCAGCGTCTCGTTAATTGCATCTGCAAGGGCATAGGCGGTGCCGCTTGGCGAATCCAGCTTTTGATTGTGGTGCTGTTCAATGATCTCTATGTCAAATAAATTGCCCAGAGCCGATGCGGCATTTCTTGCCAGCTCCAGCATTACGTTAACTCCCAGGGACATATTGGCCGATTGAAAAACAGAAATGCTGTGAGAAGCCTTTGCTATTAAGTCCAAATCGTCCTTGGAAAAACCGGTAGTAGCAATGACAAGCGGAATATTTCTGTTTACTGCATAATCCAGCATATTGGGAAGGGCAGCAGGTACTGAGAAATCCACAATGACATCCGCATCTTCACTGCATTCTTCAAGGGAGCCGTATGTAGGAAAGGGATTGCTTTTTTTGTCGGAGAATTTGTCGATACCTGCAACCACATGTATGGTTGGGTCTGAAGCAGCCGCTGCCGCAACTGCCTGACCCATTCTTCCATTGCAACCGTGTATTATAATTCTTATCATCAGCTGTTTTTCACTCCGTTTCCTGCTTACTTATTTTGCTCCTGTATTTCAAGGCCGTACTCAATCATCCGCTGTTTCAACACTTCCAAATTGGATTCTGACATATCGGTTAAGGGCATGCGAAGCTTGCCCACATTCATTCCCATCAGGTTCATGGCGGTTTTGACGGGGATTGGGTTAACCTCCAAAAACAGCGCTTCAATCAGAGGAAAGAGCTTAAACTGGAGTTTCCGGCTTCCTTCGATATCGCCGTTTAAGAACTTGGCTACCATGTCGTGGGTATCCCGGGGGGCGATGTTGGCTACCACCGAGATAACCCCCTTGCCGCCTACCGATAACAGGGGTACTACCATGTCGTCATTTCCCGAGTAGATATCAAGAGCCCCCTCGCACAAGCGGGCCATGTTAACCACCTGGGCTATATCCCCGCTGGCCTCCTTTATGCCTACGATGTTGTCGATCTTTGATAGTTCCTTTAAGGTGGCCGGGGTTACGTTCAAACCGGTTCTGGAAGGAACGTTGTAAATTATAATGGGAATATGGACCGCATCAGCTATGGCCGCATAGTGCTTAATCAAGCCCTTTTGTGTAGTTTTATTATAATAGGGGGTGACAATGAGCAGGGCATCGGCTCCCAACCTTTCGGCTTCCTTTGAATCTTCAATGACGGCAGCAGTGTTATATCCCCCCGTTCCGGCTATGACCGGCACCCTTTTTGCAGCCTTTTCAACGGTGAAGCCTATGACCGAATATCTCTCCTCCTTGGTCATTGTGGGAGGTTCTCCGGTTGTACCGCAGGCAAGCAATGCGTCAGTGCCTTCCTGGATCTGGAACTGGATAAGCCTGGCCAGGGATTCAAAATTTATGCCATCTTCGGTAAAAGGAGTAACCATGGCAACACAGGAACCCGTAAAGACACTCATCTTTTTTATCACTCCTTAAGAAAATTTAGACAGATTAACGGTTAAGCCGGCCGTTCTCCCAGTATTCGATCAGCTTTTGTGCTATTTGAACGGTATTTGTAGCGGCGCCCTTGCGTATATTATCTGCCACTACCCACAGGTTTACACCGCTGGCAACACTGTCATCCCTTCGGATACGACCAACAAATACCTCATCCCTGTTTTCGGCATATATCGGCATAGGGTATTCGTTGTTCTTAGGATTATCCACCACAATTATACCGGGGGAATTTGCCAGCACTTCCCTGAGTTCATTTAAGTCAAAGCCCCTTTCAAACTCTACATTGATGGATTCAGAATGGCCGTGGAAAACCGGGACACGTACCGTGGTTGCGGTGATCTTAAGGCTGTGGTCGCCCAATATCTTCTGCGTTTCCTGAATCATCTTCATTTCCTCTTTGGTGTATCCGTTGTCAAGGAAATCATCTATATGAGGGATACAGTTGGCGAAAATGGGATGGGGGAATTTTAGCAGGGTCGTTTTCCCCTGTATTCCATTTTGAAGATCCAGATAGCCATTTAAACCTGCCCCTGATACGGCCTGATATGTGGAGTATACAATTCGCTTTATTTTATAGCGCCGGTGCAACGGATTCAATACCACAACCGCCTGAATGGTGGAACAGTTGGGATTCGCAATTATTCCCTTGTGTTTCAGAATTTCATCGGGATTGACCTCCGGAACCACCAGAGGTACCTCATCGTCCATCCTCCAGGCGCTGCTATTATCTATAACGACGATACCTTTCGAAGCCGCTATCGGAGCGTACTTTCTGCTGACGCTTGCGCCGGCCGAGAACAGGGCGATGTCGATTTCTTTATCATCAAAGCAGGTCTCGGTAAGCTCAAGTATGGTATATTCCTTTCCCATAAATTCCAAAGTTTTCCCGGCAGAACGGGCCGATGCGAACAGATAACAATTTGACAAAGGCAGCTGTCTTTCCTCCAAAACCTCCAAAAATTTACGGCCTACCATTCCGGTTGCTCCAACAATGGCTATATTGTACTTTTTCATGGCGTTTCCTCCCACATAATATTATGAATTATCATAATCCGATCAAGGTCAAACCGGCCCAATACCATCATATGCGGATATTCAGCGGTTGTGACTTTATCGGTTAACACAAATAAAGCAGCTGATGGAAACCAGCCGCTTTCGTACCACAAATAAGGAATACCATTGCAGTCAAAGAGAGAACTGCATGTTGCCTGCGATGCGAAAGCAGTTAGCGCTCCACCATTCATGAATGGTGACAGTCCCAGGGCTGTTAACCCTGAGCCCAGGACATGGACGACGGGACATCTCATATCCTTCGGCACCTTTTCCTTTCAGCGGCTTTCATCAAATCCCGTTTTCTCCAGCGTCTTACTCATAAAAGGTGCACCTCTAAACTGCTCTATGCTATTTATTTTTTTAATAATAACATTGATTATTTTAAATGTCAAACATTTTTGACAGCCTCTTTTTGCTGTCGCTAAATGTATATCACGACAAAACTGAGATAGGTATAAAAATACATTTATGAAACCAAAAAATAGAAGAAAAGAGTATCCTTCTGTGATATCATAGTAATAAGCAAGCAAAAACAACGGAAAGGGGTTATTTTTGTGGATTTACAGGAATTGAAAAAAAGACTTCTTGATTGCATTGATAAAAGAAGCGATGAAATAGCTGAACTGGGCAGACGAATATATGATAATCCTGAGACAGGCTATAAAGAATTTAAAACTGCAAATATGGTTGCTGATAAATTTCGCCAGCTTGGTGTGAATTTTGCTCAGCTGGAAGATATACCGGGATTAAAAATGACAATAGACACCGGCAGAGAAGGCCCCGGTCTGGCCGTATTGGGGGAACTTGATGCCATTGTATGCCGGGAGCATCCCCATAGCGACAGGAAAACCGGTGCAGTGCATGCTTGCGGTCACAATGCACAGATAGCGGCAATGATCGGTACCGCAATGGCCATACTTGATTCTGAGGCAGCGGACAAATTATCCGGGAAAATTCATTTTATAGCCGTTCCCGCCGAAGAATATATAGAGATTGCATATAGAATGGAATTAAGGAAGAATAAAATAATTAAGTATCTGGGAGGGAAGCCCGAACTGCTTTACAGGGGTTGGTTTGATGATGTGGATTTATGTATAAAGATACATTCGGGCGGGAAGAAGAAAATGTCACCGGGATATAAGACCCAGAACGGCTGTATTGTAAAGAGAATACGGTACATAGGAAGAGCTGCCCATGCAGGAGGAAGCCCGCATAGCGGGATAAACGCTTTATATGCTGCCAATATAGGGCTTATGGCAATTAATTCTATCAGAGAAACCTTCAAAGAGTCGGACTATATTAGGGTTCATCCGATAATTACAAAGGGTGGCGATGTGGTAAATGTCATCCCCAGCGATGTGCGGATAGAGACCTATATAAGGGGGAAAACCATCCAAGCCATTGAAGAGGCCAATCGCAAGGTCGACAGGGCGCTGGTAGGAGGAGCAATTGCCTTGGGCGCACAGGTGGAGATAGAAGATATACCGGGATATTTTCCCTGCTACAATGATACAAATTTGCAGAGACTTGCGAGAAAGGTAATGGTTGAATTGTCAAATGAGGATGAAGTAGAAAAAATTGGTGAATATCATGGGACCGGCTCAACGGATATGGGTGACTTATCAACGCTGATGCCGGTTCTTGAAGCCATGGTCGGCGGTGTGAAAGGCGGGCACTCCCAGGATTATGAGATAACCGATCCGCATAATCTGTATATAATGGGGACAAAGTTATTGGCCTGTTTAACAGCCGAGCTGCTATATGATGATGCAGCAAAGGCAAAGGAAATTGTCAGAAATTATGTGCCATTATTTAAATCGAAGGAAGAATATTTTAAATATGTGGATGGACTGTTCCGAAAGAGAATTTACAATGAAGGGGATATCTTTAAATGATTGGATGATGCTTCCGTTACAGGATGCAGCGGACGATTTTATAGGGAAAAACATGCCAAAGAAAACTTGACACATACAGGTAAAGCACTTTCTTGATTTTAACGGATACATATGCTAGGATTAAATTAGAAAATGTCCATAAATATTTGACATTATGTGCTTTGGTTCGTCATTTAGGGTAGGTCACAGTTATTTGAAGCATATTATGGAAGCGCCTTGCGAAAAGGTTTAGAGGCTGTTAACGAACCGATAATTATACTGCAAAAGGAGGAAGTATAATGGAAAATTTTGTATTCCATAGTCCCACAAAAATTATATTCGGAAAAGATACCGAATACCAGGTAGGCAGCGAAACCCGAAATTACAGTAAAAAAATTCTTTTCCACTACGGCGGTGGCAGCATAAAGCGCATAGGACTTTATGACAAGGTGGTCAGGTCTCTTAATGAGGCCGGCGTGGAATTTATAGAGCTTCCCGGAGCCCAGCCCAATCCCCGTCTAAGCCTGGTTAAAGAAGGGATTGATATCTGCAGGAAAAACAATATTGATTTCATTTTAGCGGTAGGTGGCGGAAGCGCCATTGACTCAGCCAAAGCAATTGCTGTGGGCGTGCCCTATGAAGGCGATGTCTGGGATTTCTATAGTGGGAAGGTCATCCCGGAAAAAGCTCTTCCGGTGGGCGTTGTTCTTACCATACCCGCTGCCGGCAGTGAAGCCAGCAAGAGTTCGGTTATAACCAACGAGGATGGCTGGTATAAAAGAGGGCTGAATGTTGATATTATCCGTCCTAGGTTTGCAATAATGAATCCCGAGATTACATATACGCTTCCTCCGTATCAAACCGCATGTGGAGCGGCCGACATCATGGCCCATGTAATGGAGCGTTATTTTACCCATCAAAAGGATGTCGATTTCACTGACAGATTGTGCGAAGCCACGTTAAGGACAATTATAAAAAATGTCCCGATAGCGCTTAAGGAGCCGGAGAATTATGAAGCAAGGGCCGAGATCATGTGGGCAAGCACCATTGCACACAACGATCTGCTAAGCACCGGCAGGATTGGGGATTGGGCGTCCCATGCCATTGAGCATGAATTGAGCGGCATCTATGATGTGGCTCATGGTGCAGGCTTGGCAGTGGTATTCCCTGCCTGGATGAAATATGTATATAAACACAATATTGACAGATTTGTACAGTTTGCAGCAAGGGTATGGGATGTGGAGATCGATTTTGCATGTCCCGAAAGAACGGCCCTTGAAGGTATAAACCGGCTTAGCCAGTTCTTTGTAAGCATTGGTTTGCCCGTTACGCTGGAAGGATTGGAAATCCCTGAAGACAGGCTTGAGGAAATGGCCGATAAGTGTACCAATTACGGCAGCAAGCAAATTGGAAGTTTCGTTAAGCTGGGGCGTGAAGATGTGCTCAATATACTCAAGCTTGCAGCGAAATAATTTTATACATGGTTGATGAAATGAGTCAGGGGCAACATTTTACAAAAATGTTGCCCCTAAATATATGGCAGACATATAAGCTGTAAATGAGCGGAGGAGTGGTTATGAGATTGGAGGATGAAATTCTGGCCCTAAGGGAGCAATTGATACACCACAGAAGATATCTGCACAAGTATCCGGAAACGGATTTTGATGTTGAAGGAACCAGGAACTATATCGTGAATCAGTTAAGGGAATTCGGTTTTGAAGAAATCAGCATATTGGCGCAAAACGGTGTCAAGGCGGTTATGAGGAGCGGCAAAGCCGGTAAAACCCTTGCCTTCAGAGCCGACATGGATGCTTTGCCCATTCAAGAAGAAACGGGGGTCGAGTACGCATCTTTGAATAACGGGTTTATGCATTCATGCGGGCATGACGGTCATATGGCTGTTCTGCTGGGGCTCGCCGAATGGTTGGCAAAAAAGCGGGACTTCATTAAGGGGAATGTGGTTTTAATATTTCAACCTGCTGAAGAAACCGTTGGTGGAGCTCTTCCGATGATAAAGGAGGGTGTATTGGAGGATCCGAAGGTTGACGCCATATTCGGTTTGCATCTTTTGCCCGATATTCCCCAGGGAAAGGTGGTAATTAAACCGGGAGTGGTAATGGCTCAGACATGCGAGTTCGACATCGAGATCACAGGCCGGTCGGCCCACGGGGCAACCCCCCATAAGGGCATAGACGCTCTTATGGCTTCATGCCATTTCGTAAACCTGCTCCAAGGCGTTTTAACCCGTTGTCTTCCTCCCGGCGAGAAAGCCGTAGTAACCATCGGAAGGATGGAAGCCGGAGATAAAAGAAATATAATAGCTGGGAAGGCAAAGCTGGAGGGGACCATCCGCACCTATGATGATAAGGTTTACGAAAGGATCAAAGCAAATATTAAAAAGCTGCTGCAGGGGCTGGAACTGAGCCATGGTATCCAAGGCCAATACCGGGAAGTGGTGTATTATCCTGTCGTAAACAACGATGTTCGGCTGACCGGCCGGGTAACAGCCTTGATGGAGCCGGATATATTTGCTGACATTGACCCCCTTATGATAGCCGAAGATTTCTCATATTATCAGCAAAGGGTACCGGGGACGTTTATGTTTCTTGGCTGCAGAAATATGGAGAAAGGCTTTACCTATCCTCTTCACAGCAGCAGATTCAATTTTGATGAAGAGGTACTTCTCCTTGGTCTCCAGATATATGCAGATATAATAAAAGCCCATGGTTGAGCCGGGCTTTTGCACAACATTATAGAAATTACCTTGCGGGGAGATATAAAGACCGTTGACCGAGCGGAGCACATCAGGAAACAATGTTCGGGCCAAGCGAGTTTTGTTTAAAATTTATTGAACAAATACCGATTTCTTGTTACAATGGAATACGAGAAAATAGTTTATCGAAAGGACTGTTGGTATGTTTGGCGGTTTATTCAACCGAATGTATTATGGAAATCCAAATAAACCGGATTTAAAATATGAAGATCTCAAGAAAAAGCGGTTTAAACTGTTTTTTACCGTCCTTCAGGTCAGATTTTGGAAGCTGATACAGCTGAATCTCATGTATTCAGTATTTTGGCTTCCCGCTTTCATATGGGTATATATTCAATCCCTGGTAACGGCCGAGACGGGGGAGCCTATAACTCTGGTATTCTTTTTGGTATTGCTTCCATGCCTGCTTTTTGCCGGCCCTGCCACTGCCGGAGTAACCTATGTGATTCGCAACTGGGCAAGGGATGAACACGCATGGGTGTTCAGCGATTTTAAGGATGCCTGGAAGATGAACTGGAAGGAAAGCCTATTGATTATGTTGATCAACGGCCTGGTACTGATGCTATTCTATGTGGCTGTTACCTTCTATCGGGCCATGGCAATGAACAGTATATTCTATTTTGTCCTGTATTATTTCATGCTGCTCATAGGGCTTGTATATGCGATGATGAACATATACATCTTCCCATTGCTTGTAACCTATAAATTGACAATAAGGCAGATTTACCGGAACGCATTAATCTTTACTTTGGCCAAATTGCCCCATACTTTTGCCATATTCGTGCTCATGGTGGCATTGTTTATAGCAAGTGCCTGGTATATTCTTCCCGTATTTGTGGTGGGCCTGACTTTTCCGATGCTTATAGGCGTTTCGCTTGCCAACTGGGTATTTGACAAGTACATGAATCCTAAGCTGGATGGAGTGGAAGGAGAAGGCAAGGAGAGTTGAGCTAAGAGTATTCGCAGCTGTCGTTTTATATTATCCCGGTATGGGAGAATATGTATTAAAAGGAGAAGATGGAGATATATAACAATTTTGCTTACATCTATGATGCCCTTATGGAGGATGTTGATTATCCCGGCTGGGTGGACTATATTGAACGGATATTGAAGAGATATGGGGTAAAGCCTGCACGAATTGTTGATCTGGCCTGTGGTACCGGAAACATAACCATACTGCTGAAGGAAAGGGGATACCACGTAATAGGAGTTGACCAATCCGAGGATATGCTGTCGGTTGCCAAAGAAAAGGCTGCCAAAAAGGGCATGGATATCCCCTTCATATATCAGGATATGAGGTTTTTGGAACTTCATGGTCCGGTTGATGCTATTACCTGTATATGCGATGGTATAAACTATATTTTGTCCTTTAGAGACCTGAATATGGTCTTCCGGGGTGTGTACCGTTATCTGAATCCGAACGGGGTATTCATATTTGATATAAGCTCCTACTATAAGCTTTCGTCAATTCTCGGGAATAATATCATGGTGGAAACGGACGAGAGAATAAGTTATATATGGCTGAATTATTTTGACAGGCGGACCAGCATATGTGAGATGAGTCTGTCATTTTTCATTAAGGAAGGAAATTATTACAGGAGATTTGATGAAATCCATTACCAGCGGGCCTATAGAATGGAAGAGATTGTACAGCGATTGAAGAAAAACGGCTTTAAGGATATTGGCGTATATCAGCCTTTTACATTTGAAACACCGAAAAAGAAGGCTGAACGCATTTTTTTTGCAGCCCGGAAGGTTTGAATAGCGGAATATTTGTTTAGATAAAACTAAGCGATCAAAAAACGGGAGTGAATACTGGATGAAGGACTATGTAGTGAGGGTTACAGCTGGAGATGGTGCTATCCGGGCTTTTGCAGCCAGGGTTACTAACCTTGTAAATGAAGCTCAAAAGCTGCATGGTCTGCACCCTGTAGCGGCTGCCGCCCTGGGGCGTTCTATGGCTGCTGCAGCAATGATGGCAGTTGACATGAAGGGAGAGAAGGATGTTCTTTCACTGATAGTTAAGGGCGATGGACCATTGGGCAGTGTTATAGTGGTGGCCAATCCCAATGGTGATATTAAGGGTTACGTTGGGAAGCCGGCGCTGGATTTGCCCCTCAACGAGTTTAATAAGCTTGACGTATCAGCTGCCGTTGGCAGGAATGGAAAGATCACAGTTATAAAGGATCTGGGGCTTAAGGACCCATATGTTGGGCAGACTAAACTGGTATCCGGGGAAATTGCTGAAGATGTGGCGTATTATTTAACGGTGTCGGAACAGCAGCCCTCAGCGGTGGCTTTGGGTGTGCTGGTCAACCCTGATTATTCGATAGAAGCCGCAGGCGGCTATATAATCCAGGCTATGCCGGATGCACCCGATAATATAATTGATGAGATAGAGAACAAGATCAGCAAGATGGAGCCGATTTCAAAGCTGTTTGAAAGGGGAAAGAAGCCTGAAGAGGTGCTCTACGATATTCTTGGCAACCTGGGCATGAAAGAAAACGCCCGGGTGGGTATAAGATTCAAATGCGATTGCAACAGGGAACGCCTGCGAAGGGTTTTGCTGGGGATGCAGGATGATGAGCTTATCGATATTATCAAAACCGACGGAAAAGCCGAGTTGGTATGCCATTACTGCAATAAAAGGTATTTATTCGGGCTTGATGAGCTGAAACAGCTGTTGGAGGAAAAGAAAAGAATAGAAGAAAATTATTCGGCTGATGCTGATTGAATCTTACTGTAAAAAAATAGCTGCTTTTATAGAGGTTTTTTTGAATATGTGCTATAATGAAAACCATAAAAATAGTATAGTTAGGAGAGGAATATGGCCAAAGAGGTGTGTGTAAAGTCCAAAAACAAGGTTGTTCCCTTTGATCAAAACGGTCAGTTTTATTATAAAAAAGCAAGGAAGTACATGGAGAGCAACAATTATATAAATGCCCTCAGCTTTTATCGCAAGGCTGTGGAAAAAGATCCCGAGAATCTGGAATACAGATTGGATTTGGCTGAAGTTTTTACCGAAATGGGCTACTATGAGGAATCCAATCTGATACTTTTTTCGGTGTTGCAAAAGGATGAAAGCAGGGCTGATTGCTATTTCTGTTTGGGATGCAATTTTCTGGGGCTGCAGGAATATGAAAAGGCCCACGAATGCTTTGAAAGATATATTCACATGGAGCCGGACGGTATATACTCGGATGAGGTCCGGGAATTGCTGGACATTCTTGAGAGTCACGAGTTTTACATTGACGGGGGAACGGATGTTTTAAATCCGGCGAAGGAGAAACTCTACAGGATGGCAAACAAGGGAAAGGATTTTTTGGATGCGGGGGACTACAAAAATGCCATCCAGTGTCTGGAAACTGTTGTGATGAAAGATCCGTCCCTGATATTTGCAAAGAATAATCTTGCTTTGGCCTACTTCTGTGTTGGGAATCTGGACAAAGCCATCGACACATGCAATGAGGTATTAAAGACTTACCCCCAGAACATCCATGCCAACTGTAATATAGCTATATTTTTGCATGAAAAGGGATGTATCGAGGAGAGTGAAAGGCATATTGAAACCGTCATTGGAATGCAGTTGAACGATCCGGAAGAAATTCATAAGATTGCGGTTACCCTCTGCGAATTAAAAAAGCACAGGGAAGCCAACAACCTTCTCAGGCGGCTGCTTTTGTTTAAACCTTATGACGTTAAAATACTGCACTATATTGCGGTCTCATATTTCAACATCCAGAAGTTCAATGAAGCGCTCAGGTACTGGAATAAGATTGACAAGATAGTGCCCAACAATACCATAAGCAGCTTTTATAAAAGGTTAACCCGGGCAATTATGATGAAGGAAAGGGAATTTAGCGAGATTCCCTATCATTTCCAGGTGCCTTATGAGGAGGTTATCTACCGCATCAAGAAGATAAATGATCTGCTCAAGCTCCCCGAAAAGGCTTTAAAGGAGAGATGGGAGACGGGGGATGAACTTATGGCCTTGCTGGGATGGGGGCTTGGTTTGAATGATATTTCTGTAAAAAAAGCCATCCTCAACGTTATTGCTTCCTTTGGGGACCATAAAGCTGAAAACTTTTTAAGAGAGTTTCTGCTTAAGAAAAGCGTGGAGGATGAATTAAAAAAGGAAGCCCTGGCCCTGCTTAAGCAAATGAATGCGGCTGAGCCGTACATTGCATATATGAATAACAATATAGTAGAGATTAGGGTGGATATTTTGGAAAGAATATCGGCCGGCGAGCTTCCACGGATATTTTACAGTGTAGTTGAGGTAGCAACCCAAAAGATGAAAAACCGGTATAAAGAGGGATATGAGCTGACCATTCGGGAAATATGGGAGAAGTTTGTCAGGGCAGCATTGACAAAAAAGCTGCCAAGGATTAGGAAGGCTGAAGCATGGGCTGCTGCACTTGAATTATACTATTGCATTAAGTCGAATATTGAGATCGATAAGAGGGCCCTTGCAGAATATTACGGGGTTGCATATTCAACGCTGCTAAACAATTGCAAGTATATAAGTTATGTCATTTTGGAGGACAAATATAAAAAATATAACTTATATTAAAAGGCTGCTGATATTATGTACCAGCAGCCTTTTCTTAAATATCATAAATTTAGGGGAAGATCGAGCGCTGTAGCCACATTGGATTATTCGGTTGTGGTCTCATCGTTGGCTGTTTCTTCTGTATTGCTTTCATCGGATGTCTCCTGCTCAGCTTCTTCAGCTTCACCGGACTCCTGACTGTCCTCGTTGGTTTCGCTTTCCGAGACTTCCTCGGAGGTTTCTTCAGAAGACTCTTCGGAAGTGTCTTCGGACGCTTCGGTGTCTGATGATTCCTCTGTTTCGATCGATTCCTCGGTATCAGTATGCTCCTCGGTGCCAGCCGCATCTTCGGTTTGCGTGGATTCTTCAGGAGTTGTTGTTGATTCCTTCTGGCATCCGGTGAAAGCTACCAATACTAAAAGGAACATTGCTGTCAACAGTATTGCGACCAACTTTTTCGTCATCACGAACCCACCTCCTTATGTAAATTTTACTATCTTGACCAATCCAGAGGAAATTATAAAGATTATATTTGAATAAATGATGAACAAATTGTAAATTGAGTGTAAATATTTTGCATTATTTGGCCTTAACAAATTCCCGGTAAAATGATATTATGGAATATGAGAGGAGGATAGCCGGTATGCGATGGAATGCGGTAATAAAAATGATTGCACACCAGCAGGCAGTCATCGGATTTGACGACGACAGCGATGATGTTGTTATACCGGTAAAGTATTTGCCGTACGGATGTCGTGTTGGCGATGTTATTCAGATTGATATATCTTTCAGTCCGTACGATACCCTGAGCCGTTTGCGGGAAAAGATCAATAATTAAATTAATGGGGAATGATCTTGAATGCCTCCGAATAAGTTTAATATGAGATAATGGTTATTCGGAAGGCGGATGTGGTTTTTGAAGAACCGAGAGGGTATAATTCCGGCAATAAAGATCGCTTTTGCATATATAGGTACGGTTATAGGAGCCGGTTTTGCGTCGGGGCAGGAAATACTGCGCTTTTTTAGCGTATACGGAGCATATTCCATATGGCCTATACTGATTGCAACCTTTTTGTTCATGTTTATCGGGACGAGAATATTAAAGCTTGGATTTAGGATTAATTCCCGTTCATATAAAGATGCTGTAAAACAGATTTTTGGCATCACCTATCCTCTTGTCAGCGCATATATAGCTGTATCCATGGTACTGATTGGCGGAGCCATGTTAGCCGGTTCCGGCGCATTATTTGAAGAATATGCGGGTATTCCCTTCTGGATCGGAGCCGGTGTAACGGCTGTGGTGGGCCTGGCAGTAGTCTTGTTTGGTATAAGGGGGATACTGATCGTCAATACCTGGATAGTTCCCCTGATGCTGATCTTTGGCCTTTTTATTTTTGGATGTACCCTGCAGGGAAGTGGGTTTAAGCAGGAGGTTACGCCGGTATACAATGCTAATCCTATTGCTCTGATCAGAAGCGGGGTGCTGTACGCCGCATTTAACCTGATTCTGTCCGTCGGAGTCTTATCCTCTGTAGCTTCAAAAGTGAAGCAGCTCCGGACCTTATTTATAGGAGGGATTTTAGGCGGGGGTATACTGGGAATAATGCTATTTATCGGTGATTACTCCTTGAGAGGCCAGGGACCCGGCATTTTTGATTTTGAGGTGCCGATGCTGTATATAATCCGTCATTTGGGTCCCGCTTTTTCAGGTTTTTATGTTGCTGCTACCTGGGGCGCCATATTTACCACCTTAATTGCCAATCTTTTTTCCGTGTCTTCTGTCATTCATGATGCTTTCAATATATCGGTGTGTACGTCATCCATTCTGGTAACCTGCTTGTGTTTTGCCATTTCCTTTATGGGCTTTTCCCAAATCATCGCATGGTTTTATCCCCTGTTAGGGGTGCTTGGATTTGCACTAATCATTATCATGTTATTTTCCGGTTCAAAATACTGATATTTTCTATGTTTGATTGCGTTTGCCGAAAGCCGCTTTTAGTCTGGACAAAAGCAGTTGTTTGTCATTGCATTCAGGCTCCATAAGCACCCATTCATAGGCTTGACGCAGGGCTTTGCCGACAATTTGCCTGTCTTTAATGCCTATTCCGGCATTCAGCACATCATTTCCGTTTATGGCCATTTGGGACATGGCAACCGGGTCACCTCTTGAAATGATTTCTTTAGCCATATGCTTATAGCGGTATATGCCATTTGCTTCCTCTTGTCGATCAGCAGCCAATAGATATGTCTGTTGAAGTTCCAGAAATCTATAGCTATCCTCCGGACCCAGTTGGCCCATGATTTTTCTCAATCTATAGGCCGCATCGGCCTGGTTCAGATCGAGGGGCAACGGATCTGCGGATACCAGGGACAATATCCTGCGTATGGTTGTCCTGTCATAGCGCAACCGCCTCAGGGAAAGTTCAACCGTTTCGGCACAGCCGTCGGCAGCCTTTAGCTTATTAAGCCCGATCATACCGGAGCATAACAATTGGTCGATCTGGCATGGATAGTGCAACACAGCCAGCCGGAGCACAATGTCGCTCCTGCACAGGTTTACCGCTTTGAAGACAAGCCGGCGTGGATCCGGACCTGACCATGACGGCAGTGCGGAAGAGCCAAAACATTTAGCTAGATCGGGCAAAAGAATATCAAATATTCCAAGGTTGCAAAGCGTAATGAGGTGATGATACGGTTCCGATGCCAGCAGGATTCTGTTAAGCTCATCCCTTATCCTTTCGGCTGATATCCGGGATAGCAAGTGGCCATGTGTTTTTGCCGCTTCCATCGTCTGATGCTCCAGTTGGAAGCTGAGCTCGGCACAAAAGCGAATACCGCGCAGAATGCGGAGGGGGTCCTCAGAAAAACGCTTATCCGGCCTGCCCACCGTCCGAATTATTTTTCTTGCTATATCGTCAACTCCGCCGAAGGGGTCTATGAGTGACGGGGTCAAATAGGGATTGTATGCCATGGCATTGACGGTAAAATCCCGCCTTGACAGGTCGGCCACTATATCCGACAGAAAAACAACCCGCTTTGGATGCCGGAAATCGAGATATTCTTCCTCTCCCCGATATGTGGTCACCTGAACCTGCCTGCCGTTCATTACTACTATTACGGTGCCGTATTTTTTCCCGACTGGAATGGTACGAGTATGGGAAAACAGCCTTTCTATCTCATCCGGACGAAGGGAAGTGGCAACGTCCCAGTCGGTTACCGACCTGCCCAGTATGGTGTCCCTGACTGCACCGCCCACTATGTAAGCCTGCCCGCCGTGTTCCATTATCCGGGTCAGTATGGCGTCAACTTCCTTCGGGACCGAGAGACTTATTTTTCCTTTCATGATGATCCTTCCCTTTTGTAATCGTATATATTTCGGAGTTCAGTTCCGGGGTAATAATGCATTATAATCTGTTCATAGGAATAACCCATCAGGGAAAGGCCGTAAGCTCCGTACTGGCTCATGCCCACCCCGTGGCCGTATCCGCCCCCTGATATGGTTATATCGGTGATAGTGCCTTCACTGTCCCTGTCAAGGTCAATATATGCAAAAGCACTGGGAAGGATGGGAAAATTCTCCCTTGCTGAGCCGTCAAAGCAATGCAATATTATGGGTTTGCCCCCGTCAAGATAGTTGACAGGACGCAATTCCTGGCGTACATTATATTCTTTGATAACCTTGAACGTACCGTGGGTGGTGGTGATGTCCAGCTCCATGATATTTCCGCCCTGCCCCCGACGTGCCACCTGTATATTCAGAAGTTGACCTGTTTCTTCCGGGATGCTTTCCTGGACAAACGTACCATCATCCTTTTTCGTTAAGACAAAATAGGGATCGGCCTGTTGAATGCGGTGGAGATTGTTTCGGATAATGGCTTCCAGTTCCTCCCGCTTCAATGTAACCCACCACCTGAAATAGGGTGAGAAGCGATCGTACCCGTCCAATTCCCATTGAGCAATAAAAGCCCGAAAATTTTCTTCATTATGAAGATCGGGTATATTGCTTGGGAATTGGGGTTTTGAAACCAGATAGGGAATTTCTTTCGGTGGGAAGTTATGGTTCTTATCGCTCCATACTTCATGAAAGTTGGCGGTATAGCCGCAGGAAGTTGAAAAAAATCTGGCATCTATCACCTGTCCTTCAAAAAAGGCGGCCAGGCCGTAGGTTTCGTTTACTGCCTGCACTGAAATGGATTGTTCCGATATTGAATTATATACCTGGCTGGCCGTACTGTCATCCACATGAGCTCCGTAAGCAGCATATCCTTCGGAAGCAAAACAGCGGACTGCATATGAGCGGGCGGCAACCGCCTGGGCTTTCAGAGCTTCCAAACCAAATTTGATCGGCATTTCGCTCGGAACCACCGAATACAGATATTCCTCCAGGTTTACTTCATTGATCAGAATCAAACCATTGCCATCGTATGATACTTCCATGGTTCCCCGGTATGGAGCGGAGGATGGAGTATTGCCGGTACCGTCCTGTTTGTTTGCAACTCTAAGCATGCCCTGCCCTGATGGGCGTATGTACCACCTGTCGGGGGAGGACTCTAATTGCCGTCCATTGTGGTAAAGAATCATTCCGCCTTCCGAAGCTTTTATTGTTAAAATATCCTTTGCCGAAAACGAAAATGAAGCATTGCTCACATGTGTTTCGGCAGTGAAGCCGGTATCACAGGTGAAAATCAATTGGTCGTGGATAATGGCGCTGTTATCCCGGTTTCGTATAAGCACCCTTATTCCGTCTTTCGGGACGATTGGGTCCTGAGCTATGAGAGCCCGGCCCTTTCCATCATTGCCACAATAAAGGGTGGAATCGGTGGATCCTACCAATACGGCCATACTGCCCCGAAATGCAGGAGTGCCATCCTGCATTTTGTAAACCGGAAGTTGATTGTCCACCGGGATTTTGCCCAGCAGTCTATCCTCGATATATGATTCCCTGCGTGAAGCCGCCATTACCTTGGACAGCTTCATGGCTTTCAGAGGTTGGATATCAACCAGCTGGTTTTCAACCAGAATTATATCCGATGGAACCAGGTGGTGGATCATATCCGACGGCAGCGTGCGGCTGCAGAGAATGTGATCGCCTGCAACATCCAGCAGGAGCTGGTCTTGGGCTATTCCGTCTTCACTCCTGATGAGGGGGATTGCCGCCGGTATATGCACTACAGTGGGAAGGGCTTCTATAAGCCATCCCTTTGCAGTTTTTTCCAGTGTTATGGGTACGGTAATGGAACTCTGCTTTAAGTAAAGCGTTATCCATGAGCGGTACGTGTCCTTTGCAACGGCCTTTGTTTCATTTATCTTAAAGCCGGTAAACGGCTTTTGATTTAAGGCCAGTTTTATAAAGGGATGCTCTTGGTCCACATGCTTATCCAGGTATGAATACAGCCTGTCGTCGGTGGATGTTATAAGGTTATCGAGAAAAAGCTTTACGCTTTTTTCAGGCGGCGTTATATAAAGCATGCGATATAGCGATAATATCACTGCCGCCAGCAGTATAAGAACCGCAGCAAAACCTAACCATTTCTTTCTCATGAACGCATCCTCCCGTACAATACAGGCTGCTTTCTATTCTAGCATAATCTGGCTGATATTTCAGCCATAACATATAATACCAGTAAATTTTATTTTATGTTTATGGAAATAGGAAAACATTCATGGTAAAATAAAAAAAGATAGGGGGTCTTTCTGTGAAAAGAGTTATTTCCATATTTCCAATTATGTTGGTTATTGTATTGCTTGCTGCACTAACAGTATATGCAGATACACCAATTAAGTATTCGATAAGTGATTGGCATATTCATGCCATCGTAAATCTGGACGGGTCAATGGAGGTAAAGGAGTATATCACATATGAAATTTCACAGGAACACGAAGGCCTGGTGCGAAGAGATATAGATATATCACGGGCCTCTTATATGGAAGAGCTGAAGGTATTTGAGGTTACCGAAGCAGATCCGGAGGACATAACCAAATCGAAGGTTGAACCTTATACGCCTGTGGACAAGTCTGAAGAGCTTGGCGAAGGGACGTATATGCTGAAAGCCGGCTCCAATGCCGATGAAATCCAGGAAGTGTATATATATATTCCTGAGGATGTGCGGGAGAGGACCTTCGTTTTGAGCTACAAGCTTCTGGATTTCGCATTTGTATACAACGATACGGCGGCCATTTTTTGGAGTCCGGTTATGCCGGGCTATGGAAACGGTATTGAAAGCATCGACATGAGGCTGACTTTTTCAAAAAGGGTTGGGATTGAGACCATACATTCCTTTGTATACGGCGCTTTGGATGGGGCGAGTCAGGTGCTGGAAGACGGTACCATAAATATAACCGGGTATAAGGTGCAGCCCGAGGAATTTATGGATATTACCGTGTTGTTCCCCAAATCCGCTGTAAATGAAGGACGGAAGCTGATCAACAATGATGTGATGCAGAAGGTGCTTGAAGAAGAACAGACAAAGATGGAGGAAATGGAGTTATTAAGGGAAAAGAGGGAGCAGGAACGGCGCTTTCGCACCACCGTTGCTATAGTAGTTGGTGCTGCCGCTTTACTGGTTGTTGGGCTTTGCGGCTGTTTGTTGTTTATAAGACAGCGACGCATCAGGAAGGATAAGGAAAAGGCTGAAGAGGTTTCCGAACCCATCCCGTCCCGACACGAGCCTTCAAATAAGGGCAGACAATTACTGCACGAAATAGGAAACAGATCCAGGGATGGGTTGAATCGGATTACGGCGAAACTGTCGAATAAAAAGGAAAAAATGGTGTTTGATGATCTGCCGGCTGACTATTATACTCCCGCAGAATTGAGCGTTTTGCTGCATCGGAGAAGAATAAAGGCCGGGGATGTCATAGCCACGCTAATGGATTTGGTGCGAAAGGGATATGTGGATTTGAAGACTGTTGAAACAGATGGTGCCAAGCATTACGTTTTCAAACTGAAGGATTTTGAACCCAACAGTCTCAAAGCCCATGAGGAATACCTGGTGAATTGGTTTTTCAAGGATATCGGGGATGGGACTGAAGTTACTTCCCAGGCTATAAAGCAGGCTGCATGGGCGTCCGATGCTGCCGGAGTGTTTAGCACCAAGTTTATAATATGGAAGAAACTGGTTTTAAATCAGGCCCAACGTTGGAGATTCTATGAGAGTGAATCGGTTTTATGGTGGCATAAAAGAACGGAATTTGGAAACAAGCATTACAAAGACTGGAGGGACTTCAGGGAGTTTTTGAAAGCTGCGAGTAATGAAGTAAATAGTATACCCCTCGGCAAATGGGAGAGGTATTTGGTTTACGCCTTTCCCCTGGGGATAGCCGGCCGGCTTGCACAAGCGCTGGAAATGGTATTGAACAACGACACGGCTGATGATGATCAATTGACCATCCTCGCCGGTTCAAACTTTACTGCATTTGGCGAATGGCTTGATCTGGTTAACAGTTTTGGTTTTCTTCGCAGCGCAACAACCAGGTTAATGAAGCGCATATCCTCTGTTTATCAGATGACAGTTAACAAAAGGGATAGAACCATGTAGATGTGTTTATATTATAATAATTAATATATTGCATTTGTTTCTCCCGTCAAACAACGGGAGTTTTTGTTTTTGTATCATAATTTACAATTCGTGTTTTATTGTTTATAATTTCAATAAAATGGATCTGATTCAAAAACTACGATATAATATTTTTTAAGCAACAGCTGATAGTTCAGCTTTATACTATCAGATTACCAATCAAACCATCTCTTGTATATAAACTGCCCGCTTTCAAAATCAACACCAAATCTGCGGGCGGCACAACTTAATAAGGTGGTTTTTTGGACATATCATCAGGGTCACCGTTTTCCAAAATTTATTGTAGCTAGAGGAATGACTGTGCGTTGCGATAAACCGGTTTGTTTTATGATTGGAGAGTGGTCCATGTGAAGATGGTCAAAATTGCCGGATTGACAAAAAAATATGGAGATACTGTTGCTGTTGACAATATCAGCCTTGAAATTGAGGAGGGTGAAATATTCGGACTGCTGGGGCCGAATGGAGCGGGGAAGAGTACGACAATCAATATGATAACAGGGCTTTTGTCCATGGATAAGGGCAATATTTGGGTAATGGGTAAGGATATCAGGGTCAATTCCAATGAGATAAAGAAAAATATAGGCATAGTGCCTCAGGATATTGCGATATATGAAGATTTGACCAGCCTTGAAAATGTTATGTTTTTTGCAAGCCTTTATGGTTTGAGGGGAAGTGAGCTTAAAAAGCGTGCAGAAGAAGCTCTGGAATTTGCCGGACTGGCAGAGCACAGCAAAATCTTTCCCAGAAAGTTTTCCGGAGGAATGAAAAGAAGACTAAATATTGCATGTGCAATAGCCCACAGGCCTAAACTGATAATAATGGATGAACCAACCGTAGGTATAGATACTCAGTCACGAAATCACATACTTCAGTCGGTAAAGGCGCTGAATGAGATGGGCAGCACCATAATCTATACCAGCCATTACATGGAGGAGGTAGAGGAGATATGTACAAGGGTGGCGATAATGGACTACGGTAAAATAATTGCTGAAGGCACGGTGAAAGAGCTTATGTCAATGATAGACGATCAAAATTCTCTATGGATATCCATATTAACAGGAGCTGACAGGATTAGCGAGGCCGAGATTAAGGAGATTGATGGTGTAATAAGCGTTGAGGTTGATGAGTCCACCGTCAAAATCAACAGTTCAGGTGATATTTACAATCTTGACAGGATTATCCTCTACCTTACGGAAAGGGGCGTATCAATCAGGAACATTGAGAACAAAACTCCCAATCTTGAAACGGTGTTCCTCACTCTCACCGGCAGAAAGCTTCGGGACTGATACCAGGCTTGCAAAGATGTATTTCGGGAGGCCATGAAATGAAAAATATTGGTCCGATATACAAAAAAGAGCTTAAGCAAAACCTGCGTGAGAAAAATGCCAATATCATGATGATTTTATTTCCTATAGCTTTGATACTGATTCTGGGTACTGCCCTGTCATCCATGTTTAGCACTACCAGCATAGAATTGGATGGGGTAAAAGTTCTGTATACCAAACCGGGAGATTTTCAGCTTGAGCAAGCCTTCAACAGCTTTATGGAACAGGGAAGCAAAATGGGTATAGAGTTTGAAGAGATTAATGATGTTAACGCTGGGGTTGAGAGGGTAAAACGGGCAGAATATTCATGTTATGTGCTGTTTGAAGATGATCCCCGGGTGATCAGGCTGTACAAAAATGACAGATACCGTTTTGAAGCAAGTCTTGTGGAAGCTATGCTTTATGCCTTTGCAGAAAGATACAGTGCGATTGCAGAGGTGGTCAGGTAAAACCCTGCTGTTCTGGCCAATATAATGGAGAAGCCCGGCAAAGAATTCTATCAGATAACGACCATAGATGGGAAACGAAAACCAAACTCAACCGATTATTATTCCGTAACCGTTCTCACAATGATAATCATGTACTCTTCCATTACCGGGCTGTCAAGCATCAGGAAGGAGAAAAATCTGAAAACCGGGAACCGAATATTATGCAGCCCTGTAAAAAAACATGAAATCCTGATTGGAAAGGTGATGGGCTGTATAGTGGTAACCGTGATACAGGCTTTAACGGTGCTTTTGTTCAGCAAACTTGTTCTAAACGCTTATTGGGGAACCAATATTGGGGCTATAATGGGCATTATTGTCTCAGAAGCGGTAATGACGGTTAGCCTTGGAACATGTATTGGCTTTATAACAAAGAATGAAGGGCTGTCCGTGGGGATAATAAATGTAGTGATTCCTGTAATAGTAATGCTGGGAGGAGGATATGTCCCTGTAGATGTAATGGGAGAATTTTTCCGGAAGCTGTCTGTAATTTCTCCTGTTAAATGGGCGAATCAGGCTATTTTCAACGTCATATACAATAGCGATTTGTCATATGTGCCGGTGAGTATTGCAATTAATCTTATGGTTGCAGCTTTACTAATTACAGTTTCATCGATAGCATACAAAAAAGAGGGTGTCCAAAATTGAGAAATATTTTTCTGCTGACGGCCAATATACTAAAAGTCACTTTTAGAAAGAAATCAAGCTTTATTGTGTATTTTGTATTGCCTCTGCTGGGATTGTTTATATCTATGGCAATGCATTCGAGCACCGGGACAAGATCATTAAATGTTGGTATAATTAATAAGGATAACGGGATTTTTTCCGACGATATGATAGATTCCCTCAGGTATATAGAGGATTTCGATTTAACACACACCGAACCCAATTCATTTGAAAATCTCCTTCTGGATGACAGGCTTGATTGCGTTGTGATTTTTCCGGCAGATTATACTGAGAGCTTCCTGAGCGGAAAGCCGGCGAAAATTGAAATTGTTACGTTGAAAGGAAAGGATACGACAATATGGTTGGAGAATTATATAAGGCTGTATGCTGAGAATGTCTATATCCTTGTCCAGGCATCGGGGGGTAGGAAGGAAGTTTTTGACAAACTGTATCAGGGATACAAAGAACAAAAACTGAATCTGGAAGCAGAAAGAGTTGTCGATCAGGCAAAAGACAGATCCATTGCATTTCAAAGCCTGGGATTTCTTTTGATGTTTGTTATGATTGGAACGGGTAATACTGCCGAGATCATACTTAAAGAAAAACGGGACAGGACATATTTCAGAATATGTTCTGCACCTGTAAAACCGGGAGAATATGTTCTGAGCAACGCTGTGACCAATATTATTATTGTGCTTGTACAGATATGCGCATTGATTTTTGTGATGAGATGGGTATTTAAAATCAACACATACGTTGCTGACTGGCAAATGCTAGTTATACTTGGGTATTTCGGCCTGATAGCTGTAGCTATAGGCATGGTAATAGTAGCCTTTGCTGGTTCATCATATGAGGCAGGAGCTGCTTCTACCCTTGTGATCGTTCCGACATGCATGCTGGGCGGCTGTTTCTGGCCGGCCGAGTTAATGCCCGATATGATGCAGAAAGCATCCTATTTTGTACCCCAGCGGTGGGCGCTGGATGCGATTCAGGCCCTGCAGAGGGGTGCAGATTTTAGTGATGTAGTTGGTAATTTAGCTGTGCTGCTTGCATTTGCAGCGGCCCTCTTCGCGATATCTGCCTACAGATTCAGGGTGGCCGATAATTTGGGCAGATTTGTGTGATAATATGGTATATGTTGCTAAAATACCGCTCTGATAAACGCAGTATCCATCTTTAAAAAATTGCACAGAGCCTTGAAATGAATGGCAAAGAGGGTGTTTTATATGAGTAAATTGATTTTTCCTGAGAATTTCATATGGGGAGTTGCTACCGCATCCTATCAGATTGAGGGGTCGGTAGCCGATGATGGGCGGGGTGAGTCCATCTGGGACCGCTTCAGCCACACACCCGGCAAGATTTTAAACGGAGATACCGGGGATGTTGCCTGCGACCATTACCGTCGCTATAAACAGGACGTACAGCTGATGAAGGAGCTGGGCATTAAAGGATACAGGTTTTCGGTAGCGTGGCCTCGGATATATCCCCAGGGCAGGGGACAGATTAATCGAAAGGGAATTGATTTCTACAGTTCGCTGGTGGATGAGCTGTTAAACTCTGGAATTGAACCTGCTGTTACCCTTTATCACTGGGATCTGCCTCAGGCCCTTCAGGACCTGGGCGGCTGGGCAAATAGGGATGTGGCCGATTATTTTGCCGAATACGCATTCAAGATGTACGATGTTCTGGGTGATCGGGTAAAGAAATGGATCACTCACAACGAACCGTGGGTGGTGGCTTTCCTGGGAAATGCCTTCGGGGTACATGCTCCGGGGTATAAGGATTACGCACTTGCTGTAAATGTCAGCCACAATCTTATCTTATCCCATGCCAAAGCGGTGCAGGCTTTCCGGCAATCGGGGATTAAGGACGGTCAGATAGGCATAACCCTTAATTTATCACCGGTTTATCCGGCTTCAGACAAGGCTGAAGATATGGAAGCGGTGCAGCTTCTGGATGGGTGTCAGAATCGATGGTTTTTGGATCCGGTTGTTTATGGAGCGTATCCCGAAGATATACTGGCCTTATATCGGGAAAAATTCAATGCTCCTGTGATAAAGGACGGGGATATGGAGTTTATAGCCCAACAGCCGGTAGATTTTATTGGTGTAAACTATTATAGCAGGGCTGTTGTGAAAAAAGGACGAGAAACCAATATTGAGCACGTGCGTCCCGAAGGAGTTTATACCGAAATGGATTGGGAGGTTTATCCGGAAGGGCTATATGACCTTCTGATCAGGCTTCATAAAGATTACAATGCACCTGTTATATATATCACCGAAAACGGAGCTGCATTTAAGGATGATAAAATCGTGGATGACATGGTAGATGATCAGGAAAGGCTGGATTACCTGAAAAGCCATTTTGAAGCGGCTCACAAAGCCATCCAGGACGGGGTAAAGCTCAAGGGCTATTATGTATGGTCTTTTATGGATAATTTTGAGTGGTCTTACGGATACAGCAAGCGTTTTGGGATAGTATATGTGGACTACGATACGATGAGGAGAACCCCTAAGAAGAGTGCGTTGTGGTATCGTGATGTCATAGAAAACAACAGCCTTTGAATATTCCCAAAAAATATTTGCAATGGAAGCCATTTTATGGTATACTCAACCTAGCCATTTAATGAATTTGGCTTGATTTTAAAATCTGCCATAATTTGAACTGAATAGATATAAAGCTTTTCAATCTTAAGCGCTGAATTCTTTTTTAAAAGAAGCGGGGGAACCAATTATTGGGGTGAATCGCCTTTGGTTGCAAGCATATGACCAAAGGTGTAGGGCTATACCCTTCGGCCCGAATCCGTCAGCTAACTCCGTAAGCGTGGCAAGGGGAGGTTGATAGCTTTGGTGTTGCTGTTCAAAAGCTATGGGTCTCCCATGGCTTTTTGAATTTATCCGGCAGGATTTCCGGGAAATATACTATATAATGCATATTTTCTTATTATTGGCGCAAGCCAATCATTTCCGTAATTAACTGCTGAATATCATTAAAAAACAATAGCCGAACAATGTATTGTTTATGAACAGCATACTCCGACATCGGGATTTTCCTGTGGATGGGTATTGCCGGCAGTAAAAACAACCTCCGCCTACTCAGCCTGGCTAATAGTTTAATTATAAATAATTCATATAGTAAATATATACGTATGAGAATTACATTTTGTTGATTTTCAAACAATTTGTGGACAGAAGAACCGGGCGTAGAATGCAGCAACTATATTCCGTAAGGAGGGAGATTTGGTTGAAGCAGGAAATACTCAGAGTAAAGGATTTAGCCGTTCATTTTCACCTGGAAAAACGGGTGATTCCGGCCGTTGACGGCATTAGCTTTTCGGTGTCTAAAGGGGAGACTTTGGGTATAGTTGGTGAATCAGGATGCGGTAAGAGCGTGACCGCCCTTTCGATAATGGGATTGTTGCCCTGTCCTCCGGCTAAAATAGCGGGGGGTGAGATCTGGTTCAAGGGAGAAAATCTCCTTGAAAAGACCGAACAGGAGATGAGAAGGATTCGGGGCAATGATATATCCATGATATTTCAAGAGCCCATGACATCCCTAAATCCGGTATTCACTGTCGGGTACCAGGTCTCAGAAGTAATCATGCGGCACAAGAATTTACCAAAGAAGGAAGCCTTGGCAGAAGCTGTGGAAATGCTAAAACTGGTCAAGATCCCCCTTCCTGAAAGGATAATAAAGCAATACCCCCATCATTTAAGCGGTGGAATGAGGCAAAGGGTTATGATTGCAATGGCTTTGGCGTGCAAGCCAGAACTGCTGATTGCCGACGAACCTACCACTGCCCTTGATGTGACCATTGAGGCCCAGATACTTGAATTGATAAGGGAACTTAAGGAAAAAATGGATTCTGCCGTTATCATGATAACCCATGACTTGGGGGTGGTAGCGGAAATTGCCGATAAGGTTGCCGTAATGTATGCAGGCAGGATTGTCGAATACGCGGATGTTAATACCATTTTTAATGAGCCTAAACACCCTTATACAAGAGGCTTGCTTGAAGCCGTTCCTGACATTGCCATGTCCCGGGGACAAAGGTTAAAGGAAATAAAAGGTATGGTACCGTCCCCCGATGAGATAAAGGAAGGCTGTAGGTTTAAAACCAGATGCGAGTGTGTCAGAGGCGAATGCCTGATTGAAGAGCCAAATCTAATACTGAATGGATCCAGCCTGGTACGTTGCTGGAATTTTGCATAAACCATACGAAGATTGGTGCTACGAATTAAAACAATGCTTTTGCTGAAAAAAGAGATCAGAGAGATGATGGAGGTGTGGATGTGGCAGCGGAAATTTTAGCGGTCAAGGGATTAAAAAAGTATTTTCCATTTAAGAAGGACTGGTTTGGCAGGAGTATAGAATACGTAAGAGCGGTTGACGGGATAGATTTTCATATCGGCTATGGAGAAACTTTGGGCCTGGTAGGCGAAAGCGGGTGCGGCAAATCTACCACCGGGCGTACCATTATGCGATTGCTGGAGCCGACAGAAGGTGAGATATTATTTGAAGGCCAGAACATAACCCTACTAGGGAAAAAACAGCTTAGACAGGTTTATAAGGGCATGCAGCTTATATTTCAGGATCCCTTTGCATCGCTAAATCCCAGAAAAACGATAGGGGATGCTTTGGAGGAAGTTTTGTTCATTCACGGAATGAAAAACAGTGGCCAACGAAGGGAAAGGACTGAAGAGCTGCTTGAAATGGTGGGTATAAGGAAGGAAGAAATGGATAAGTATCCACATGAATTCAGCGGCGGACAGCGCCAAAGAATAGTAATTGCCCGGGCTCTTGCCGTCAATCCCAGATTGATAATATGCGATGAACCCGTGTCAGCTCTTGATGTATCCATTCAGGCTCAGATTATAAATCTGTTGATGGAGCTCAAAAACCGCTTGAAATTAGCCTATATGTTTATATCCCACGACTTGCGGGTTGTGAGACATGTGAGCGACCGGATGGCTGTCATGTACCTTGGTAAAATTGTTGAAACGGCTCCTGCCGAAGAGTTGTTCGAGGAACCTGCCCACCCCTACACTAAAGCATTACTCTCGGTTGTGCCTCATATAAAACCGGGGCACAGGAGAAAAAAGACGATTTTGGAAGGGGAGGTGCCAAGCCCGGTCAACCCGCCTTCGGGCTGCAGGTTTAGAACCAGATGCAGATATGCTACCGAGCAGTGTGCTGAAAGCGAACCGCCTTTAAAATGCTTAGGCCGGCAGCACTATGTGGCATGTCATCTGTATTGACGCGCAGGAGCTAACATCCTGTTCAATTGAAATCAGTTTTTTTATGTTAATAAAAACTTAAGGAGGAGGTAGATAAAGTGAGGAGTACGCTGGTAAAGGTTATTGTGCTGGTGTTGGTTGGTACATTGTTGCTGGGTACAATTACGGCTTGTTCGCTCAGGACCGGTTCCAAAAGTTCGGAGAAAACTCTTGTCATTGGCTTTGACCGGGATGGTGAGATTTTGGATACCATTAAAACTGCCTGGTATTCCGACGCTCTGATATATATACATGACAGGCTGGTCAGCAGGGATTACAATTTCGGTTACCAGCCCGGTCTGGCCGAAAGTTGGGATGTGTCGGAGGACGGCCTCACCTGGACGTTTTATCTGAGAAAGAATGTCAAATTCCATGACGGTACTGATTTAACTGCCGAAGATGTAAAGTGGACCTTTGACACCATAAGGGACCCCGATGTTGGTTCTCCGTTTAGAAGCGATTTGGATGCAATAAAGGAAATTGAGATTGTTGATGACCATACGGTTAAATTTATTCTCAATTATCCGTTCCCCAATCTCTTGTTTAATCTTTCCAATACTGCTGCCGGTATACACCCGGCCAATGCCTACGAGAAGTACGGGGATGATTACGGTAAAAAAGTAGTAATCGGTACCGGTCCATATAAATTGGAGGAGTGGATACCCGGGGATAAAACGGTTCTTGTAAAGAACGAGAAATACAATTGGGGGCCCGAATGGATGTCCAACAGAGGTCCTGCCCTTATCGATAAGATAGTTATAAAGGTTGTGCCTGATGAAAATACCAGGATGATGGAGCTTGAAGTAGGAGACATCCATATTTTGAGGAATGTTCCCGAAACCTATGTGGAACAGCTGGAGAAGAATCAAGATATCACGCTATATCAAGAACCGGCTACAAAGCTGGGATATCTGGCCTATGCTACCGATAAGGAACCCTTTACCGATGTAAGGGTTCGCAGAGCTATAAACCATGCATTGAATCGGGAGGAAATCATACAGTTTGTATTCCGGGGAATTGGTGAAGTAGCATATGGTTACCTGCCCTTTGCCCTTGAAGATGAATATCTTGAGGAAAGCGAAGATTTGGCCTATAAGTACGATGTGGAAAGAGCAAAACAGCTATTGGCCGAGGCGGGATATCCCGACGGGTTTAAAGCAACCCTGTCGGCAGATAATTCATCAAAGAGCAGTAAGCTGGCTGAAATCATTCAGAGACAGCTAAAAGAGGTGAACATAGAAACCGAAATTCAGCTTTACGATTCTGCCAGTTATACCGATATGCTGAAGGAAGGTAAGCAGGAGCTGTTTATAAGGGAATACAGCTGGCCTAATGCAGATATCCTTGATTGGTTCCTGCTTTCGGAGCGCTTCCCCTATCCAAACCATTCCAGGTGGGTGGATGAGAAGACCGACGAGCTGATCATGAGTGCAGCCAGAAAGCCCACTTGGGAGGAAAGGGCAGAGGGTTACAAAGAGGTGCAGCGTTATCTGATAGAACAGGCCGTATGGGCGCCAGTCTACGTACCGATGCAGATCATAGCAGCCCGGAAGGAAGTAAAGAATTTCAAGTATCATCCCTGGATGTTACAGTACAACGATGGCTTTGATATTGAAGTTGAATAAACATGGGGCCTGACAGGAATGCGGCTTTGGCATTCCTGTCAAATCCCGATTCTTTCCTCAAAACTGACGCTGTTTATCAAAACGCTGGTGACAAGGGGGTAGTCTATGCTGAAATACGTGGTAAAAAGGATAGTCCTGATGATACCGGTGCTTATATTCATGACAGTGGTAGTTTTTTCGATATTTTACTTTGCTCCGGGCGATCCGGTTTCCCGAATTGCGGGACCCAATGTTACAGTCGAGGTATATGAAAGCATAAAGCGGAAGTACGGCCTGGATCAGCCGTATATCGTACAGTACTGGAGGTTTATGAAAAGCGTAATAGAAGGAGATCTGGGCGTTTCCATTCTTCAGGAAAGGCCGGTTATAGAGATGATAAAGGAAAGGCTGCCGGTGACGCTGGAAATTGGCCTGCTTGGCTTTTTGATAACGTTTGCAATAGCCATACCGGCGGGGGTAATAGCTGCTGTAAAAAAGAATACCTTTATTGATTATCTGTGCATGTCCAGCACTCTGCTGGGGATAGCAATTCCTACTTTCTGGTTTGGAATGCTGCTTATGTATTTTTTTGCATACAAGCTGAGGTGGTTTCCCATTTCGGGTTACGGGACTATCAAACATCTCATTCTTCCAAGCTTTGCCATAGGTCTGACCAATGCGGCCATAACCGCAAGGATGGTAAGATCGAGCATGCTTGAAGTTCTGAAGCAGGACTATGTACGAACCGCCAGAAGCAAGGGACTTCTGGAAAAGGTTATAATATACCGGCATGCCTTAAAAAATGCCATGATCCCAATAATTACCCTTATGGGGCTGAGGCTGGGATGGATAATAGGGGGTTCGGTTGCCCTTGAGATCATATTCAGTATTCCTGGCATAGGCCGCCTGATGGTGGATTCCATACTGGCCCGCGACTATCCGGTTGTTCAGGGGGCTATGCTGGTATTGACCTCGTCAATTATTCTGGCAAACATTCTGGCGGATGTGCTTTATGCCGTGGTGGATCCGCGAATACGATACGGTTAATTCTGTAGAAGGAAGGTGATAGGGAAGATGATTACTCCAGGTAGCAGGAATGGAGGAGTGTATGTTGACAGGGAATGGGTTCAGCATCGAATGGCGGAATATGAGGTTGGAAAAGAAAAAAAGAGGCCTGTTATAGAATTTCTGGCGAAACTTTTTGGACATAAAGGTGCCGTATTCGGGGCAGCAATTATCATCCTGTTTGTGTTTACCGCAGCCTTTGCGCCCTGGTTAGCTCCCTACGAATATGATAAACCCGATATTTCGGCTGTTCTGCAACCGCCTTCCGCTGAGCATCTGTTTGGCACCGACGAGTTCGGCAGGGATATATTAAGCAGGATAGTGTACGGGGCCAGGATATCCCTTAATGTGTCCTTGGTTGCAGTGGGGATATCGCTGGTTGTTGGTACGGTGCTGGGGGCTTTGGCAGGATATTACGGCGGTGTCGTTGACTATATTGTAACTTCCATTACCGATATAGCCTGGGCATTCCCCACTACCCTGTTGGCCATAGCCTTTATAGCCGCACTTGGTACGGGGATTGAGAACGTGGTAATAGCCATCGCCCTGGCCAGTTGGGCTGGGTACTGCAGGGTTGTGAGGGGACAGTTTTTATCATTGAGGGAGCGGGAGTATATTCAGGCCGCCCGTATTCTTGGTATGAGCGATGGAAGAATAATCTTCAGGCACATGCTTCCCAATGCGGTGGCACCGGTTATTGTAATGGCAACCCTGGAACTGCCCAAGGCTATAGTAATCGAAGCTTCGCTAAGCTTTCTTGGTCTGGGAGCCAAACCGCCCGCACCAAGCTGGGGTGTTATTCTGGACAGCGGAAAGGGCTTGATAGGCCAGGCACCCTGGATTTCCTTCTTTCCAGGTTTAATGATTATGCTGATTGTGCTGGGATTCAACCTTTTTGGCGATGCCCTGAGGGATGTGCTGGATCCAAACACGTAATTCGCCCGATGCTAAGCCTTTGGGGCATAAGCCTTGCACGGGTGTCAGGGGCTATCCCTGCATCTGTGTAAGCTTTTTGCCTCATTAACAAAGCTTCTACAAATTATGCGTGACAAAGCGAAAGTTTTATGCTATAATTTATTAGCGTATTGAGAATCAAATATGCCAACATAGCTCAGCAGGCAGAGCAGCAGTCTCGTAAACTGCAGGTCAGGGGTTCGAATCCCCTTGTTGGCTCCAATCTTGTGTCGGGGTGTAGCGCAGTTTGGCAGCGCGTCTCGTTCGGGACGAGAAGGTCGCAGGTTCAAATCCTGTCACCCCGACCATTTTAAATCAAACAGATTCGTTTTTTTATACCATGGTTATAAATTTAATTGTGCTTACGGGCAAGAACGATATGGTCTAACTCCTGTTCCCTGTCTGTTGATACACGCTCCTGTTTACGTATAATGCAATGAAAGAGGTAATGTGATGAATGTCCCCAACATGTTAACTGCAGTAAGATTTTTTTTAATACCTGTTTTTGTGTTTGTATTCTATAATCCAGGCATAAACAACAATATTTTTTGGGCTTTGGTCGTTTTCGTAATTGCGGGTGCTACAGATCTTCTTGACGGATATATTGCCAGGAAGTACAACCTTATAACAAAATGGGGAAAACTAATGGATCCATTGGCCGACAAACTGATGTTGCTTACCGTTTTAATATCCCTGTATATAAAAGGGGTTGTCCCTATAATAGTCATCATAATCGTATTTATAAAGGAATTTCTTATGATCGCCGGTGCTATTTTTTTGTACAGAAACCGGAAAATAGTAGTAGAAGCCAATTTTTTTGGAAAAATTGCTTCAGCGTCCTTTTATATTGCGGTAGTTATGAAGATTGCATCGGTAACAAAGGTGATAGATTTCCCCTTTTCAGATGCTTTGCTGTATATAGCCGTATTTCTGACCTTAATTGCACTCATACAATATGGATATAAAAATTTTGCAAAACAGATTAGGAGCTGAACGTATCGATATTCAGCTCCTAATCTTTTATGTTGGCTTGTGTCCCATTGATTGCGCTTTGGTGCAAACTATCATTTATGCCTTCAATGGATGGTATTAGCTGAAATGCTTAAACTGAGGCAGCCATTCTCTGTTAACTTCAAACATCTCCCTTACCATTTCCTTTATTTCGGCAAGGCTCAGCACGGCAGAGGTCAGCGGATCAAAGTAAACGGCCTGATAAATCTTGTTGGGATCTCCTGTTAAGGATCCCTCTACCACTAGTTCTTCACATCTGGCGTTGATATTGTTCAGTATGGCCAGATGGTCCGGCAGCGGTCCGACATGGATGGGTTCGAGTCCATATTTGGATGCAAGTACGGGAACTTCTACACAGCAACCCTCGGGCAGGTTATCGATCAAACCAAAATTGCGGACATTTCCGTTAAATTTATACATGGTTCCGTCACCAATGGTTGCATTGAATATACCGGCGGCATATTCGTTACCCCGCCTTAAATCGATGGTGTCTTTGTTCAGCCACGCCTTGATATCATCCTTCCAGGTATCTTCCCTCTTAAGGTATTCCTTTAAGATATATGCATACTCACCTGGATTCCAGCCGGTACCGTGAGTACAGTATTTTTCAATAAGATCGGGCCTCTTTCTGAACCATGCGTTGTATTCCGAATTGTGTCCGCTGGATTCGGTAACATAGTAACCCAGATGTAGGAACATCTCGTTTCTGACCTGCTCCTGATTATATATTTCAGGCCTCTGTACCGCCTCCCTTATCAGGGGATAGGCATCTTTTCCGTTCCACTTAAATTCAAGATACCATGCCTGATGATTGATACCCGCACATACATATGTAATTTCCTCCATGGGAGCTCCAATCCAGCTTGCCAGCATTTCGGCAGTCCCCTGAACGCTGTGGCATAGGCCGGTAACCTTTACCTTTGTTTCCCCCTGCATTGCCCTGCACAGCATAGCCATGGGATTGGTGTAATTCAGGAAAACGGCATCGGGACAATAGCGTTCAATATCCCGGCAGATGTCAAGCATAACGGGTATGGTTCTGAGCGCCCGGAAGATGCCCGCTGGCCCCCTTGTATCACCTACATTTATATCCACGCCGTATTTTTTCGGGATCTCGATATCGTAACGCCATATGTGTACCCCTCCGGATAGGATGGTACATACAACCCCGTCGGCATCTTTTAAGGCTTCGGCTCTGTCGGTGGTAGCTATGACCTTAGCCGGATAATTACCTGCAGCAATAATCTTGTCTACCGCCGCTTTAATATAGCTCAGGCGTTCTTCGTTGATGTCCATCAAAGCGATGGTACAGTCCTCAAAGGCCGGGTAGGTGAGGATGTCGCGAACCAGGCTCCTGGTAAAGCCAAAGCTACCTGCCCCTATAAACGCTATTTTTTTGGACATATTGCGGTACCTCCTTTTTGATTTTGTATAATCTTAGTATATAAGAAACAGAGCTTTTTTTCTACCTGAAATATGATGTTTAATGCATTTTTTACATTATCGTTGCCAATAATAATGATTTAGCAACTCTGACATGGTTCGCCTCTTGACAAAATAGCCGATTGTCGTATAATAAAAATCAACATAAACAAGATATTGGTAAAATGCGATGAAGAAGAGCAGTACATCCCTACCTCCCTCAGAGAGGGGAATCCATGGGCTGAAAGGTTCCCCGGGAGCAAGAGGAATGGAAGGTCGCTTCGGAGCATTTCAGCTGAATGGCAGTAGGCTGAAACGGGAACAACCGTTATTACAATGAGTGCCTGCCCGTTTTTACTCAACCGGCAGGAGATAAGGTGGTACCGCGGAGCATGTCCTTCGTCCTTTTTTGGGCGAAGGATTTTTTATTAGGAGTTGAAGAAATTGAATATACCCGAGAGAATAAACCCTATAGGAATACTGTTAATGCTGATCGCAGCCGTTCTGGTATACGGGGCAAGGCTGATAGTATTCAAAATATTTGCGATACCGGAGGACCGGTCGGAGAAATGGATAATACTTATAAAGTTGACGGGATTGCTGATTGGCATTATTGGTGTGCTGCTTGCAATGAGAATACTTTGAAACGGGAGGTTATAGAATGTCGGAAAGGATGCTTGAAAAAACCTATGATCCGGGACAGGTGGAAGATAGGATATACAGGATGTGGATGGATAAGGGATATTTCAGGGCTGAAGTGGATGAGAATAAGGAGCCCTTTTGCATTGTCATACCGCCGCCGAATATCACCGGCGAACTCCATATGGGCCATGCTCTGGACAACACCCTTCAGGACATCCTGATTCGCTGGCGAAGAATGCAGGGTTATTCCGCCCTGTGGCTTCCCGGAACCGATCACGCCAGCATTGCAACTGAGGTGAAGATCGTTGAAAAATTGGAGGAAGAAGGGCTTACCAAGAACGATCTGGGAAGGGATGAGTTTTTGAAAAGGGCCTGGCAGTGGAAGGAGCAATATGGAGGCAGAATCACTCAACAGCTGAAAAAGCTGGGTTCGTCTCTTGACTGGTCAAGAGAAAGGTTTACCATGGACGAAGGCTGCAGCCGGGCGGTTATTGAAGTGTTTGTACGCCTGTACAGGAAAGGCTTGATATATCGGGGGGACAGGTTGATCAACTGGTGTACCGACTGTATGACGGCCCTGTCCGATGCTGAAGTGGAGCATGAGGAGGAGCAGGGTAATCTCTGGTACATCAAATATCCCATTAAGGATGCCGATGAAGTCATAATGGTGGCTACCACAAGGCCCGAAACCATGCTGGGTGATACTGCCGTAGCGGTGCATCCCGATGATGAAAGGTTCCGCCATCTCATTGGCAAGACGGTCATACTGCCCCTTATGAACAGAGAAATTCCTATCATAGCCGATGAATACGTACAACGGGAATTTGGAACGGGAGCCGTGAAAATTACTCCCGCCCATGATCCCAACGATTTTGAGGTGGCCTTAAGGCATGATTTGCCCTGGATATCCGTTATCGATGAAAGTGGTGCCATGAACGAAAATGCAGGAAAATATGCAGGAATGGATCGGTATCAGGCCAGAAGGGCAGTTGTGGAGGACCTTGAACGTATGGGCCTGATCGACAGGATTGAAGATTTAAAACATAATGTAGGCCATTGCTACAGATGCGGCACCGTTGTTGAACCCCTTATCTCAAAGCAATGGTTTGTCAGGATGAAGCCACTGGCTCAACCGGCCATAGAGGCTGTAAGGGATGGAAGGATCAAATTCGTGCCCGAAAGGTTTGAAAAGATTTACTTCAACTGGATGGAAAACATAAAGGATTGGTGCATATCACGCCAGCTGTGGTGGGGACATCGCATTCCAGCTTATTACTGCCAGGACTGCGGGGAAACAATGGTTGATTATCAGATGCCCGAGCGATGCAGCGCATGTGGGGGGACGGCTTTGGAGCAGGATGAGGATGTACTGGACACCTGGTTCAGCTCTGCATTGTGGCCATTTTCAACCCTGGGCTGGCCTGACAAAACCCGGGATCTTGAATATTTTTATCCAACCAGCGTACTGGTTACCGGCTACGATATAATATTTTTCTGGGTTGCCAGAATGATATTTTCCGGTTTGGAGCACATGAGGGAGGTACCCTTCAGGCATGTGTTCATTCATGGGATTGTCAGGGACTCTGAGGGCCGGAAGATGAGCAAATCCCTTGGAAACGGCATTGACCCCTTAGAGGTGATAAAACGGTATGGTGCCGATGCCCTGAGGCTTACCCTGGTTACCGGTAACTCACCCGGCAATGATATGCGGTTTTATTGGGAAAGGGTGGAGGCCAGCCGTAACTTTTGCAACAAGATCTGGAATGCGGCCAGATTTATATTGATGAATATCCAGAATGCCGGAATAACGGAACCCCGGGCAGGGGAGCTGGAACTGCCCGATCGCTGGATATTAAGCAGGTATAACCGGCTGGTTGAGGAAGTCACCGAAAACCTGGAGAAGTTTGAGCTGGGGATTGCGGTGCAAAAGCTGTATGATTTCATCTGGGATGAGTTTTGTGACTGGTATATAGAACTTGCTAAGCCAGGGCTATATGGCCGGGACAGGAGGGTTCAGGAAACCAAGCTGTATGTTCTGAACCATGTCCTGTTAAACACCATGAAGCTGCTGCATCCTTTCATGCCTTTTATTACCGAGGAAATCTGGCAGTACCTTCCCCATCACCAGGAGGACAGCATCATGATTTCGTCCTGGCCAAAGGTTGACGGACGGGCAATCGATCCTGAGGCGGAGAACCGGATGTGGGCTATAATGGATGCTATACGCAGCATTCGCAACATAAGGGCGGAAATGGAGGTTCCCCCCTCTCGAAAGGCAAAAGTAGTACTGGTGGTGGATCGGCAGGATAGATCTTTATTTGAAGAGAGCAAAATCTATTTCGAAAGGCTGGCCTGGGCTTCGGCAGTTCAAGTTCGTGAAGACAGGGAGGGAATTCCGTCCAACGCCGTTTCAGCCGTAACTGGTAAGGTTCAGATCTTTATGCCTCTTGAGGATCTGGTCGACATTGAAAAGGAGATGGAGAGGCTGTTAAGAGAAAAGAAAAATCTGGAAAATGAGTTGGCGAGGGTTGAAAGCAAGCTTTCCAATGATAATTTTGTCAGAAAAGCGCCTCCTGAAGTGGTGGAACAGGAAAGGGAGAAGAGGAAGAAATATCAGGATATGATGGATAAGGTTTTGAAGCGTATTGAATCATTGAAGAAATAGTTATGGAAGAGAGGATATTGCATGAACTATGAACAGGCTCTGGCTTATATCCACGGTACGTATAAATTTGGTTCAAAGCTCGGGCTGGAAAACATAACCGAGCTATTGCACCGGTTGGGGGACCCTCACCGCCAGTTTAAAGCTATTCATGTAGGGGGCACAAACGGGAAGGGTTCGGTGACCTCTATGTTGACCCACGTATTGTTTGAGGCCGGATACAGGGTGGGGATGTTTATATCCCCATACCTGGAGAGGTTTACCGAACGGATTCAGGTCAACCTAGAGGAGATTCAACCCGAGGAGCTAGCAGACATAACCGCATTGGTTAAGACCAAGGTCGATGAGATGCTGGAGGATGGCAGGAATCATCCTACCGAATTTGAAATTGTAACTGCCATTGGTTTTGTATATTTTGCCCGGCGGCAAGTGGATTATGCCGTGGTGGAGGTGGGGCTGGGGGGGCGTCTGGATGCCACGAATGTGGTGGATCCACTTGTGTCGGTAATTACCTCCATCAGCTACGATCATATGGATGTTTTGGGAAATACCCTGGATAAAATTGCTTATGAGAAAGCAGGCATAATTAAACCCAACCGGCCGGTGGTGTCCTATCCTCAACCACCTGAAGCCATGGAGATTATACGAAATGTGGCCCGGCAGAGAAATGCACCTCTATACAAAGTTAATAATGATGCTATCCTGATCCGCTCATCGGGTATAGATGGACAAATTTTTGATTATACCTTTGACGGCCAGGCTTATCCGAACGTGGCTATACAATTGATAGGTTGTCATCAGGTGGTGAACGCTGCTACCGCTTTAACGACTATATCCGTCCTGAGGCAGCAAGGCCTGTCCCTATCTCAAGCCTCGATATACGAAGGCATGAAAAAAGCGAACTGGCCGGGGCGGATAGAGATTCTTAGGCGGCAGCCTTATGTTGTAATAGACGGGGCACATAACGCTAAAGGGGCTCAGGCCTTGGCAGATGCGATTAGGGAATATTTTGCCGACAGGCCGGTTACTCTGGTGATCGGCGTGTCCAGGGATAAAGAGGTTGATGCAATACTTAAGGAGTTATGCCCGCTGGCCGAATCGGTTATTGTAACAAGATACGAAAACCCCAGATCATTGGAGCCCGATATTTTGGCCGAACGGGTGAAACGTTATTATCCCGGCCATATTGTGGTTGAACGGGATGCGAAAAAAGCCATACAGACCGGCTTGGAAAGGGTAAAGCCGGACGGGTTGCTGTTATTTACCGGCTCACTGTATCTGATAGGCATGATCCGCAGCTATTTTACTGGCAGGGGCAGTTGATAAAGGTATGAATTATTTGTATTACACCGTCATAAGTATGTAATAGGTATGCGGGCGTTGGCCCGTGAATCTGAATAAGTAGCGAAGTATTCCATGAAATGGCCGGACTTGGTTTAAGAGGGTTGATGGTGTAATGAGGGGAAAGAATATTGTCGACAGCCAGGATGATGTGTTGCTGGATCTTATTCATATTGCCTTGCTAAACTGGAAAAAAGCAGATATGCTATCTGATGCCAATAAAAAGCCCCTTCTGGGAAAGGGGATATATACCTGCCTTTTGAGGGAAGCAAAAAAGAAAGGCTTATATCTTAATCATAGGCAGCTGTTGGAACGCATACTGTATCCCCATATATAAAGGCTGGATATGAGGCCCCTGTAAGTACCCTTTGCCGGAGACTGACATATAATAAATTAAACGTCTCTGAGCAATGAGTTCTTATGGGGGTTATTTATCAATGGATTGGAAGAACAAAATTGCTGTTGCCAACACGGGCGGAAATAGCATATCTTTTATAGAACCACGGCTCAACATAGAGGAGTGGCGGATTCAGCTTGATTCGGGCGTAGGCCCCTGTGATCTGCTCAAACCCCGTTGCACATCAAGTCTTCTGATCACCCAGATATATGATAATTCCCTGGTTTGCTTGAATTTGGATAAGGGTTTGGTAGAAAAGGTACTGCTGGCGGGCTGCCATCCTAAATTTATGGCGGTTTGCAATATCACCCACAATATCTGCGTATCCAATGCCGATTCCGATTCGATATCAATTGTCGGGAATAAAGACAATCTGAGGCTGGTAAGTCAGATTCCGGCTGGTTCAATGCCCCAGGGGATTGACTGCCATCCGCAGCTCCCTGTTTTAGCGGTTGCTAACATGAATTCCCAGGACGTATGGTTTATTGATACCAGGGAATTAACCACCATATATATGAAAAGGATTGACGGTTATCCAACACAGGTCAGGTTCAGCCGTAAAGGGGATATTTTGTATGTAGGCTGTTATTTGTATAACGGTTGTTCCCGCAGCAAGATTATAATGCTGGCACTGGATGGATATCGGGTGTGCGGTGAAATCCCCATAGGCTGTGTACCGTTTCAAATCGTTGAGACAGGCGACGGTAAGCATTTGTTGGTGATATCCTTAGCATCAGAAAGAATTGAAGTTGTAAACCTGGTTTTGGGCCGTGTCATGGGCAGCATTGAAATAGATGGTATGGCATATAGCATAGCGTTGGATGGCAATGAAGAGTGTGCCTATGTGACAAACACCAAGAAAGGAACCGTGGCGGTGGTGGACTGGAGAAGGGGAAAGAAAATAACCGATATCAGGGTGGACAAGGAACCCAGCGGGATTGTATATTTATATGAATAGATAGGATATTACTTGCTTGAAGAATACTATGGAAATCAACTGGTGAAAAGGCTGAGAACCTGTTAACCGAGCGGGGGACAGCAGGATTCAAAGGCGGATTACCGGTTGCAATGAAACAATTATATATAGTATAATGCAAAAGGAAACATGGGATTTGTGGGGGTATTGATTTATGGACATTGAAATTGCTCAATTGGTGGCACAGTTGAATCATGAGGACGCTGAATCCAGATTGCAGGCTATAAGGATGCTTATGGAGAAGGTAAATGAAGGCAAGGTTGAAAGGCCGGTGCAGGGGAACGATGTGAATAACCATATACATACCACTTATTCCTTTTCCCCTTATTCTCCGACTAAAGCCGTCTGGATGGCCTACAGGGCAGGTTTGAAAACCGCGGGTATTATGGATCATGACAGTATAAGCGGTGCCAGGGAATTTATAGAAGCGGGAAAGATCGTAGGGATTGCTACAACCATTGGTGTGGAATGCCGGGCCAATTTTTCCCAAACGCCATTAAATGGCAGGATGATAAACAATCCGGATCAGAAGACCATTGCATATGTTGCCATACACGGTATAGCCCATACTCAGATCGACAGGGTAAAGAATTATTTTGCCAAATATGTTGATGAGAGGAACAAGCGCAACAGATTGATGGTCGGGCGGATTAATCAGATTCTGGCGCCCTATGATATTCATATAAGCTTTGAAGATGATGTTGTTCCGCTGTCAAGAAGCCATGAGGGAGGAAGTATTACAGAGCGGCATCTGTTATACGCATTATCCCTGAAGATGATAGAAAAATTTGGTAAGGGAAATAAGCTGCTGGATTTCTTGAGGGAAGAACTTGGACTGGACATAAAGCCAAGGATTGCAGGATATTTAAGTGATCCTGACAATCCGTATTATGCGTATGATTTATTGGGAGCTTTAAAGAGCGATATGGTTGCCCAATTCTATATTGATGCTACTGCTGAGTGTCCCGATGTAAGAGAAGTGGTCAAGCTGGCCAGCGAAATTGGAGCCGTGCTTGCCTATGCATATCTAGGTGATGTGGAGGATTCGGTAACCGGTGATAAAAAGAAGCAAAAATTTGAGGATGATTATCTGGAGCTGTTGTTTGAGGTAATAGGAGAGCTGGGCTTTAATGCTGTAACGTATATGCCTTCCCGGAACAGTCTGAAACAATTGAAACGGGTAAAGGAACTTTGTGAAAAACACGGTTTTTTCCAAATCAGCGGTGAGGACATCAACTCTCCGCGACAATCTTTTGTCTGCACCAAGCTGAGGGATCGGGAGTTTTCAAATCTTGTGGATTCCACATGGGCTTTGATAGGTCATGAAAAGGCCGTTACCCGAGACATTGGAAAGGGTCTGTTTTCACCTGACACGGTATCAAAATATCCGGATTTGAAAAAAAGAATTGATGTGTACAAAAAAATCGGCCTGGGTTTATGTCAACCCGAATAGGCTGTGAGCGCTATTGGAGGGAATATAAAGCTTTATATTCCCTTTTTTTATTTTATAATTGCTAATAACATGGATTTTATGAAAATGGTCTCTTCATAGCCAATTAATACATTATTACTTTTGCAGTGTTGTTGGGAATACTACCTGCAAGAGCAACTATTAAGAAACCGGCGCATATAATATAAGCAGATATTAACTTTGTTTGCTGATGGGGATCGACCGGGTCAAGGTATACCGAAGAAGGGAGTGATATGATGCGCTTTTTTTCTATTGGCATTGAGGAAAACAACCTTGACCTTAAAAAATCAATTGTGAAGAAGATAGAGGAGACCAAGCCGGAGGGTTTTGTCATTGAAGAAAAAAGAGCAGGAAATCTGCTGTTTATAAATTATATATTGCATAATCCCTATGACAGCGGGCCATGGAATCTGATAAGGGAGAAGCTGCAGCATTGCATTGCCGATGTTCTCACCGATTTAATACTTGATGATTTGCAGCAGGCAATGATTCAGCGAATTATTCATGATGAGTTCTTCTATTTTGAAAAGGAGGAAATGAAATACATCTGCCAGGAGGTGCTGGCCACCGTCCGGGGAGAAAAGAACCGGGTCAGCCGCCTGAGCAGCTTGAAAAATAGCTGGCATGGCCGGATACGGGAGCGCATTATCGAGCATCTGGATACAAACAGCGAGATTATTATAGAAGGCTTTATAAGATTCAGGCTTAAGGATTTTACAAAAGAGCTGGTGCAGGGGATAAGCAGTATTGCGGACGAAATATTGATTGAAAGGGAATACAACGAATTTATAAAGCTTCTCAGGTATTTTGTTGAGATTCAGGAGCCAAAGATCAATGAAGTCCATGTAATTGTTGAAGATGACAGGAAATACGTTTTGCTCGATGACAGCTACAGGGTTATAAATAATGATGTTCTGAAGGAACTGGCAAAGGAGATATCGGATAAGGAGATAAGCTACGATGATCTTCTGATAAGTTCCCTTATAACCATAGCTCCCAGCAAGATCACCATCCACGACAGTGAAAAGATAAAGAACACTGAACTTTTGAACACCATAAACAAGGTCTTTGGAGGCAAGGTAAGCTACGAACCCTAAGTGTTACACAGCACAATAAAGCATCCTGAAAAAATC
>LSQX01057946.1_pt1 | contig 76145 bp, 60 predicted proteins | sample 654561 | NCBI WGS metagenome assembly LSQX01 (sample SAMN04489861, study PRJNA283612) | anaerobic digester metagenome | isolation source: 4 biogas reactors fed with cattle manure at either 37C or 55C with and... | place: Denmark: Kongens Lyngby | collected 2014
TTTCGACTTTAGGCGAAAAAAGGCGCTATAAATAGGATTATTGCCGAAGGCGTTGCCTTCGGGTCGTGCCATCCCAGCCAAGAGAAAGTACCATAGCCAAATATACAGCTATGGTATTTTTTGTTCTGTTCCGCGATTCGAACGCATACGCATCTTCTTTCGCTTTAGGCGAAAAAGGCGTTATAAATAGGATTATTGCCGAAGGCGTTGTCTTCGTGTCGCGCCATCCCAGCCAAGAGAAAGTACCATAGCTAAATAACAGCTATGGTATTTTTTGCTCTGTAACGCGATTCGAACGCATACGCATCTTTTTTCGACTTTAGGCGAAAAAGGCGTTATAATAAATAGGATTACTGCCTAAGGCGATGCCTTCGGGTCGTGTTATTCTTACTTTGTGCTAGTAATTATAAAAGCCGAGAGCTTAAAAACTCTCAGCTTAATCTTAACCAATAAATTTTTTCAATTCATTAGCAATATGCTTGCTTAAAATAGTATGACTTGATGCAGATGGATGTAAAGGTTCTTCCGGTACAATTCCTTTGGTGTAAATATATTTCACAGCACAGTTGTTGTTCTTGTTGTACTCTTTAACGAAAGCAGTTAATTCTTCTGCATTAAACCCGACAAACGCACCGAGTACGACAACCAAAGCATTCGGATGCTTTTGACGAATTAAATCAAGCATTTTTTCGTATTCGTTAAAATATCTGTCGGCATTTCCTCTGTCATTTGCTCCGTGATTGCACATTACAATATCCGGCTCAAAATTTGTTTCTACTTCATCAAAACAATAAGGATAACCGACGGCGGCAGGGGGATATTCTCCGCATCCTGAACGGGTAAGACCAACAGCGCCATAGCCCATAAAATACGGACGAAGGTTTAATATTTTCGCAGTTTTCCATGCGTAAGTTTCGGTTACATCATCAGCATAAACTCTGTTGTCTTGATATTCAGGATATACCTCCAACTGTTCCGGCTTTTCACTTGTCGCCAATACTCCTTCCGTAATTGAGTCTCCGATAAATTCAATTTTTAATCTGTTATCATTGGGTAAAGCAACAAGATTATAGGCATCAATTCCCTTTAATGAAATTTTACCGTCAAGAGGATGATAGAAACGTGAGTGAATTTCAACTGCACTTTTATATATAACTTTAACGTGATGAGTGCCGTTGTCGTTTGCTCTTATTTTCATAAAATGTGTTAGTTCGGCTTCAATTTTTGCACCATCGTCGACGGATATATACACATGCCCGAAAGGTCGTGAACAGGAATCTAAATCAAAGAACATGAAACAGTTTTCGCCTTCAAAAGCAAACTCAAAATAAGAGCCGCAAGCAGTAGCAGTCATGGTATTGTTAAGTTCTCCCCAACGTCCCGTATATCTTATTTTTGGGTTGGAATATTCAAAATAACTCATATTTTGCTCCATTTTGTTGAAATAAGTTTTCCGTTCTTAATTTCGACGGACACCTTTTTGTTTCCTAATTTCACACTGCCTGTTGCATATTTAAGTTCGGGAATATAAGCGGGTTTAACCGTAAAATCTCCATTTGCTGTGTATGTAATTCCGAGAATATGTGATATGAAAAACTCAACAATTGCACCAAACATCGGGTGATTGTGAGATGCTTCACCGTTCCAATTCTCCCAGATGGTAGTCGCTCCCTGCTTTTTCATATTGAAAAATGAAACATTATTTTTATTGGTTAAAAGTCTGTATGCAAGTGAAGCGGCATCATTTTCAAATAAGGTTTTGATCAGGAAAAATGTACCGAAAATACCCGTATCAAACTGTCCCAATGCAATATATTTATTGAGCAAATTTTTGAAAGTGCGTTCATCACCTAATCCGATTTGTACGGCAAAAGCATCTGCACCCTGTATTCCGTTTGAAAATGAGCCGGTATCCTCGTCATAGTAGTTTTTGTATATCGCATCAACGCATGTTTGACGAAGACTTAAGAGTCTGTCGTTATTTTGTGTTTTGTTAAGAATTTCGCTGACTTTAAGCATAATGTCTATACAATGAATGAGGTAGAAACTGTTGACATAAGGCTCAGGAATTTGGATTTTATCGGGAGTACACCAATCTCCGAGACACCAACCTCCCTCAAGTTCAGACATAACCAATCCGTCAACCATGCGACTTTCCATAAAGTCGATATATTTAAGCATCGGAAGGTAACAATCGTTAAGAATTTCCTTGTTTCCGGTAAATTCATAATAACGATAGGGAACAACGCAAACAGCACCTCCCCAACCGCCGGGACCTCCTCCTCCGCCTCTGAACGGGGCGGTGTGCTGAATGTGACCGGTAGTTCTGTCCTGACAGTCGAGGATGTCTCTTATCCATTTTTTGTACATCTGACGACAATAAAAAACATTCATTGCAGCACCGATTGTAAGTTGACCATCGCCGGTATAACCAAGTCGTTCCCGGTGTGGACAGTCAGAGGGAATATTCCCATGAACATTGGCAAGTTGAGTGCGTTTATAAGCATCGAAAATCCAGTTGAGAGATTCATCGCTCGATTCAAATTCGGCAATAGTTTCAAGCGGAGTATGAATTATCCTAAATTCAACGACGGAAACATCGCCGGTTACTTCAATAAAACGACCTGCATGCCAAGTAAAATGCGGGTACAAAAGTTCATTATTACCGCCGTTTATGAAAGTATCAATACTTTCTTTTGATACGGTTCGCCTGTCAGGTTTGCCGTTTTCGTCAAGTATTTCAACGTAGTACGCGGTTGCAACATCCCCGATTTTGGCAGTATCATTAAATTTTAACACCAAATAACCGGAAGTATTTTCACCGATGTCATAAATAATACTGTTTTCGGTCTTGCGGTGAACAAGCGGTTTTAATGTGCGGATCACTTTATCAGCATTAAAATTTTGTTTCTGAAGAACAGATACGGGTGCATTAACCGGAATACACGGACAACTCTCCCCTTTATAGTCAACCGTTGACCAGGAATTGTCAAGCAATCTGTAATCGTGGTTTTCTCCGAAGTAAATGCTTGCACGGGTAATAAAACTTCTTATCCACTCGTCGTTTTCACCGCTGACAAATTTATAAGTTTCACCGTCTTTGTCTGTAATTGTCAGTTTGTAAATAAGTTTTATATCTCCGACTCTGCCGTGATAACCTTCACTTCTGCATTCGTGTTCACCGTACCAGCCGTTGCCTACATGAACACCGATACAATTTTCTCCGTCTTTCAATGCATTTGTAACGTCATATTCGAGATATAAAATTCTGTGAGAGAGTGTGTCAAAAATGGGATAAGTTAATTTTGTAATATCGTAATCTTCATAATCGGTTTGAGCGGGAATAAATAAATCATCATTAAATTTTTTGCCGTTGAAGAATAATTCAAAATAACCGAGTCCGCAAATTGAGATATGAGCCGTTGCAATATTCTTCACAGAGAACTCCCGACGATATAAAGCGGCATCAATATCTTTCTCAAATTCAACCCACGTTGCGTTATCAAAAACAAAGGAGCGTTTCATATTAACATGGGGAATATGCTCATCCATGTACTCAATTCCGTAAGGAACAAAGCCGAGTTTCTCATAAAAACCGACTGCCTGCGTTTGAGCGGAAATAACAACTTCTTTACAGCCGAGGGATTTTACTTTATCGAAACAAGCTTCAACTATTTGTCTGCCCAATCCTGTTTTTCTCTTGCTTTTTTTGACAGCAAAGCGACCGATTTTGTATAAATCGTCTGTAATTTTCACATATCTTGCACAGCCGACAGGTTCATCGTTTTCGGTTACAAGAAGATGAACGGCATCTGTATGGTCATGCTCGTCAATTTCCAATTCACGAGGGTAATCTTGTTCATCACAGAATACTTCCAATCTTATCTGAAAAAGCTTTTCCAAATTGTCAGAAGAGGAAAGCCAAGTAAATTTATACATAATTAACCACCAATTTTTGATTAAACGGATTTGCAGAATCTCAGGAATGCGTTTTTGCCTTCTTCGTTGCGTTCATAAACACCGCAGTTTTCGAGGATTTTAACAAAAACAATACCGATTTCATCTTCAATAATCTTGTCAATATTTTCTACCGTGAAACAATATTTTTCTTTAAGCATGTTTGCCCAAGTTTCGTGTTTTGCTGTTTCGGGAATGCTTGAAATATCGGTATTGCTTAAAATTGCATTTTTAAGAGTTCCCATTTCGGTTAAAAGTCTTGATGGCAAAACTGCAAGTCCCATAACTTCAATTAAGCCGATATTTTCTTTTTTAAGATGATGATATTCGGGATGAGCATGGTATTTTCCGTCGGGATATTCTTTTGTTGTAATATTGTTTCGAAGGACTAAATCAAGTTCAAAATTCCCGTCCCTCATTCTTGCAATGGGTGTAATTGTATTGTGTTTTTCACCGTCGGTTTCGGCGTAAATATAAGCAGATTCGTCTGTGTAAAAACGCCAACTATTAAGGATTTTTTCCGCAAGTTCCGCAATTTTGGTTTTATCTTTACCGCTTAAACGAATAACCGACATCGGCCATTTCACTATTCCCGCAGTTATATCTTCATAGCCTTCAAAAACATAAAAAGTTTCAATGGGAGCTTTTGCCATAGCAAATTCATAACAGCCGCCTTGGAAATGTTCGTGTGCAAGGATTGACCCGCCGACGATGGGCAAATCAGCATTAGAACCGATGAAGTAGTGAGGAAACAGCTCGACAAAGTCAAGAAGTTTTTCAAAACACCTACGGTCAATGACCATAGGTTTATGCTCGGAACTCAAAACAATACAATGTTCGTTGTAGTAAACATAGGGGGAATACTGTAAGAAAAACTTTTCATTTCTTAAATTAATCGGAATAATTCTGTGATTGTTTCTTGCAGGGTGATCCATTCTGCCTGCATAACCTTCATTTTCTTTGCAAAGCAGACAAGCAGGATATTTTATGTCTGATTTTGGTGCATTTTTTGCAGCGGCAATAGCCTTTGGGTCTTTTTCCGGTTTTGATAAGTTTATTGTTATGTCAATATCGCCGTAATCGGAAGATACAATCCATTTTTTGTCTTTGACGATTCTGTATGTGCGGATATAATCAGATGCACGAGAAAACTTGTAATAGTTTTCTGTTGCGGTTTCGGGTGAAATTTTGTAGTCAGCATTGAACTTTTTTATCACTTCTGAAGGACGGGGAAGAAGACAATCCATAATTCTAGTATCAAACAAATCTCGGTAGGTTATGCTGTCTTCGATAATCTCTTTTTCAACTGCATAATCAAGCAAAGTTTTCAGTATTTCTTCAAGTGAAGCATCTTTTGATTGCTCAGGAACATAGGTGTCAATTTTCAGCACATCACAAATGCGATTGCTGGTAAAGACCTCATCTTCGAGTGTTATAAGTTCATTTTCAAGTGCGTAATTGACAAGTGATGAAATCGCAGAATAAACGGTCATAGTAAACCTCCAAAATTAACTTTCATAATTATAGGATAAAATATTTGAAATGTCAATAACTAATGCTTGCAATTTTATATTTTCCGTGATACAATATAATAGATGTAGTAGGGGGTAATTACTATGAAGAATATTTTAGAAGCACCGTTTGTGGTTGAATTTGGAAAAATTACTGCCAATATGTATCGTCTTGGTTGGGACGAGAGAAATGGCGGTAATTTGAGTTTGTTGCTTGATGAAGAAGTGGTTGCGGAGTATTTGGACTTAAATAAAGTTATTCGAAATATTCCTTTTTCTTTTGACGGCAAAGAGCTTGCAGGGCGTATTTTTATGGTGACCGGTACCGGTAAATACTTCAGAAATGTTGCTGATGATCCTGAAAGAAACACCGGCATTGTCCGCATTTCCGAAGACGGCACTTATGCCGAACTTCTTTGGGGATATAACGACGGCGGAAAAATGACAATGGAATTTCCGTCACATATGATGGCTCATATCGAAAGACTTAAAATTGATTCTGAACATCGTGTTGTTATGCATTGTCATCCGAATAATATTCTTGCAATGACGTTTGTCCACAGTCTTGATGAAAGAGAGTTTACTTATACTCTTTGGCAGATGATAACCGAGTCAATAGTTGTTTTTCCCGATGGTGTAAATATTCTTCCTTGGATGATGTGCGGCAATAATGAAATCGGTGCTGCAACTGCCGAAAAACTTAAGACAGCCCGTGTTTGCGTATGGGCACAACACGGAGTTTATGGTGTTGGTAAGGATTTGGATGAAGCATTCGGTCTTGTTGAAACAGTTGAAAAAGCTGCTGAAGTCTATTTGAAAATCGCAAACATGCCGTGGAAGCAAACTATTACAGAAGACCAACTTCGTATAGTTGCACGTGATTTTAAGCTTAAGGTCAGAGAAGGCTGGCTTTAATGAATCCTAAAAAACAGATTGTTCAGTAAGGAGAAAAGAAAACTAAAGATTTCGGTGTAAATCTTGAAGAGTTTGAAAACAATGGTAAAAGAAGAAATTATAAAAGAAAAAGTTAAGGTAAGCATTATCTGCAATGCCTACAATCATGAAAATTATATTCGCGATGCTTTGGATGGTTTCTTAATGCAAAAGACAGATTTTCCGTTTGAAATTCTTATTCACGATGATGCATCAACTGATACCACCGCTGATATTATTCGGGAATATGAAGCGAAATATCCCGATATTTTTATTCCCATTTATCAGACCGAAAATCAATATTCAAAGGGTGGCGGCATTACGGATAAGTTTCAATTCCCGCGTGTAAACGGTGATTTTGTTGCAATTTGTGAAGGTGATGATTATTGGATTGATGAAAACAAATTGCAGAAACAGTATGATGCAATGATGGCACATCCCGAATGTGATATTTGCACATGTACGGCAGAGGTTCGTTGGGCAAAAAACGGTGAGTTTTCTCGTTATTCGGGTCCGGAACTTGATGATGGTGTAATTCCGATTGAGAAAGTTATTAAGGGCGGTGGCGGATTTGTATCCACTGCAACGCTCTTTATTCGTACAAGCAGTCTTAAAGATTTGCCTCCTTTTAGGAAGGTTTTATCCTCCGACTATATGTGGCAAATTCACGGCTCACTCAGAGGCGGTATGTTATTTTTGAAGGATGCTATGGCGGTATATCGTTTCGGCGGTGATTCATCCTATAACGCAAGAATTAAGAAGGACAAATCAATTCTTGCTCGTTTCCACAGAAAGACCATTGATGCACTTAAACAACTTGATATTGACACAAACGGAAAGTATCATGATGTTATTGAGGATACGCTTATCACTCAAGAAATGATAGTGTACAATGCCGAAAGAAAATTCAAAAAGTTGCTTAAATGGAAATATTTGAAGCGATATAAGAAAAAATCTAAAGCATTAAGAGTAATCATTCTTGCATTTTTCCCCTTTGTTTCAAAAATATGGGAAAAGATCGGCGGAAGCAAATGACAGATAACGAAATAAAAGTAAGTATTGTTTGTAATACTTATAACCACGAAAAATATATTCGGGATACGTTAGACAGTTTCGTTATGCAAAAAACGAATTTCCCTTTTGAAATTCTTATTCATGATGACGCGTCAACAGATTCTACTGTAGATATTATCCGTGAATATGAGGCTAAGTATCCGCAATTATTTAATTGTATTTATCAGACTGAAAATCAATATTCCAAGGGTGGCGGAATTTCGGATAAGTTTCAATTTCCTCGTGCAAACGGTGATTTTGTTGCCATTTGCGAGGGTGATGACTATTGGACAGATGAAAACAAATTGCAGAAACAATATGATGCGATGATGAAACATCCGGAATGTGATATTTGTGCACATCGTGCCCAAGAGGTATTTGCAAATACAAAAGAAATAAGACGATATGTCGCACTTGCCGACTGTGATTGCGTTATTCCCACCGGGAGAGTTTTGGATGATGACGGAACGTCGATAGCGACAAATTCAATGTTCATTCGCAAGTCCGCTCTGTTGAAAGAATATCCTTTTCGTAAGATTTTGACGAATGACTATTGCTGGCAAGTGGCAGGTGCTTTACGAGGCGGTTTGGTGTTTCTTAATGATTGTATGTCTGCATATCGTTTTCAAGCAGATGGTTCATGGACTGTTAAAATGGCAAAGGATATTGACCGAAAACTCCGTTGGTACGGGAGAGTACAGGAATTAATGAAACAGATTGATATTGACACAAACGGACAATATCACAAAGAACTCACCAATGCACAAACCCGACTTGAATTTAAGTGTCTTTGGTTTGCAGATAAAAACAGGGAAGCACTCAACAAGAAATATCGCAAATTTTTCAATGAATTAAGTGTAAAACACAGAATTCGTATAATTATTAAAGCAATATTTCCGTTTGTAGGTCCTTTATGGAAAAAGATTAACCCGAAAGCGTTGTAAGTAAATGAGACAAAATAAAACTGTAATGTCAAATGTGCTCTGGCGTTTCTTGGAAAAATTCGGAGCGGAAATTGTAACATTTGTTGTCGGTGTCATATTAGCACGACTATTGGAGCCGAAAGTTTACGGCACGATTGCATTGGTAACCGTCTTTTCTACACTTCTTTCAGTTTTTGTTGACAGCGGTTTCGGTACGGCTCTTATTCAAAAAAAAGAAGTTGATGACCTTGACTATTCTACGGTTTTTTGGTTTAATATGGTCATGTCAATTGTTGTCTATTTGGTGCTTTTCTTTCTTGCTCCTTTTATTGCAAGTTATTATGAAATGCCTGAACTGAAGTTGATTGTCAGAATACAATGCATACAAATACTTATCAGTGGTCTTAATAATATTCAAAGTTCCTATGTAGCAAAGAATATGATGTTCAAAAAGTTTTTCTTTTCAACATTGACGGGAACAATCGGTTCTGCCGTTGTCGGAGTTGCTATTGCATACATGGGTGGCGGAGTATGGGCACTTGTAGGTCAAACTCTTTCAAAAAGTTTATTTAATGCGTTAGTCTTGTTCTTCACGATAAACTGGCGTCCGAAATTTATGTTTTCGTTCGAGCGAATGAAGTCAATGTTTTCATTCGGATGGAAGTTGCTTGTTTCTTCAATGCTCAATCGTGCATATAATGAACTTCGTCAATTGATTATCGGCAAAATGTATTCCACAGCCGATTTGGCTTACTACAACAGGGGCAGGAGTTATCCTAATTTAGTTGTTAATCAAATAATTACCGCAATTGACTCCGTTCTTTTATCCGCTATGAGTAAAGAACAAAAGAACCGAGAGAATATTAAAAATATGACTCGTCGTTCGATATCGGTCTGTACTTATGTAATGTTTCCGATGATGGCGGGGCTGGCTGTATGCAGCGAACCATTGGTTGCATTGCTTTTGACTGAGAAATGGCTTCCTGCTGTTCCTTATATGCAAATTGCTTCTATTATTTGCGCGTTTACTCCGATGCAGACTGCAAACTTAAACGCAATAAAAGCATTGGGCAGGAGTGATTTGTTCCTTAAGTTAGAGGTAATAAAAAAAGTCTATGGCTTGATAATCCTTTTGCTTACATTCAGAATTTCCGTAATGGCAATGGCTTGGTCAATGCTTGTTACAACGGTTTTGGGTTTGTTAGTAAATTCTTTCCCCAATAAAAAACTTCTTGATTATACATTTCATGATCAGATTAAGGACGTTTTCCCCTCTTTAGTTATGACTTTGGTTATGGCTGTTGTTACATATTCCATCCACTTCTTAAAATTAAATGATTGGCTTACTTTGCTTATTCAAGTGCCTTTGGGGGCTGGAATTTATTTCGGACTTTCAATTATGACTCAAAACGAAACATTCACTTTCTTATTTGAAACCGTTTCGGGAATGTTATCAAAGTACAAGTTTTTCAAGAAAAAATCAGAAGAATAAAGCGGGTTTGAAGTATGATAAATGTTACACGTTCGTCAATGCCTCGGTTTGAGGAATATTGCGAAGAAATAAAGAAAATCTGGGATTCAAGATGGCTTACAAATAACGGTATAGAGCATCGCACTCTTGAAAAAGAATTGTGTGAAAAATTCAACGTGAAAAGTACCGTTCTTTTTGCCAACGGTCATCTTGCTCTTGAATGTGCTATTGCGGGCTTTGATTTTCCGAGTGGAAGTGAAGTAATTACAACTCCCTTTACTTTTGCATCGACAACTCATGCTATAGCAAGAAACGGCTTGGTTCCCGTCTTTTGCGACATAAATCCCGATGACTATACCATTGACGTAAGCAAAATCGAAGAGCTTATCACGGATAAAACGGTTGCAATTGTTCCCGTTCATGTTTACGGTAATATGTGCGATGTTTATGCCATTGATAAAATTGCAAAAAAGCATGATTTGCGTGTCATTTATGATGCTGCACACGCATTTAATGTAACTTATAAAGGCGTAAGTTCTGCTTGTTTCGGCGATGCGTCAATGTTTTCATTTCACGCTACAAAGGTATTTCATACTATCGAAGGCGGCGGAATTTGCACATCAAATGATGAACTTGCAAAATACTTAAATCATATTAAAAATTTCGGACAAGACGGGGAAGACTGCATTTATGCCGGAACAAATTGCAAAATGAACGAATTTGCCGCCGCAATGGGAGTATGCAATCTTCGTCATTTGGACGAAGAAATCGCAAAAAGAAAACTCGTTGCCGACAAATATTTCAAACGTCTTTCGGGGGTAAAGGGAATTAAACTCAGTATCCCATCAGATGATACCGTTCAAAATTATGCTTATTTCCCCGTTCTTTTTGACGGATATAAATTAAATCGTGATGAAATATTCGATTTGCTTGGGAAGAACGACATTGTCCCTCGCAAGTATTTCTATCCGCTTACCAATTCATTTACTTGTTACAATAACTTGGAAACCGCAGGGGAGGACAAAACCCCTGTTGCAAAACATATTGCAAACAATATTCTCTGTCTGCCGATTTATGCCGATTTGACCGTTGCGGATGTTGACAGAATTTGCGACTTGATTTTGCAGTAATATAAATTATTTTTTGAAAACCGGAGGTTGTTTATGAAAGGTATTATTTTAGCCGGCGGAAAAGGTACACGCCTTTATCCCATGACAAAAGCTGTATCAAAGCAGCTTTTACCAATCTATGACAAACCGCTTATTTACTATCCCTTATCGGTGCTTATGCTTGCGGGTATTCGTGAAGTGCTGATTATTTCAACTCCCGAAGACACTCCCGTTTATGAGCGTCTTTTGGGTGACGGCGATAGATTGGGAATGCGATTTGAGTATAAAGTTCAGGACAAACCCCGCGGTCTTGCTGACGCTTTTATTATCGGTGAAGAATTTATCGGTGATGACAGCGTTTGTTTGATTTTGGGCGATAATGTTTTTTACGGTCCCGATTTGACAAAAGTTCTTCGTGAAGCTATGTCAAATGAGACGGGTGCGACAATATTCGGATATTTGGTCAAGAATCCGCGATCTTTCGGTGTAGTCGAATTTGACGAGAATTATAATGTTGTTTCTATTGAAGAAAAACCCGAAAATCCCAAATCAAATTATGCCGTTCCCGGACTTTATTTTTACGACAACCGCGTTGTTGAAATTGCAAAAAATGTCAAGCCTTCCGCAAGAGGCGAAATTGAAATAACGGCAATCAACAACACATATCTTGAAATGGGCGAACTCAAAGTAACCCTTTTACGCAGAGGTATGGCTTGGCTTGATACGGGTACGCCCGACGGTATGCTGAAAGCGGCGGAATATGTCGAAGCGGTGCAGTCAAGACAAGGCTTTTATGTTTCTTGTATTGAGGAAATTGCTTGGCGTCGAGGATTTATTACAACTGAGCAATTACAAAAACTCGGCGAAGAACTCAAAATGACCGATTACGGGCAGTACCTCCTCGAATTAGTTGCCGGCGAATAAGAAAAGGAGAATGATATGACGATTATAGTTACCGGCGGTGCCGGATTTATCGGAAGTAATTTTATATTTTACATGTTAAAAAAACATCCCGAATACAGAATAGTTTGTCTGGATAAACTTACCTATGCAGGGAATATTCATACCTTAAAACCCGTTATGGATAACGAAAATTTCCGTTTCGTAAAGGCTGATATTTGCGACAGGGAAGCGGTTTACAATCTTTTTGAGGAAGAAAAACCCGATATGATTGTAAACTTTGCCGCAGAAAGTCATGTTGACCGTTCTATTGAAAATCCGGGAGTATTTCTGGAAACAAATATTATCGGTACTGCCGTTTTAATGGATGCTTGCAGGAAATACGGAATAAAGCGTTTTCATCAGGTTTCAACCGATGAAGTTTATGGTGATTTGCCGCTTGATCGTCCTGATTTGTTGTTTACGGAAGACACTCCCATTCAGACAAGTTCTCCCTATTCATCATCAAAAGCAGCCGCTGATTTGTTAGTCGGTGCCTATCATCGCACTTTCGGGCTTCCCGTTACAATCTCCCGTTGTTCGAACAACTACGGTCCCTATCAGTTCCCTGAAAAACTCATTCCGTTGATGATTGCAAATGCTACTCATGATAAGCCCTTGCCCGTTTACGGCGAAGGTTTGAATGTCCGTGACTGGCTCTATGTTGAAGATCATTGCAAAGCGATTGACTTGATTATTCATAAGGGTAAAGTCGGTGAGGTATATAATATCGGCGGACACAACGAAATGAAGAATATCGACATTGTCAAACTTATATGCAAAGAACTCGGCAAGAGCGAAGACTTGATTACTTTCGTTGCCGACCGCAAAGGTCATGACTTGCGTTATGCCATTGATCCGACAAAAATTCATACGGAACTCGGCTGGCTTCCTGAAACGATGTTTGCCGACGGAATTAAACTGACTATCGAATGGTACAAAAACAATTCCCATTGGTGGGAAAATATTTTATCCGGAGAATATCAGAAATAATAATGATTTTAACGAAATTTTCAGCGTAAAATTCGTCATGAAAAGGCTTTGTTTTAACGGAGCCTTTTTTGTTTTTCAACCCTTTGTCTATTATTATTCAAAGATGAGGGTATTTGTGCAATTTTAATTTCTATCTTAATAATTTGTAAATTAATTTGTGAAAAACCAACAAAAATAGGTTAAATTACGATGATAAAAACAAAAAAATGTAAATTTTTTCGATTTTCGAAAACCCCTATTGACACGCTGACATATATAATATATAATACAATTGTAGAAATATTTCCAAAGGAGAAAATTATGAAAACTACAAAAAGACTACTAAGCATCCTTTTGAGCTTAGCGATTATCTTTACGAGTTTAAGCGTCGGCTTTATCGTCAACGCTGCGATGAGTAATGAAACGGCTATTGCTCTCAGGGATGCTGTTAAAAGTGCTACTGTTAGAAACATTCCAACTGGTTTGATGTCTTCCGGTACAACCGGCTCTGGTAATAACAAAATAGGCACGAATGCCACAGTCATCAATTTGGCTACCTACGCCCAATATAAGGAAATGAGAGATTTACTCTTCCTTATTGACACGGCGGTCAAAGAGACGAACGAATGGGTTAAGGCAAACTTTACCGGAGACGCTTCCGCCCGTCTGTGTACTGACGCAGAAATGATTCAGGCGGAAATTCGCGGTTCCTTGCTTAGTGCCGGTCTTCAGGAATCGGAGTGGAACAGTGTTTCTCACTTCTTCAATTACATTTTCACAATGAATCTGGCAGTTACTCATGCCGGCAACACGGGAACGCAGAGTAATGTAAGAGCAAGGGTTCGTAATGAAGTTACTGTCAGGACAGATGACTACAAAGGTTATCTTGCCGAAATCGGAAAGGTATCAAATGTTGAGTCCTCAATTTCACTTGGACACGTGTACAAGTTTGTAATGACTCGTGAAAACTATAAAACCGGCTTCTTGGGCTTGACGAATCATTATCACAACGCTGTTAATATCAACACAGAGCCTATAAATGCTCCCTCCGTTACTGTTTCAAACACAGCGGTTAAGGCTGAACTTAACACTTATGTTAATTACTTGAACTCCTGTCACGCAACAACATTTGAAGATCTTCTTGCAAATCCCGGAAACATTGATAACTTGATTGCGGAATTTAACACAAAAAGAAATAATATGCTTTCTTATGTTGGCGGCGAAGGCACGTATAATTCTCTCTTTGCAGATTATCTTGCAGGCAATGCAAACTTCCTTGCAAGTTGTCAGAGTGCAAAGGACTTCCAGAACTATCTTCCCACAGTTGACAGTTGGAATGCATTTGCAAATGCAAATCCCGCTTATGGCACATTTAACTACGGTGCTTTCGGTGAAAAGGGCAGTGCAACTCAAGTCCAGTTAGTCAACGACTTTAACACATTTAATTTATACTACGAAACTCTCGCAGCAGGCGGCGATATTTTTGAGTATCTCTGCGACCATGACTATATTGATGTTAATTATTATACTAATTTCTATGATAATGTTGTAGTTTATAATCTTCAGGATACAGCTGATGTCGCTGCAAATCTTTACAACACATATAACGCAAATTATGAAGAATTGACACCGGATGAACAGTCGGTTGTTTACTCCGAACTTTGCGGTTATATCAATGCGATTGGGACTTATTCCGCACAGGTAAAAACTGCTGTTTATCCCGCAGGATATGAAAATCTTGTTGTTCTTCGCGAAGCATTGAAATGCGAACTTAACCCCGCTGTTGTATATTTTGCGGAATATGCTCATCAGTCTTTCCTTGATTACAAGACCGAAGATGTATGGACTGAAATTGAGACAGCGAAAGCCACACAGATTGATTTAGATAATCTCTATGCCGAAGTGGCTTCAAATATCGGCACCGCAGAGGCTGACATACTTCTTGCAGGTATCAGAAATGATGCCGCTGCAATGATTGACGGGCTTTATACCCTCCTCGGCAATCGTTTTACTGCTCAAGTTACTAATGCTTATGGTGTTTATGTAGAACTTGGCAAGCCTACACAACTTACCGTTGCTTCTTTCCTTCAACTTTCCGCAGTTCTTACTAAACTTGAACATGACATCCGTACCGATCTTGATGCTGCAGGTCAAGGCTCCAAGATTTCTGCTCAGACAATAGCAGAATACAATGAGATTATGGCTGTCGGCGGCATCTATGAAATCTGGGATGCTTATGCAAAGACATTTGGTTTTGCAGATTATGAACAGACTCATCTTGATTATGAAACTCGCGGAATCTATCCGAACGATAAACTAAGAACAGAAGAATATGTTGTTACGGAAGACAAACTTCTCAACACAATCTCTTCTCTCGACAAAATTCTCGTCAGTGACACATTTGCAAATCTTATCGGTCAGGAAGATTTTGATTTAGGCACTCTTGCTACCGATGCTGTTAAGGATCTTCTTTTCACTGACGAAATGATCAACACCATTGTTTATCTTCTTTATCCCATTGTAGTAACAGAGTTTGAAAAGGTATGGGCAGACCTTCCCTTAACAATTACATACAGTGGTATGAATATCACTGTAAACTACTTAAAGAGCCTTCGCGATGTTCTTAGCGAAACCGGTTTTGCCGTCTATCCCGATTTGCTTTCCGGTCTTATTGATGGCGCAAAATATCCCGAAGTTAAGGCAGCATTACTTGCTGCAGGAAACAGATGGGATGCCGCAAGTATTTATGATTTTGAAAATGATACTCTGAAAATCGACTGGGGCGTAAATGCTCAGGAACCCGAAAACAGAGAGGCATATTTCTATCAGGCATTTGCAGAAGCCACTAAAGGCTTAAAACCTCTTCTTTTGGCTCTCTTTGCAAATCGTGCTTTCAATCCCGCCACTGTTACTGGCTTGGCTACTGCTTCGGCTTTAGGTGGTCTTATCACTTTAAATATTTCTCTTACACTTGGTGCTACCGGAAACAGAGGCTATGCCAATTTCTTTCTTCCGATTTATGAAATGCTTGGTGTTGGCTATACACCCGTTGCAAGCATTGAAGGAAGTCAGGATGTTGCTTATATCTTTGAGCAAATCCTTGCTCCGATTTTCGCATTCACTCAATCTTTAAGCAATCAACCCGTTGATAAGATTTTAGGTTTCCTTCCCGGCCTTGTTTATGCTCTTTCCTTTAATATGGTGCCTTCATTGCTCAATATGCTTGCTACCGACATTACTTATGCGGCAAGTGCCAACCTTGTAGGTAATGTTCTGAGCGATTCGGCAAGCATTGCGATAGGTGATATGCTTGACCTTAACGATTTAGGCATTGACCTTTCGGGCGGTATCAATACTCTTCTTAAGAGTTTTGATATTGATATTCCCGACATCGATCAGGCGAAACTTGCCACTTTGGGCGAACTTCAGACATTCGCATCAGGCAGAAAACAGGCTATCTACTCCGACTTCGGCACGGGTGCAAGTTACGACGGTCGGGCATATAGAATTGCCGCCGATAAGGCTGATGTCGGTTATTATCTCCTTTCTTATCTTATTGATGTAATTAAAGATGAAAATGCTTTCAATGCATTACTCACTACATTTAGTACGCTGTTTGCAGGCGAAGAAGAACCCGAAGAAGGAGAAGATCCTCCCGCAGAAGGTGAAGATCAGTTTGCAGGCATTAAGACTTTAATTTACGAAACTCTTAATCTTGATGAAGCAGACAAGGGTGACGCAATTGCGGCTATCGTTGAACTCTTCAATCAGGAAGAAAAAGATCTTCGTGAATACGATTGGTATGACGGCTTAACCGGTGGTACCGTTGAAGGTCTTACTCCGGCAAGCGTTGTATATTTAAGTTATACAAACGACTGGACACGCGAAAAGGCGGTTTATTTGGCTGATAACTTTGAAGGTGTTATTGAAAGTATTATCAGAACAGCCGGTGGCGATACAGATATAAGTGATGCGTTTACTGAACTTGTTGCCAATGGTCTTTATACAAACAAGAACATCACCGGTCTTGCAAAACTTTTAGGCGGTCTTGAACTTGATCAAATGCTTCTTGACATCTTAAATAATGAACTCGGTCTTGACCTTGCAGCATATTCCGTATATGCAGACCTTCCGGATGACTATAACTGGGGCTTTGAAGATGGCGACAGCGAAGGCTTTGTAAATGCTCTCCTTGCACTTCTTGATCCCGCAAAGGATGTATTGGGCTTCATTCTTGATGGTGAAGATTTGACACTTATTGACAGTGCAGTTACACTTATCGGTTATGACGGCTTCAACAATGCATTCGTTCCCGTTCTTGAAGCACTTGGTTGCGACCTTGCCGCAGTTGCAGGTCAGGATAGTCTTGATGCTATCCTCCACGCACTTGTTGCAAGAATTGACCTTCTTTGTGCTAACCCCGTTGATGAAATACTCAACCTTATCCCCGGCGTTATTTACTTCCTTGCCGGTAACGAATTAAGTACGGCAGTTCACAATCTTCTTGTTCCAGTTTATGCTCTTCTTGATACCATTCGTCCTATCTATGACATTGATCTTGAGGAACTTATTAACGGTCTTCTTGAAGAAAATGAACTTGAATTTACTATTGACCTTGATTTCCTTACAATCAGATTTGTTCTTGAGCTAATAGGCAATCTTGTCGGTCTTGACTTGTCCGAACTTGAAAAACTCATGTATGACGTATCTAAAGTAATCGGTGTTGATTATGTATCCGCTTCCGATTTCGTAGGTACAGGCAAAATGGGTGCTTATATTGACGGTACATTCGATAAGGCTGATATGGTTACAGTTGTCCTTTCTTTCGTAATTGAATGGATGGGTGAAGGTAACAATGCAGATGATTTGGATGCTCTTGTTGGTACAGACGGTCTCTTTGATGGTATCCTTGATATCTTTGAAGGCACTCCGACTGAAATTCAGGTAATTGATTGGCTTTACTTCCCGGGTGCAGTGGATATAGGCGAAAATGACTATGCCTTTGGTGTACACATTCCCGCTACACATCCTGCATTTGGTTATCCGAACAACTGGACAGAAGAAACAGCACAGTATGTTGACGCTGAACTTGACGAAATAGTTGCTCTTATTCTCTCTCTCACAGGTGGCGAATATGAGAACTTAACCGAACTTATTAACGATAAGGTTACAATCTATTCTTCCGAAAATGTTCAGAGAATTGTTGATGTTATTGCTGATTTACTTGCAAATCTTGATGATGAACTTCTTGATGCCGCAGGTCTTCTTCTCGATGTAGATGTTGCTGCTCTTCGTGCTTATGAAGTTCCTGCAGATATTGATAACGCAGAAGAATTTGCCTCCGCACTTGCCGATTATCTCGGAACAATTGACGGTTTGGTAAAATGGGTATTCTTCGGTGATGATTATCGTTTCGCTTATGATTCCGACGGTACGGATGCTATTGTTATCTACGGTGCCGAAGGTTACAATAAGGGCTTAGGAGTACTTCTTGAAGCATTAGGTTGCGAAAATCTTCCCACAACTTACAGCGAAACGGCTGTTTATGAAGTTCTTATCTCCGCATTTAACCGCCTTGATGAAATCTTTGCAGATCCCGTAGCAGAAGTATTTGAAATTCTTCCCAATCTCATTTACTTCATCAATGCAGGCGGTGCAACGGCTTCCGTAAACAATACACTTTCTGCTGTAACTGCTCTTCTTACCACACTTGAAGGTGTCGGCGTTCAAGTTGATTTGAGACAGGTTATCCTTGATGCTATTAATCTTGACATCAATGACATTACAATCGAATCGCTCTTTACTCTTGTCGGTGGCATGGTTGAAGGTCTTGACCTGACTCCCGTTACCGAAGTTATCAATGATGAATTTATGGTGGGTACGATCCAGTCCTACATGAGTGTAAGTGGCGAGTACGCATATAAGATGAAATATGACAGCGAATTTGCTCGTTATGATATGCTCACCTTAGTTCTTACAGTCGCTGTCGAAGTTCTCGGATATGCTCCCAATGAGGCTGCATTCACCGAACTTCTCGGTGCAGATGTTTATCAGGTAATTACTAACTTCCTTAATCTCCAGAAGAGCGAGATGCAGGAAATGTCTTGGATTTATACCGATAAGGTAGGCAAAGTTCTCTCTCCGATTAACACATCTGTTCTCTACAAGAACTTTGTATACGGACCGGTTTATACTCCGGATAAGGCTCAATACATCGCTGATAATTTCATAGATTTCGTAAATGATGTAGTTTACCTTCTCGGTCTTGAAATTAACGGTGTTCAGATTTCTGACTTTACGTCCTTGTTAAATAACCTTCTTGACGGTTATCTCTACACCAATGAAATGTGCGAAACCATACTTCGTGCATTACAGAAACTTGCAGGTTCTGTAAACGGTCTTGCAGATGGTGCAGGCGTTCACATCAATGCAGTTCTTAACAGATCTTTGGGTATTGACCTTAACTATTGGACTGATTATCAGATCGGTACGGTAAATGACAGAGCCTCCTTTACTGCTGAAGTTACCAGGATGCTCTCACCCTTCTATCCCGCACTTAATTGGCTTCTTGCCGACGGAACTTGGTCATTCTTCGTTGACGAAGACGGAAACGACCTTGTTAACCTCTACGGTGCAGAAGGTTATGCATACGGTATTATTCCGGTTCTTGAAGCATTACATTGCGAAGGTATCCTTACTCCCGCTGAGTACTATGCGGCAATTGAAACCGATCCCAGCGTAATGGTTACTTCAATTCTCAATCCTGTTCTTGACAAGGTAGATACAATTCTTGCGTCCGATGATAAGGCAGCACAGATTCTTGAACTTTTACCGCCGGTTATCTATTTCATCAACTCTGACGGTTTGGATACTTGCTTTAAGAATATTCTTAATGCCGTATACACAGTTCTTCACGCTATTGAACCCGTAGCAGTTGTTGATATTTATGACCTTCTCGGTATTAGCTTCGAGGATCTTGACTTTGAGACACTCTTCGACCTTATTCTCGGAAAACTCGAAACATCTACAGGTATTGACTTTAGCGGCATTGATTTGGATGCAGTTAAGGAACTCACAAACGGTAAGGTTGTCAAATTCACATCTAAGAACGGACTTACTGCATACACAATGGAATATGCAGGCGGTGCACGTGGTTCCGATGCTGATATGGTTACAACTATACTGCGTCTGTTAGTCACATTCATTGCAACCGATGATAACGTAGACAAGTTGCTTCAACTTCTTGAACAGGAACTTGGTATGAACGAAACCGGCAAGAAATATATCGGTGCGGTTCTTAAGACAATATGCTCCTATGTTGTTACTACAAGCTCCGGTATGGACAAGGCACTCGGCACAATTTACTATGTATTCTCCGGTCTTGATTTTGCTGCTGAAGGTGCAAGTTCCGGTATCAATGCATTGAATGAGCATTGGCAGCAGATACTTATCGACCTCGGCAAGTCCGATGATCCTAATGAAATTACAGTTGGTAACTTCATTGCTGCTCTCTTAGATGAAGTAGCCGGAGGAGTTTTCGATTCCGAAGGTATTGCATCTAACGGTCTTATCACTTTCTTCCAGAAGATTCTTGCATTCTTCCAGAGAATAATTGAATTCTTCAAGAACTTAGGCAAATAGACCAAAAACAAAAAAGGACCTCACTTTCGGGTGAGGTTCTTGATTTTATTGAATAACAAATAAATAAAGCCCGGCAATTGCCGAGCTTATCTATCTCGTTAATTATGCGAGAAGAGCGATTGTTTCTGCATTTTCATTGAGGAGAAGGAGGAGCGTGTTGATGATTTGAATGAGATAGTTGATCATAACTTTGATGAAACTGAAATCTGCCATTGGTTTTCACCTCCAATATTTTTCTGAAAATATGATAACACATAATACATGTTTTTGCAAGTGTTTTTTTTGAAAAAAGCGAGAATTAACAAAAATAACACATTGTTGCAAAGATTGATTACCAGCCAATTCTGTCAAACACAGCGATTGTCTCGAAATCAGGGTTAAGAAGTCGCATAATGATATTGAAGATTTTAATTAAGTAGTTGAGTAAATCTGTGATAAAACTGTAATCCATAATTACACCACCTTTATATTTTTTTCTTGCATTTTATTATACTATATTTTAACAAAAAAATCAATAGCAAAACTATGAAATAATTGTGTTATACGTGTGATATATAACAAATCCGTGTCTTGCACCGGGTACTTTCTTTAAGTTTTTTACCGGAGTATAGTCAACGGGAATATTTGTCGCACCTCTTACACTACTGTGATAAACCGCCAATGATGCAGCAAATTCCATTGTTTTTTTACTTGGTTCTTTCCCTTCGGTAACCAGTATAACATGCGAACCGTGATTGTTCTGGACATGGAACCAGATGTCATTTTTCTTTGCAATCTTAAAAGAAAGCATATCGTTTTGAATATTATTTCTTCCGACTAATATTTTGAAGCCATCTTCGGAAATATATTCAATCGGTTTAAGCACCTGAGGCTTTTGTTTGCTTGTTTTTGTTCTGTTACGCAAAAATCCCGCATCAAGAAGTTCATCTCGGATAGCGGAGAATTCTTGCTCGCTTTCTGCACGTGTCAAAGCATCAGAAACGGATTTTAGATATTCCAAATCTTTTTCGCCTTGAGAAATTTGCTCTGCAAGCACTTTTTCGGCAGTCTGTGCTTTTCTGTATTCTTTGAAATATCTATTGGCATTTTGTGCAGGTGAAAGTTCAGGTTTAAGCGGAATACGAATTGATTTGCAGTCATCATAATAGTTTTCAACTTCAAAAAAATTGTCGCCGGGACGGTAATCTCCGCTGTTAATTCTGTAAAGATTTGCATTTATGAGTTCTGCCCAAATTCGTTTTTTTTCTCTGTCAGCAGCTTTTTCAAGTTCTGCATTTTGAATATTGATTTTACGAGAAATCCGTTCAATATGCGTATTTACGGTATTAAATAAGTCATCTGCTCGTTGTCTAATTCTGTTAAGTCGTTCTTTCTCGAAATAGAATTCATCAAGCACTTGACTTAAATCATCATATATTTTATGTGTAATACAATCTTCGTATTGTTGTATTTTTGTAAAAGAAAAGTCTTTAGGTTGACCATTTTCAAGGAGGATGCATGGAGTATAGTCTCGAGTTTTAATATTATTTTGAAAATCAGATAAGCATTTTTTAAGATTTAATTTTTCATCTTTTGTTAATTCTTCAGCTCGTTTATCCTCTCCAATTGCCCTGTAGGTAATCTCTCTGGACGTAAGCGGGGAGATACCTTCAACAGTTTTTAGTAATGCAGATGAAACATAGCTGGTCTTAATCAAAGAAACAATGGTATCCGTGTCACCATCGAGGATAGAAATTTTATTCTGCATCGGTGGTAGTTCATATTTTAATCCGGGAAGTATTTGACGAACAGAGGATTTTAATAAATCCACTCTCTTGACACTGTCAATGATTTTGTAGTCCTCGTCGATTAATATTATGTTGCTGTATTGAGCCATTATCTCAAGAATTAATGTTCTTTTAACCTTATAGCCCAATTCGGTTATCGCATCAAAGTCAAGATAAACTATTCTGTCTGTGCCTTCTTGCCTTATACCTGTCAGGATAGCACCGACAAGATGTTTTCTCAGTAGCATGCAGAGCATTGGTGGGACGGCGGGATTTTCAGGAAGATGGTTTGTGATACATATTCGCGGATTGTTTCCGCTTGCAGATAAAAGCAAGGAACCTGTATCTGAAAAAGTTCTAAGTTTTAATATAATCTCATGTTTAGAGGGCTGATAAATTTTTTCAACCCTCGCATTTTTGAATTGGTCATTGATTTCCTGACCTAATAAATGTAAATAAATTCCGTCTAAAGCCATAAGTTTTCTTTTATAACTCCGCCTCCGACAACAATATCTTCATAGTATAATACCACCGCTTGTCCGGGAGTAATTGCACGCACAGGTTTTTCAAACTCTATTTTTACAGTGTTATTTTTAATGTTTTCAAGTTTGCACGGAGTTTCATTTCTTGTATATCTTGTTTTTGCCGTAATCTCTCCATCTATCTTTTCTGGCGGAACAATGAAATTAAAATCAGTTGCAATTAACCTTTTTGAAAAAATCGCTGTTTCGCGAGAGAGAATAACATTATTATTCTTCATGTCCAATTCTTTAACGTAAAGCGGTTCGGGAAGTGCCAAGCCTAAGCCTTTTCGTTGACCTACAGTGTACCGGATAATTCCCTTGTGTTTGCCTAAAATATTGCCGTCTGTGTCAACAAAATTGCCGTAAGGATATTTTTTATTGCCGTATTTTTCAATAAAATCAAAATAATCACCTTTTATAAAGCAAATGTCCTGACTTTCTTTTTTTTGTGAATTTTCAAAACCGTAATTATTTGCCAAGGCACGAATTTCATCTTTGCTTTCTATATCTCCAAGCGGAAATATGATTTTTGAAAGTTGCTCTGCGTTTAATCTATATAGAAAATATGTCTGGTCTTTTGCTGTGTTTCTTGCTCTTTTAAGAATATATCTGCCGTATTTTTCGTTATATTCAACTTTAGCATAATGTCCTGTAACTATTTTATCGCAACTTAGTTCGGTCATTTTTTCAAGTAAAGTACCGAATTTCATATAGTAGTTGCATTCAATGCAAGGATTCGGAGTCCTTCCGTTTTCGTATTCTGAAATAAATTTTTCTATAACTTTTTCTCGAAAAGAACCCGAAAAATTAAAGACATAGTGCGGAATGCCAAGTCGGTCGGCAATGCGTTTGGCAGCTTCTGCTTCCGCTTTACATGAATCAATTGTATCAAATTCCGAATTAAGAATGGTTGCTCCCACACAGTCAAACCCTGCATTTACCATAAGTCCTGCGGCAACGGCAGAATCAACTCCGCCACTTAATGCAAGTAGTAGTTTATCCGCCATATTCAATCATTTTATCGATACATTTCTTTGCGGCAACTCGAGTGTCTTCATCAATTTCTATTTCTTCACCCTTGCCGTTAATGCAGTCAAGTATATCAAAAACACTTGTAATTGCCATATCGCCACAAATAAAATTATTTGAAAGCGGGAAAAACTTTTTGTCGGGACATTTATATTTCAGATGTTCAACAATGGAATTTTCAGTGCCGATAATAAATTCTTTTTTATCGGATTTTATTGCATATTCCATTATTCCGGTTGTTGAGCCTGTGTAATCTGCTTGTTTTGTAACCTCAGCTTTGCATTCAGGATGTGCGAGAAAAACAGCAGACGGATATTGATTTTTCACCTTAAAAACATCATTTTCAGTCATACTTGCATGAATGGGACATCCGCCATCAAGGAGAATAAAGTCTTTTTCGGGAACTAAATTTTTACAATATGTGCCTAAATTTATGTCAGGAACAAATATTATCTTGTCTTGTGGCATTGAACGAATAACTTGCTCGGCACAAGAAGATGTAACACAAACATCGCAGACGGTTTTAAGTTCTGCTGTTGTATTTATATATGCAACGACGGTATAATCGGGATGTTTGGCACGCAAATTTTCTATATCTGTTTTATTAAACTGTTCCGCCATCGGGCAACCAGCAGATGAGTTTGCTAAATAAACAGTTTTTTCGGGACTTAATATCTTGACTGTTTCTGCCATGAAACGAACACCGCATAAAATGACTGTTTTCTGTGTTAATGTCATTGCTTTTTTTGCAAGAGCATAGGAGTCGCCGACAAAATCAGCAACCTCGGTAATTTCATGACTTTGATATGAATGAGCAAGAATTGCAATATCCTTCTCTTGCTTTAATCTTAATATTTCGTCTTGTATTTCCCTTAATAACATAATTCCCCTCCAAAACTGAAGTTATTCAAATATATCCGGAACTTTAGCCGTCCAGACAGCCGGTAAATCTATATCGAATGCGGTGGCAATCAATGCAGCAGTATCTTTAATTTCACAAGTAAACTCGCCGGCTTTTATGCCTTTGCCTCTGACAAAGAAAGAAACAATTTTTTCAGCATCTGTATCTCCTCCGTGACCTCCGGTGGGTGTGCCGCCGTGGTCAGAATTTACGATAAAGAGTGCATCATCAAGTCTTCCGGAATCTTTTATTGTGTTAAAAATTTTGCCTAAAAGGGCATCAACGTGAGTAATCTGATCAAGATGTCCCTTTGTTCCGTATCCGAATCTGTGTCCGGCACCGTCCACACTATCAAACTGCACAAACAAGAGTTTTGTGTCATTCTCTCTTAAAAATTCGCAGATTTTCTCGCATAACTCGTCGTCTTCACCCGTATCTTTATGAATATTTAAACCTTCTTCAATGATACCGTAATTTATCGGATTCCAGCATGAGAATGTTGCAAGAGTTGCGTTTGGAAATTTTTCACGTACTAACTTAAAAACAGTAGGAATAGCAAAATCATCGGGAAGGTGTTGTAGTCCTACAATGCTGTTTGTCAGTCCATGTGCTTCGCAGTCAACTCCCATAAGCATTGATCCCCAACATTGAGCAGAAATGGTCGGTATTTCTGTAAGGACATGATGAGAAAATGCACCGTTTTCAAAAATCCTGTCAATATTCGGTGTGTCTGTATCTTTGAAAAAGTTTCCTGCACCGTCAAAACCTATAAGGTATATGTTGGAATACATAGCTTTCTCCTTAAATGAAATCAATTACAACTATTATAACATAAACAAGTGTAAATTTCCACCCTTATTTTTAAAAATTACTTGATTTATCTTATTTTGTGTAGTATAATATGATTTAATCTTGCGATATGCACAAATACCTATCAGAAAGGTTTGATATAATGACACTGTTTGAAGAGCTTAAGGCTCGTGGATATTTTGCTCAGGTAACAGATGAGGAAAAAGTCCGTGAAATGCTTGATAATGACAGTATAAAATTTTATATTGGTTTCGATCCTACTGCTGATTCTTTGCACGTAGGTCACTTTGTGAGCGTTATGGTTATGGCTCATATGCAACGCCATGGTCACACTCCGATTGCACTTTTTGGCGGTGGTACCGGTATGATTGGAGACCCGTCAGGCAAGACCGATATGCGAAAGATGCTTACTCTTGATGACATTAACTACAATATTTCTTGTTTCAAAAAGCAGATGAGCCGTCTTATCGATTTCGATAACAACAGAGCTATCATGGTAAATAATGCCGATTGGCTTTTGGATTTGAAATACATTGATTTTATACGTGAAATCGGTGTTCATTTTTCTGTTAATAGAATGTTAGCAGCCGATTGTTATAAGCAGCGTTTGGAGAGAGGGCTTACTTTCTTTGAACTTAACTATATGCTTATGCAAAGTTATGACTTTTTATATCTTGCCAGAAAATACGACTGCAAAATACAACTTGGCGGAGACGATCAGTGGTCAAATATTCTCGGTGGAGTTGAACTTAACCGTCGTGCCGATGGTCGTGATGTATATGGTATGACATTCAAATTGCTCTTAAAGAGTGATGGTAATAAAATGGGTAAGACCGAAGGCGGAGCCCTTTGGCTTGATCCTGATAAAACTTCTCCTTATGATTTTTATCAATATTGGAGAAATACAGATGATGCCGATGTTATTAACTGCATGAATCTCTTAACTTTTGTTCCCGTTGAGGAGATTAAGGAATATTCAAAACTTGAAGGTAGCGAATTAAATCCCGTGAAGGCTCGCCTTGCTTTTGAGATTACAAAACTCATCCATGGCGAAGAAGAAGCTATTAAGGCTCAAAATGCTGCACAGGCAATTTTTACAGGAGCCGCTGATTTGGATAATATGCCCTCTGCATCGCTTGATTCTGAGTTATTTGTTGATGATAAGATTCAGGTTGCGGATATTATTGTCGCTGCAGAAATTGCTAAGTCTAAGGGTGAAGCAAGACGTCTTATCCAGCAGGGTGGTATTTCTGTTGATGACGAGAAAGTAACTGATGGTTTTGCTACTATTGCAATAACTGCATTTGATAAAGGATATGTAGTTATCAAAAAGGGCAAGAAAGTATTTGTAAAAGTTACTCTTTAATATATGAATTTGAACTAATTGAGGTTATATATGAAAACTATCGCAGTATTAACCAGTGGCGGAGACGCTCCGGGTATGAATGCAACAATTCGTGCTATTGTCCGAACGGCTGTTGAAAATGGACTTAAAGTTTACGGTGTAACAAGAGGCTATAAGGGACTTATTGAAGGCACTATGAAAGAAATGGATCTTCGTTCCGTTTCTAATATTATCAACCGTGGCGGTACAATGCTATATTCTGCTCGTTGTCCTGAATTTAATACTCAGGAGGGCATTCAGAAGGCAGTTAAAACCTGTAAAGATATGGGGATAGAAGGTGTGGTTTGTATCGGTGGCGACGGTACTTTCAGAGGAGCAAAAGACCTTTCAAACTATGGCGGAATTGCTTGCATCGGTGTTCCCGGCACTATTGACAATGATATTGCTTGCTGTGATTATACAACAGGCTACGATACCGCACTTAATACGATTGTTGATATTGTAGACCGTATTCGTGATACAACCGAATCTCATGACCGTTGTGCTGTTATTGAAGTAATGGGCAGAAATGCAGGTTATCTTGCACTTAACGGCGGCATTGCAATCGGAGCCACATCTATCCTTATTCCCGAAAAGGAATTTGATCTTGATCGTGATATTATTGATAGAATTAAGCGTGCTCAGAAAAGCGGCAAAGAATATTTTGTTGTAATGGTTGCTGAAGGATGCACTGACAGGCTCAAAGAAATGGGAATTGATGGCGTTGAGGCTCTTGCACGCTATATTCAGTCACGAACAGGAGTTGAAGCCCGTCACGCAGTTTTAGGTCATGCTCAAAGAGGTGGTTATTCTTCCGCCAAGGACAGGATTATAGGTTCTCGCATGGGTAACCGTGCTGTTCATCTTCTTCTGGAAGGTAAGACAAATCGTGTTGTTGCTATGCAGAAGGATGAAGTTGTTGACTATGACATTAACGAAGCTCTTGATATGAAAAAGAGTATTGACCTTGACTTATTCAGAATAGCAATGGAAATCTCCATCTAGTAAAAAAACCACAATCAAGTGGTTTTTTTATTTTAGACAATATTCTCTTGAAATTTAAAGATAAATAACGAATATATCAATAAGTTTTTTGTGTTTTTATCAAAAAGCACTTGTAATTTTAACTCTTTTATGTTATTATGATATATAGATATAATAGTGAAATGGAGAATTCTATGGCAAATTGTCCCAAATGCGGTTATAAACTGAAACTAAGAGATATTAAACCAGAATGTCCCGAATGCGGTGTCAATGTTGTATACTATAAAATTGAAGACAGACTTCGTGAGGATGCCGACAAAGCAGAGCTTGAACAAGCAAAATTTCAGCCTAAAATGGACAGACTTAAAGCTTCCGTTTTTGGTAGTCCCCTTGCAATTATCCGGCTTGTGTTAATGATTTTGCTTATTGTGTCCCTCTTGTTGCCTTTGGCTAAGATTCGCACAGACCTTCCTTTTGGCACATCCGACATTACGGTTAACTTGGTAGCAATTTATAAATTTTTCGGTAATCTCGATTTCGAGTTGTTATTTAAATTATTTAACTCAAAAGTGCTCGGTAATGATTTTGTCTTTTTCGCTGTCGCATTTTTCAGCCTTCTTTTGACTGTTGTTGTTATGATATTAAATCTTGCGTTTATGGTTATGTCCTTCGGCAAAAAGGGTATTGTTCGTAACGTGAGCTTAAATGCAATCGGAATAGTTCTTATTTCTGTATCGGCAATATGTTTTCACTTTTGTTCTAAAGGCTTTGAAGCTCATATTCCCGGACTTTATGCAGGCTCTGTTTCTTGGGGTATTGTTATTGTTATACTGCTTTTCGTAGCCCTTATTGTCGTCAACCTTCTTTTTAAGATTCTTAAGATTGAAGTTAAGTATACCTATGTTGACGATCTTTTCCTGCCCTATGAACAAAGAAAGGCTTATCGCGAAGAACAGGAAAGACTTAAGAATGAATCTGATGAAGTGAAGGCTGCAAAGGCTCTTAAAGAAGCTGAGGAGCGTCTGAAAGCTGCTCATGAGCAGGTTAATCGTGAAAAGAAGAAAAAGAAATAATTGCATATTATGAAAAACATTGATTTTACTAATGTAAATATCACCGGTGGTTTTTGGTATAATCGTCAGGAAATTAATGCAAAAACTACTGCTCAGGCTATTTATGACAAGTTTTCCGAAACCGGAAGATTTGATGCACTTAAACACGACTGGACTGACGGAATGCCGAACAAGCCTCATATATTCTGGGATTCTGATATTGCAAAATGGATTGAGGGTGTTGCATATATTCTTGAAAAAACTGATATGCCCGAACTCGAAGAAATATGCGACAACGCGATTGATTTGATTGAAAAAAATCAGGCTGAAGACGGTTATTTTAACTCATATTTTCAAGTAGTAGAAAAGGATAAGAGATTTACAAATCGTGATTGGCACGAGCTTTATTGTTTAGGACATCTTATTGAAGCGGCTCTTGCCTATAAACACGCAACGGGAAAAGATAAGCTTTTAAACTGCTGTTTGCGGTATGTTGATTTAGTATACAGAATATTCCTTGTTGAAGATTCGGCAGCTTTTCATACTCCGGGGCACGAAGAAATTGAACTTGCTTTGGTCAAATTATGGCATGAAACCCACGATGCAAGACATCTTGAGCTTGCTAAACATTTTATTGATAAACGCGGAGTTCAAAAAGAAGTTCCCGAAGATTATTGGTGTAACGATGCTTATTTTCAGTCTCACCTTCCGGTAAGAGAGCAGAAAACTGCCGAAGGACACAGTGTACGTGCGGTATATCTTTATTCAGGAATGGCTGATGTAGCCTTTGAAACCGGTGATAAAACTTTGCTTGACGCTTGTAAGGTTCTTCTTGATGATATTATTGAGCATAAGTTGTATATAACCGGCGGAATAGGTCAGTCAAGTGTAGGGGAAGCATTTACCGTTCCGTTTGATTTACCCAATTCAACCGCTTATACAGAAACTTGTGCAGGGATCGGTCTGATATATTTTGCAAGTCGTATGCAGAAATTCTTTGTAGATTCACGCTACGGCGATTTAATCGAACGGATTTTATATAACGGTCTTATTTCCGGTGTTTCTCTTGACGGCAGAGCATTTTTCTATGAAAATCCGCTTGAAGTTCTTCATGCTGAGAGAGAGCGGAATGTTTCCGTTCCGAAACAGAACCCTCGTTTTCCGGCAACAAGACGTTCTGAGGTGTTCTCCTGTTCGTGTTGTCCGCCTAATTTTCTTCGATTGATTGCAAGCCTTGGGAATTATATTTGTTCCGTTGATGATGATAACATATATTTACATCAATATATTTCATCAAGCATAAAAGTTGATGACGAGATTTTGCTTTCGCAAAAGACGGATTATCCAAACAACGGCAGAGTCGAAATAATAGTAAAAAATGCAAAGAACAAGACTGTAAACTTAAGAATTCCCGCATATACAAAGGACAATTATTCTGTTTTGGTTGATGGCGGAAAAGATACCGAAGAAGTAGAAAATGGCTATCATTCTATTAAATGCAAGAGTGATTTAACAATGATTATTCTTGACTTTGACGTTACTCCTAAGCTTAATTTCTCTTCTCCCGACGTTTGGGGTAATGCCAATACAGTTGCTGTTACGGTGGGACCTGTCGTATACTGTGCTGAGAGTATTGACAATGTTGAAAACCTCCATAGTCTTTATATCCCTGAAAATTTTGAATATTCTCTTTCGACCGATGAAGAATTGGATGTAACAACTATTCAAATCAACGGTAAAATAAGTGTTAAGTCATTCGACGGACTTTATGGTCAAAGTCGCAAGTTTGAGGACGCTTTAATTCGTTTAATTCCATATTACGCTTTTGCAAATCGTGCAGAGTGTGATATGCTTATCTGGTTAAATATTTTATAAGGAGAAATTATTATGGTTATTGGCGAAAAGGCAAGAGCCTCCCTTTATCTTTTCAGTTTTGTAATTCGTGCACTTTACATCTTACTTGCAATGTGGGATGATTTTTATGCAGCACAGGGCTGGGACGGTATCATTGACAGCGATAGCATCAAAGATCTTATACCTATGGCGTAAAAATTTGTTTTTCTTAGTTGGGGTGTAAAAAATAAGGCTCTTGATTGAGCCTTCATTTTATTTTTAATGTCCTTAAATAATTCTTTTGATTGTTTGTTATTCTATAACTCTCAATTGCTTTTTGAATGGTTTTGTTGTGAGTCCAAACATCTAATCTCTTATTCTCAATGTAAGGAATTGTTAAATCAAATTGTTTTGCAAGAGCAGTCGCAAAATACCAAGCAATCATCATATTGATATAGTATTCATCACTTCTTAAATTTGCTACCATATCGTTGTATTTCGTGTCAAAATCTTCATCAAGAAAGTGCCGCATAAGCATACCGATTGCAAATCTGATCGTATAAGTTTTATCTGAATTAAGCCATATTTTGATATGGGCTAAAAGCTCCGACTTGTGTTTTTTGAATATGGTCGGAGATAACTGATCGCAGGTTGCCCAATTGTCAATATATGGTAAAAACTTTTCAACTTCCAAAATGCAACTTTGAAAATCTTTGAACAACGAAATAATAAAAGAATGTAACTGATATTCTTCAAAATAATCATGAGGAAGAATATTTATAAACTCGATTTCCTCTTTTGATTTTAGAATGTCCTTGGCAAGTTGACGAAGAACAGGGGTTCTGACACCAATAATTGATTTTCGATCAATCGACGGAATAAGATTTGCTTGAAATACTGCATATTCCTTGTCTTGATTGAGAAATAAATATTCTTGAATGTTCATTTATATAAATTTTAAGTGTTTTTATTCGTTATTGTTCAATAAATAATAGGCTCTCTGCATGACATAAGAAGCTATTGAACCGGCATTATAATAACCGCTTCCACCGTTTTCAACTATTACAACAAAAGCATAGGGGAAGTCTGGTAAACTTGAGTACCCTGCAAACCAAGAGTGTGAGGCAATTTCATCAGAAATCTCGGCAGTTCCTGATTTTGCAGAAATTTCAAGTCCGTAAAAATTACCTTCCCCGTAATAATCTGTGACGGTTGAGCGTAATATCTGTTGTAATTTTGTTGCCGTTTCATTGGACATATATGAGCCTAAAACTGATGTAGATGCTTCGTATGAGTTAAATATTCCATCGATTGATGACACTGAATATGGTTGAATTGCAATACCGTTGTTTGCAATTGCTCCCATCATTACCATAATTGAACACGGGTTTGCGACGACGGTGTATTGTCCGAATCCCGCCCAGGCAATATCTTCATCGCTTGCGTCTTTTAAGTTGAATTTCCCGACCGCAGTCGATGTTCTGTCAGTTTGAATTGAAGAAATAAGTCCGAGTTCCTTAACGGTTTTCGTAAGCTTATCTGCACCGAGTTCAATGGCAATTTGACCGAAAGCAACGTTGCATGATTGATTAAATGCCTGTTCAAAAGTGAGTGTGCCGTGATTGTCGTTACATATTACTTTTCCGCCGCCGGGAACTTTCCATGAGCCGGTACAAGAGAATGTTCTGTCCATTATGTCGGGTATATTTTCAATGGCACAGCAAGCAGTAACTATCTTATAAACAGAGCCGGGAACATACTGACCGTAAAGCAGTTTATTTAGATATACGCCGCTGTAATTTTCGTTTTCGTCCATGCCGGACGGTTTATTAAGCAAGTCATAGGTTGGTGAAGAAACATTACAAATAATTTCGCCTGTGCGATAATTATAAACACCTATGGCACCTTTTTGACCGCCCATGCATTCAAGTGCATATGAACACAAATCAGCATCAATGGTAAGTTTAAGAGTGTTTCCTGCACTTTTTTGTGCGTTGAAAATCCCAAGAGGGAGATTATAACCGACTAATTCGCTTGAATATCTTGCCTCAATTCCTTTGATATATCCGTACTGGTCGCCGATAACGTGTAAAGTTGATTTGCGAATGCTTGAGCTGTCGTTATAATATCTTCCCGATTCGTTTGATGAAACGAGAACCTTTTCATTTCTGTCAACAATAGTCCCTCCGCAAGTTAATGCTCCACCCGAATAAAGATGCTGATTTTGCGGTTTCATAACATATTCATTCCCATGCAAAACAAAAGTAGTCATCACAGCGGTTAGCCCGACTACGACGACTAAACAAAGTATTAAAATTACTTTTGCACGATTATAAATAGTTCTCATTATGCATTAACAAAATAGTTTTCATACCAAAGTATGAATGAATAGACAGTCCAAATTTTTTTCATATTATGTGCTTTACCGTCTTTATGGTCATTAAGCAATTTCACAATATAATCAATATTGAAAAATTCTTTTGCTACATCCGAATTAAATTTTTCTTTTACCTGATTATAGTATTTGTCTTGTTTTAGCCAGTCGTTAAGAGGAGTAAGAAAACCCTTTTTAGGCATAGATGCGTTCTTTTCAGGCATTTGCTTTAATGCAGCACCTCTTAGTGCAATCTTTGTTTGCTCACGATTTACGCGATATTTTGTAGGAATGGAAAGTGCAACTTTTGCCATTTCTAAATCAAGGAAGGGAACACGAAGCTCGAGTGAATTTGCCATGCTCATACGGTCGGCCTTTACAAGAATATCATGAACAAGCCAAGTGTTAATATCGACATACTGCATTCTTGTGACGTCATCTTCACCCTTGCATTCATCAAAGAAAGGCTTTGTAAGGGTTGACGGATCTTTTGCGGGAATATTCGGGTTTAATACCAAGTTCCTCTCGTCACTATGGAAGTTATAATTATTACGAATATAATATTGGTCAATGGTTTGGGCTCCTCTTGTCAAGAAGCGTTTACCGCGTTTTCCTTCGGGCATCATTTTCCCGATTTTTGCACCGATTTTACGGATAAAGAGAGGAAGTTTCTGATAATTTGCAAGTTCAAGCGGATCTTGATAATAATAATATCCGCCGAAAAGTTCATCTGCACCCTCGCCTGAAAGAACAACTTTTACCTGTTTGCTTGCAAGTTTTGTAAGATAATAAAGTGATATAGCAGAAGGATTGGGAAGCGGCTCGTCCATATAATATTGAACAAGGGGAGCGGCATCAAAAAATTCATCTGCTGTAACTTTCTTTGTGAATATATCTACACCGACGGCTTTTGCGTAATCTTCAGCGTATGATAATTCTGAATATTTTTCTTCGGCATATCCGATGGAGAAAGTTTTTATATCCATTTCTTTGGAAAGTTCTTTTACTGCATAAGATGAATCTACACCGCTTGATAAAAAGCAGCCCACCTCAACATCGGCAAGAGAATGGCGATGTGCGGAATCTCTGAAAGTATCGACAATAATATTTTCCCATTCTTCAAGAGATTTTGAGTTATCTATATTATATTCAAAACGGAAATATTCGCTAAAATTCATTTTCCCGTCTTTATATTCAAAATATGTGCCGGGCTTTATTTTATACACATTCTTAAACATCGTTTCATTTGAGGGGATATATTCAAAGCAAAGATAGTCGGGAATACGCTCACGATTTAATTCTTTTACAAAATCGGGATGTGCAAGAAAAGCCTTTATTTCGGATGCGAAAAGTAATGATTTTTCGTCATAATAGTAGAACATAGGTTTTATTCCGAATATATCTCTGGCTCCGATTAAAGTTTTGGTTTTTGTATTCCATACCAAAAAAGCGAACATTCCGCGAAGTCTTTCCGCAAATGAGGGACCATATTCTTCAACACCATGTAACACAACTTCCGAATCGGTATGAGTTTTGAAAACATGTCCCTTTGCCTTAAGTTCTTCCCTTAATTCGTTATGATTATATATTTCTCCGTTGAAGACCAAAACACAAGTCCCGTCTTCGTTATATATTGGCTGATCGCCGCCCTCTAAATCCATAATACTCAAACGACGAAAGCCTAATGATACATCATCATCAACATGGTATCCGTCGGAATCGGGACCGCGATGAATGATTTTGTCCGCCATATCGTGAATTGTCTGTTCGTTTTTAATCTTATCCGCTTCGTTATTTACAAAGCCAACAAATCCGCACATAAGTGAAAATCTCCGTTAATAAAGTTTAACAACAATATAAGCACTCTCGGTGGGTGCTGTGTCAACTGTAATGCTGACATAAGTGTCTTTATCTGTAATTCCCAAATTTGTTATATTCAGGTCAATCATTGTCCCGTCCTGATACCAGGAATCAAATGCACATTCAATTCCTTCACCGCAAGTAAAATCAAGACTGCTGTCCGGAAGACCGGTCAGAGTTAATGTTATAACAGCATTTTCTCCGGCACCGAGTGCAACAGTTGATTTGTCAATATAAAGACCGGTCGGATGGTATGTTTTTGCTGCAAAACCGGCAATGCTCAAAGGAGTGGGGAAGTAGTCAAGCTTATTAAGATAGCTTATTGGCAATGCATAGGTATTATACTCATTATTTTTGTTTGCAATTCGTGATGTAATTCCGATAACCTGACCAAATGCATCAATCAGAGGCCCACCTGATGAACCATAAGATGTTGGGACACTTGATAAGATAAAATTGGTGTACGGCGATTCAGGTAAAAGTTTGTTTAAGCCGATAATCTTTCCGCTTGAGAACGTAAAACTTTCTCTGTCAGGGCTTCCCAATGCAAAACATTTTGAATCTATTATCGGTGTTGTGTAATTTAATACAGCAGCAGTTGATTTGCAAAAATCAGCTTGCATGACGGCAATATCAAGTTTTGCATCATAGGCAAGAATCTGACTTATGTTAAAAACGTTATTGTCTTTGTCTTTTACACTTATGTAAGATGCTCCCTTAATTACGTGGTAGTTAGTAACGCAAGTGCCGTTTTCAGAAATAAAAAAACCTGAGCCTACACTGTCATTCTGACCGACCATAGCGTTGACCTCAACTGTGTATGCGGCAGAATCTGCACTGATTGCTATTTCGTCTTTGCCGGGAAAAGACTGAAGTCCCAATGAAACACGAAGAACAATTCGAGCATCTAAAACGGTCAATTTGCCGTCATTATTTACATCTGCTTTTTTCAATATTTCAGCGGATGCTGTTTCAAGCCCTGCGGCATATCTGAGTACACGACGGGCGTCCGCAGTTGTTACTCGTCCGTCGTTATCCATATCGCCCAATAAATTGCAGGCAGCCGTTATTGTCAAGAAAACACACAGCACGGTCATAATTGACACAAACGGCAAAAATCGTCTGAATTTCAAGCGAACACCCCCTTTGTTTATCTTTTGTAGAGTTCGTTAAAACGCTTAAATTTATTCCAGTTTATACTGTTAAGCTGATCGGTTGTAGTTCGAAATTGCCAATTACCGTCAGCTTTTCCGGGAATGTTAAGACGGGTATCTGAGCCGTAACCGAGTAAATCCTGAATTGGTAATATTACGGTATCGGCATGACTTTGGAATATGGTGCGAAGAATATTATCATATCCATTATTCCAATCGGGACTTGTATATCCGCAATACTCAAGCATATTTTTTCTGTCACATTCGTTTAATTCCCAAACAAAACCGAGCAAAGTGTTGTTATCGTGAGTACCGGTATATGCAATGGAGTTTTTCGGATAATTGTGAGGTTTATGAGTGCTGTCAGCATCGGACAAGAAGCCGAATTGAAATACACGCATAGAGGGGAATCCGGAATATTCAACAAGCTCTACCACGCCCTCATCAATATCACCCAAGTCTTCGGCTATAATGAGCCGATCGTTTGTGATTTCGGCTACGGCATCAATAAATTCTTTGCCTACACCCTTAACCCATTTACCTTCTTTCGCTGTTTTAGCGGTTGAGGGGACAGACCAATATGCAGAAAATGCACGGAAATGATCAATTCGTACACCGTCAAAAAGTGCAAGATTTGCAGTCAATCTGTCCTTCCACCAAGCAAAATCATTAGCTTTCATATAATCCCAATTATAAATTGGATTACCCCAAAGCTGACCGTCTGCAGCAAAATAATCGGGTGGAACACCTGCAACACAAGACGGTTTATTGTCCTCATCAAGCAAAAATTGCTCCTTGTTTGCCCAGACATCGGCACTGTCAAATGCTACATATATCGGAATATCACCGATAATCTTTATGTTCTTTGCTTTTGCATAAGCGTGAATATCAGACCATTGTGAGAACAATTCATACTCTATAAACTGCCAAAGGAAAACATCTTCAGCATTCGGCTCATGAATAGTCCATTCGTTCCATGCTTTGTCATTGTTGAGTTTTTTAAGCGACATAAAACGACAAAACTGCTCGATATATTTATTTTTATCGATAAACTCTGCAATTTTCTGTTTATATTCATCCGACAAGCGAGGAATTGCTTTTCTTAACAACTCAACCCTCGTATGATAAAGACGGACAAATTCACAGGAATAAGGTTGCTGCTGACGTGCAGAATTTAATTCATCTGATGTCAATAAGCCCTTTTTATGGAGAGTTGGTAAATCGATAAAATAAGGATTTAACGCAAAAGCGGAATATGATTTATACGGACTGTTACATTCGTCAACTAAATTAAACGGAAGTACCTGCCAATATGAAAACCCCGCTTCGCTTATCTTGTCAATAAATTTCTTTGCCTCATCTCCGAAGCTTCCGCATGAAAAATCACCCGGAAGCGACGAGATGTGCATTAAAACACCACTTTTTCTCATATATTCCTTTTAATTAACGTTGAGAGTGAGCGTTTTTGTTCCCATACCCTCAACCTTAATTGTTACCTTAATTTCCGTATCTGCCTTTGTTGTACGTACCCAGAAAGCACGAACACCGCCGATAAAAGCAATCTTATCGGGACCGATTATTTCTCCGCCAATAACTTTAACTGAAACAGCATTGTTTGCATAGGTAAGACGATTGTTGTTCTGATCGACAGCCTCAAGCTCAATTCTTGTTACGTCATAAGTATCGCCGTGATGAAGTTCGGTTGAATCGGGGGTGGCGGTAAAGTCAACACTATTGCAGGCTGTCTTTGTGATAGATTTAACAAGCTTGGAATCTTTATAGCCTTCGTATGTATAAGTAATCTGTTCGTCTCCCCAATTTGCAACATATTTTGTAAGTAAATCAATAAACTGCGGTAAAGTCTTACCGGAAGTTAAGAAACCGGCTGCGAGTTTTAAGTAATACTGTGGAGGAATAAGGAAGCCGTCCATACTTGCTCTGACGATAACATCGCGAAGTAAATTAGCGGGTAGATTTTTTAGATTTTCAACTGTTTTAAGGTCGTCACCCAGATAGTCATCGGGAGTCATCGGAGCGTGAGCAAGGTGTGGGAACATCTTTTTGTTCGGATATACAACACTCTTTAATTTGCCGTTTTTGTAAACCTTGACATAATCACAGTTTGTGAAGATATAAACCTGACCTCTGAACCCTCCGGGATGATCGCCGATGTCCATTGATGAACTTATTTCCATAACAGGGAATTTGTCTTGTTGAGAAGCATATACGTAAGCGGCGAGTTTAGGAATGCGGAACATATCCGTTACACCGTGATAACAAATTCTGTCGCCTGAACCAAAGTCTTTGTGCGTATTATAGTCAGCCATGCACCAGCCGATAGCGCCTGAAATTCGTTTGTTTCCGTAAGCGGCATTCTGAACTCTTGCGTGACGCAAGGCGTGTTCCGTGCGAACCCCCTCTTTGTCGAATGACTTTGTGGGGAACATATGTCCATTATATTCGGTAACAAGATAGGGAGCAGTTAAGCCTGTTACGATTGCAGGAGGAAGCAGATTGATTTTGCCGCCGCTATGAGAGAAGTCATTATAAGTGTAAACATCTTCAAGCAGGCTGCTTCTGGGCATATTTCTTACGCCGCCGGTTTGACGAGTCGGATCAAGCTCACGGCAGAGTTTATTTGTTTCGGTATAGAATTCATCGCAGTCAACGCCTTCGTTTACACGAACACCCCAAAGAATGACTGAAGGGTGGTTGCGGTCACGAAGTACCATTTTGCGGATATTTTCAAGACAGTTTTCTCTCCATTCGCCTTCACCCAAATGCTGCCAGGAGGGCATTTCGGTAAAGACCAAAAGACCGATTTCATCGCATTTGTTTAAGAAATGGATGCTGTCCGGATAGTGTGCCGTACGAACTAAATTACACCCTAATCTGTTTTTCATTAAGAGTGCATCAGCCTCTTGTGCAGATTTCGGCATTGCATTTCCGACATAGGGATATGACTGATGTCTGTTAAGACCTCTGAGTTGCAATTTTTCGCCGTTTAAGTAAAATCCGTCTCTCTTGAATTGAGCAGTTCTGAACCCGAATCTTTCGCTTTTTTCATCTTCTTCATATTTTACTTTAAGTGTGTAAAGTTGAGGATCATCAAGTGTCCAGAGTTTTAAGTCGGGAAGACGCCATTTTATATTTAACTTTTTACCCTTGACATTGCAAGTTTGATTTGCAATCTCTTTTTCGCCGTCAAATAAGGCAAGATTTACTTCACCTTCTGCAAAATCGGAGAAAGAGATGTCGGCATCAATAACTTTCTTACTTGCAAGAGTATCAAGAGTGCGAATGAAAATATCGTCAATATATACCTTTTCAACAATCTCAAGCCATACTTCACGATATATTCCGCCATATACAAGATAGTCAACCATATGACCAAACGGTGGAATTTCCTTGCGTTCAGTTGAATCAAGCATTACGGAGATAACATTCTCTTTTGTGTTGATAAATTCGGTAATATCAAATGTAAACGGGGTATATCCGCCTTTATGAGAGCCGACTTCTTTGCCGTTAAGATAAACTATGGCATAGTTTGCCGCACCTTCAAAATGAAGCAATATTCTTCTGTCGTTTTTATAAGCTTCAGCTGGGAGTGTAAAACTTTTACGATAGCAAGATACAAACTGGAACATACGCTCATCAAAATAATTAAGCGGAATTTCCTTGTTGCAGTGGGGGATGTCAACGGAAATAAAGTCAGAATCATCATATGACTTTTTGAACATTTCAGGCTCAAATTTCTCGTTGTATTTCCAATCGAAATTTAGCGGGATTACTTTACGCATAACATATCCTCCAAGTAGTCTAATATATTTTTTTTCTTATTTGGGATAACTTCTTCAATCACGGCATCAAGAGCTGTATTCAGCATATCTCCGACCTTTTCACCCGTAACGCCGATTTTTATCAAATCATTTCCTGTAATATGAAGTTGATTTAATGAATAACATTCATTATTTTCTTTGATTTGAGCATACCAAGACAAAGCATTTTGAACTTCTTGACTTATATCATTGAAACCGTCCGACAATGCTCCTCTGTCCGCTTTTCGTATTTTCATCATACGAAGGAAATTTTCATCTCCCGTATCACGCAAATATTTTTTAACATCAATTTTTGTAAGCGGAACACGCTTGTCGTGAATGCTGACCAAATATGAAACTGTATCAACGGTTTTGTTATCGAGTTTCAGTCGTTTGAGAACTTTTAATGCAATTTCGCCACCGACAGCAGCGTGATTTTTGAATGTACTGTTACCGTCTTCATCAAAGCTTTCAGTCGGAACTTTGCCGATATCATGAAGCAGCATGGTAAGCCTTAATATTTTGTCTTTTTCGATATTTTTTATCGCATGACAAGTGTGGTTCCAGATGTCATAAGCATGTTTTTTGCCGATTTGTTTGTGTTTGTATTCGCATTCAAGTTCGGGAATAAATTCAAATATTATCGGTCCGTATTCGCTTAAAACCTCGCAGGCATATTCGCCGCATATTAGTTTAATCAGCTCTGCGGCAAGACGTTCCACACTGATGTTTTTAAGGAGGTGCTTGTTTCTGAAAATGGATTCTTTTGTTTTTTCTTCAATAGTAAATCCAAGTTGTGCCGCAAAGCGAATCGCACGCATAATACGCAAAGCGTCTTCATTGAATCTCTTGTCCGGCTCGCCTACGGCACGGATAATCTTGTTTGCCAAATCCTCCAAACCGCCAAGTTTATCGACAAACCCTTCTTTTAAGTTATAACACAGGGTGTTTATCGTGAAATCCCGTCTTAATAAATCATCGGTAAGATTTCTTGAGAATATTACTTCTTCCGGATGACGATTGTCTTTATAGTCTCCGTCAATTCGATATGTCGTAACTTCGACGTTAATTTTGTCAGTAACGACGGTAACGGTGCCGTGTTTAATTCCGGTGGGGACTGTGCGATAATCGTTGAATAATTCGATAATTTGATCGGGTGTGGCATTTGTAGTAATATCCCAATCAAAGTTTTCTCTTTTGAGAATTGAATCGCGAACACATCCGCCCACCAAATATCCTTCGTATCCGTTATCGGAAAAACGAGTAAGAAGTTTTTTTATTGAAGTCGGTAATTTTATGTCCATATATAACTCCATTATAATATGAATATATAATATCATTTTTACTTTCAAATGTCAAGTATTATGACTTGCATTTTTGTTCTTTTATGGTATAATAAATATGAGGTGATATTATGAATGAAACAATTAAAGCAATAATCGAACGAAGAACGATTAGAGATTATACTGATCAACAAATATCTGACGAACAGTTGAATATTTTGCTCGACTCGGCAATCTGGGCACCGAGTGCAAGAAATAAACAGCCCTTACTGATTCGTGTCTTACAAGGTAAAGATATTCTTGACAAGATGAATTTTGATTTCAAGGAAACTGTCGGCTGGGATACCCCCGCTTATACCCGTTATAATGAAAATCCCGTTCATCATAATGCTCCGACAATGATATTTTTGTTTTCAGACAGTGAAAATTCCTGTGCAATGGACGCAGGTATTATGGTTGAGAATATTGCGATTGCCGCTGAAAGTATCGGTTTGGGTACGGCAATAATCGGTAGTGTCCGTGAATTGTTCGGCGGGAAATACGCAGACAAATGGTATGATATTTTGGATATTCCGAAAACAAACCCGTTTATGATTGCCATTTCTGTCGGGTATAAGGCAGAAAACCCCGAACCGAAAGAACGAAAAGAAAACATGGTAAAAATTATAAAATAAGCAAGAGGTGGAGAAAAATCCACCTCTTTTTGTGTTTTATCGAGAGTTTTTATTCCTGACCTCTCTCTGCTTGGTATTCTTCATCTGTTTTAAGGATGATATTATCAGCATTCTTTTTATAGAATGCAAATGCAGCGAGAATAAATACAATACAGATTGCCGCATAAAGAATGAAAGCAAGTTTTACACAAGCACCTGAGAAGATGATGAGGGAGCCGATGGAGGCAAGGATGGGACTGATAAGTCCGAGGAATATGTTCTTGATTTCTCCTTTTTTCCACAGTTGAATAACATGAACATAGAGGATAATATAGAGAAGATAAAGAACGCAAATGGAAATTTCGGAAATGTCCAAACCTGACACAAAATCATTGTTGCTGTTTAAGAAAAGCTGGTTAAGAAGAAGATATGCCATAGAAAGAGCATAGACAAGAACTGCGGAGTTTGTGGGCATTCCTCCCAATTTATTGTTTTCTTTCTTAAATATCTTTGATGCAGGCATCATGTTACGAAGTGCAAGGGAATAGGGAAGTCGGATAAGACCGAGAACAACGCCGTTTACAGTACCCAATATAGAGATTACTACGGCAATAAGAACAAGTTTTGAGCCAAAATCGCCGAAGAGTTGATTTGAGGCAACACTGATAGCATCATCACCTAATTCCATAACAACTTCGGGAGATAAATAAGATGTGATACCCAAGAAATATGCTACATATACAACGAGAACAAAAATCGGAGCGACAGTAAGAGCAAGAGGTAGGTTTCTTTTGGATTTTTTGATTTCATGACAAATTGATGTTGAAACAATCCAGCCGTCATAAGAGAAAGCAATGGGACCGAATGCAGCGAGCCAACCGAGATTTTTGATGCTTGATGTGAATGCTTCGCCGGATGCTCCGGTCAACATTTCACCAGTGTTTCCTTTGATTAAACCAATGACAGAAATAAGAATAAGCGGAATAATCTTAATAACCATTGATGCGTTTTGGAAGAAGCCGCCGAGTTTTGCCGAGAGTGCATTTGCAAGATAGAGGAAAGTCAGGACTATTGCACCGATGATTGTATTCCTTGTAACCGAGAAACCCTCAAAGCCCAAAACTTGGCTTAAATAGATTCCCGAGGCCCAGGCAACAACGGCAGAAAGTGTAGGCAGATAGAGAAATGATTCAAACCAACCGAATACTGTTGCCATACCTATACCGTAGGAATCCTCAGCATATGAAACAAGTCCGCCGGGTTTGTCGGTACGAATGGCAAGTTGAGAAATCGAGAGTGCACCAAAGACAACGGCTATTGCCGCCACTACGAAGATGATAACGCCAAGCCATACATTTCCGTTAGCGTATCTGAGAATGTCGTCTGCTTTGAAGAAAATACCTGAACCGATAACAATACCGGTTATCATGGTGATCGCTGTGAACAGACCGTAATTTCTTTTATGCATTTTTAACTCCTTTTTTGGATTATGATACGATATTTTTGCGGATATCAGTCCGTTAAATAAACTACATAAGCTATTAAATTTCTATTCTATGAATCAAAAATTTAATGATGTTTCATTTATACCATTTTTTTAAAAAAAGGTCAAGCTTTATTTTTACAAAATAAATAATTTAGTGCTTGAAATTTCCAGATTAAAATGTTATTATATAATCTGAATAAAAAATTAGTGACTTTTAATTAGGATGGCATTTATGAAAACAGCAAATTTTGGTATTATAGGTTTAAGCGGTAGAGGCAGCGGTATGCTTCGTGAGTTTTTGGCAGTACCCGGGGTAAACGTGGTTGCAGTTTGTGATTTATATGAAGATCGTGCAAAAGACGGTTTTAATATTGTAAAAGAAATTGCAGGAAATGAACCGGCGGTTTATCTTGACTACAAAGAAATGCTCAAGAGAGATGATATTGACGCAATTTTCTGTGCAACAACCTGGATAACGCATGCCCGTATTGCAGTTGATTCTATGCGTGCCGGCAAGCATGTAGGTGTTGAAGTCGGCGGTGCTGCATCCGTTGAAGAATGTTGGCAGATGGTTAGAGCCTCAGAAGAAACCGGTAAGTTTTGCATGATACTTGAAAACTGTTGTTATGATCGTACAGAGATGGCGGTTTTTAATATGTACAAAATGGGGTTATTCGGTGAGGTTGTTCATCTTGAGGGCGGTTATCGCCACGACCTTCGTGATGAAATATCCATGGGCAGAGAACTTCGTCACGGCAGATTAGTCAACTTTAAGCACAGATGCGGTGACCTTTATCCGACACATCAACTCGGTCCGATTTGCAAACTTATTGACATTAACCGCGGCAACAGACTTTTGACTATTTCATCCATCCCTTCGAAAACAAGAGGACTTCGTGATTGGATTCGCAAAAACAAAGGTGTAGATGATATAGATGCCAATTACGAATTTTGTCAAGGTGATGTTGTTTCGTCCATGATTAAATGTGCGAATGGTGAAACTATTACATTACATCATGACTGTTCACTTCCTCGTCCATATTCCCGTGATTATGTTGTTCAGGGAACAAAGGGAATGTATGAAGAAGATAAAGGTTTTTACTTGGATACTCCCGAATTTAAGGAAAAATACGGCAGCCATAATTGGGCTCCTGTTGATGAAATTCGTGCTGAATATGAACATCCCATTTGGAAAGAATATGAGCAGGAAAGTGTAAATCACGGTCACGGGGGTATGGATTATTTAGTCTTATCCGCCTTTGCCGAAGCAGTAATCAATGATGTAAAACCGCCTATTGATGTATATGATACGGCAACTTGGATGGTTGTTACTTGCCTTTCGGAGCAAAGTTGTGCTATGGGCGGTATGCCCGTACCAATTCCCGATTTCACTAATGGTGCTTGGATAGACAGGGAACCATATCGCAAGGGTAAATTTTGTCTTGAAGAAGTCTGTGTCGAAGAATAGGGGGGAAACTATGTCAGAACAAAAGTTATCTAAAAAAGAAAACATCATTCAGATGGTGAAGTTTGCTTTATTTTCAACATCTGCCGGAATAATTCAAATCGGCTCATTTACAGCATTGACTGAGTTACCGCCGAGATTATTTGATAAGGAACTTCCGTATTGGATTTGTTATCTGGTTTCTCTTGTATTATCAGTTATTTGGAATTTTACATTTAACCGTAAATTTACATTCAAATCTGCAAATAATATTCCGATAGCAATGCTTAAAGTTGCTGCATTTTACGCAGTATTCACGCCCGTTTCTACCTATTTGGGACACCTTGCAACTGAAAACGGTGCAAATCATTATTTGGTTGAAATTGTTACAATGCTCGCAAACTTGGTTACGGAATATATTTATCAACGTTTCGTCGTATTCCGAAACTCGATTAATACGGCTGAGAAGAAAGCTAAAAAAGATAATGAGGAAGAATAATGGTTAAGGCAAAGATTATTATTAATAAAGAATTCGTTATCGGTGATGTTGATAAGAGGATTTACGGTTCATTCATTGAGCATTTAGGCAGAGCGGTATATCACGGAATATATGAACCCGATCATCCGCTTGCAGATGAAGACGGCTTTCGCACGGATGTTCTTGATTTGATTAAAGAAATTGATGTGCCGATAGTTCGTTACCCCGGCGGAAATTTCGTATCCGGTTATAATTGGACTGACGGTATCGGTCCAAAGGAGTTTCGTCCTCGTACTCTTGAACTTGCTTGGAGCACAACCGAAACCAATCAATTTGGTACCGATGAGTTTGCGAAATGGTGTAAAAAAGCAAATACTGAAGCAATGATGGCGGTAAATTTAGGTACAAAAGGTATTGATGAAGCTCGTCATATGGTTGAATATTGCAATCATAAATCAGGTTCATATTGGAGCGACCTTCGTATTAAAAACGGCACTTTTGAACCGCATGATTTCAAACTTTGGTGTCTTGGCAATGAAATGGATGGACCTTGGCAAATCGGCCATATGGAAGCCCACCACTACGGACTTAAAGCCAATTCCGCATCTCGTGCAATGAAGATGGTTGACCCTTCGATTGAAACCGTTTTATGCGGAAGTTCTGCAAGAAGCATGAAGACTTTCGGTGCTTGGGAAGCACAAACATTGGATTTGTGTTATGACACGGTTGACTACGTATCGCTTCATACATATTTCAATAATAATGAAGGTGATGTAAAAAACTTTCTTGCAAAATCTGTGGATTTAGAAGGTTTTATTGAAGATGTTATCGCTGTATGCGATTTTGTCAAGGCAAAGAGACACAGCAAAAAAACAATCAATTTGTCGGTTGATGAGTGGAATGTGTGGTATCATTCAAACGGCGCTCCTTTTGAAAGATGGAGTGAAGCTCCGCATATTCTTGAGGATATTTATGATTTTGCCGATGTCTTAGTTGTCGGTCTTATGATGAATGCAATGCTTCGTCACTGCGACAGGGTAAAAATAGCTTGTCTTGCTCAGCTCGTCAATGTTATTGCACCGATAATGACCGAAAACGGCGGAAAAGCATGGCGACAGACGATTTTCTATCCTTATAAATATGCTTCACAATATGGCAGAGGTAAAGTTCTTCGAGCTGTATCAAAATCTACAAAACACGATACTTTTCAATATACGGATGTTCCCGATATTGATACCGTTTCAATTCTTTCCGAAGACGAGGAATATGTCAATGTTTTCGCAATCAATCGTGATATGGAGAAAAAGGGCATTTTAGCAATCGAAATGCAGTGTCTTGACGGATATATCCCCGTTGAACATATCGAGATTTCCGGTTATGAGCCTTCTGTTACAAATTCTGTTCATAAAGAAGTTGTAAGCCCTAAGACCGCAGATTTGCCAATATTTGAAGACGGAGAATACAAATGCAATCTTTCTGCTATGTCATGGAATCTTTTTAGATTCAAAAAGAGCAAATAGAAAGGATTAAGGCGGGGTTCTTATCCCGTCTTTACAAATTCAAAATGAAAAAATTAGTTTTGCTTTTAGTCTTAATTCTGTGTTTTTCTGTTTTTGCTGCATGTTCAAAAGGAAATACAAAGCCTAATGATGATGAAAACATTGAAAGCACAACAGAATTGAAATATAAGTCATTTACCTTAGTTGTTTATGACCCTGACGGAAATACTGAAGCATTTGCTGTTTCAACTGACTATGAAACTGTTGGAGAGATATTACTTGAAAAAGGATATATCGACGGAGAGGTCAGCAAAGACGGACTTTTAGTAAAAACCGTAAATGGTATAACTCTTGACCAAGCAAAAGATGGAATGCATTGGGCTTTTTATATTAACGGCGAATATGCTGTAAGCAATGTCGATAAAACTCCGGTAACCGACGGATTTATTTATGAATTCAGAGCAGAAAAGTAAAATTTTTGACACAAAAGATTTCTATATCTGAGTAATTAAACTGACTTTGCCGATTATGATTAAAAGCTGCATTGCAAATTTTAGCAGTGTGCTTGATAATAATATTATTTGTTGCTCTATAAGATGAGTGGAGTTTTAATTGCAATCAACTCTCGTTTTTAATATTATTGTTTTTGGTGTCATTTGCAGAACAATACCGGTTGTTTGCTCTAATTCTATTCTTCATATAATATAAATAATGTTGTCGGCAGTGTTACAGTAACACTATTGCGAAGTAGGTGATAATTTGTTTTGGAAATTGCTTAAGCTGAGATTTATTGAAATTTTCACTGCAAAGATTAATACAAACACAAAAGGGAAAAAGAAGGTTTCGTCAAGAATAATCAGTCTACTTGTTATGCTGTATGTTTTTGTGTTTTTCTCTTTTTCGTTTGCAAACACCTTTAATCAGATCATAGCTTTTGCTGAACCTGCATTATATCTTTCCGTTGTCTTTTGTTTAGCATTCTTTATCACATTTATGGGCTCAGTATTTACCGTTCAGTACAGGGTGTTTGAGCCGAAGGATAATGATTTGCTATTAAGTTTGCCGATAAAACCTCGTGATATTATTCTTTCGAGATTGATGTCAATATTTGTATATTCTCTACTTTGGGAGGCAGCAGTATATGTTCCTGCGATAGTAGTTTGGGCAAGGTTTGAAAAACTGAATTTTTCCCATTATATTTTTGCTGTAACAGCCTTTTTTCTGCTTGGAATATTTACATTAACCGTATCATTCATTATTGCTGCATTTTTGCAGAGAGTTACACGAAATTTCAAAAATAAATCCGCAGTTATCACTGTGTTATCCGTTATAATGATGCTTGGATATTTTGTTGTCTATTATGGCTTTAATTCAATCATTCGAGTGTTTGCTGACAATGTGGATAAGGTTGCAATTGTCTTTTCAACCTACTTGAAACCGATATATTATTTTGGAAAAACAGTTGCGGAAAACAATTTTTTACACTTGTTAATTTCTATCTTTATAATAGTCGGTCTGTTTCTTATCATTTTATATTTTGTATCAAAAAACATTAGCAAGCTAAATGTAAAGACAAACATAAAAGCAAATAAAAAATTTGAGCATAAAAAAGAAGACTATAATCAATCGTCGGTTGTCCGGACATTGATAAAAAAAGAAAGAAAACGATTTTTGTCGTCTTCCGTCTATTTTCTTAATGCAGGTTTGGGAGTTATCCTTACACCAATCATATTTTTAGTTCTTGCAATATATCCTAACTTTGTTTTGTTGTTTTCTACATCCTTCGGAATGATGCCACTTACACCTGCTACCTTTTGTGTGCTTATTATGATGCTTATGTCAACGGTTTTTATATCGGCTTGCTCAATAACTGTTGAAGGTAAGAGTTTTTGGATTGTAAGTTCTCTGCCCATAAACCCAAGACTTTTGCTTATATCAAAAGCGTTGAATCACATAATTTTGGCAAGTGCCAGTTCACTAATTTCTTCATTATTTGCGATAGTTTTAACTATACGACTTGGAGTTTCTGATGCTTTCGGCTCAATTCTTTTGATTTTATCACCGATTTCGCTTAATATTCTGATTGCCCTTGCAGGCGTTTTGGTTGATGCAATAAATCCGAGACTGAATGCAAGAGATGAAGTTAAGGCGATAAAACAAAATGTAACAGTCGGAATTTTTATGTTCATTGCTATAATTATTGTTATCCTGTTAACATTGCCTGCTTTGATGCTGCCGCAGTATTCGCCTTTGATATTGCTTATTGAAACTATTGGTTTTTTGCTAATATCCGGAATTATTTTATTGTTGTTGAAGCGAGCTGCAAATCGACTTATTCTAAAAAATTAGAATAACCACCGAAAACCCGGTGGTTATTTCTCTTCTTCTTTTTCTTTGTCTTTTTCCCCTTCATCTTCGTAAATATGTCCGACTGTGTTTCGGATTATATCCGAAAGAATTTGATTTAGTCTCTCAGGGCTGACCTCGATCGTACCGTTGAGCCAGTTAGTTAAAACTGTAGCAATAGCAGTAGTATAGAAAATCACATATAATTTGACTTCACTGATTTGTTCGTTGGTTTCACCAGCATGGTTTTTCTTGTAATCTTCATCATTGAATACATTTATAAGTCGTTCTTGTAATTCTCTCAGAAACAGCACATTGTCTTTTGCCAAAAACAGAGCTTTGTAGTATTCAAAATCGCGGTCAATGTAAGCCATAAGTGTAGTAAAAACAAATTCAGGCTCTCGAACAATCTCCATTACACCGTTTGCAATAAGATATTCGGAAAAAAGATTAAGCTCCTCATTGAGGATTACGTTCAGAAGTCCGTAAACATCAGAATAATGTGCATAGAATGTCCCTCTGCTAATTCCTGCACGTTCAATTATATCTGTAACAGTAATTTTATCAATCTTCTTTTCGCGAAGAAGTTCTGCAAAAGCTTTTTTTATTAAGATTTTAGATCTTTTTGCACTGCGATATTCTGCTTTTTGAGCCATTTAAGAATATCCTCCGGATAAATGTTATCTATATATTACACCATTTTGTCAAAAAAGCAACATTCTCGAAATATAGTTTACAAAATATTAACATTTATGGCAAATAATCACAATAACTTATCAGCAAAAACAGTTTCTATAGTTGTCAATACACTTTTGAATTACAGCGATAGCATTGTCTCTGTTTGTTGCTTCGTCAACAACTGTATCCTTGCCTTCAAGAGATTTATATACAGAAAAGAAATGAGTCATCTCTTCGAAAATATGCGGAGGTAGGTCAGATATATCTTTGTAAGTACAGTAGTTAGGATCGTTAAACGGAATGGCAATAATTTTCTCGTCAACTTTGCCACCGTCAAGCATTGTAATAACTCCTATTGGATAGCAACGAACCATAGTAAGTTGATCAAGAGTGGATGAGCAGAGAACAAGGACATCCAACGGATCACCGTCATCGCCGAATGTTCTCGGGATAAAGCCGTAGTTAGCAGGGTAGTGCGTAGATGTATAAAGAATACGGTCAAGTATAAGCATTCCGGTTTCTTTATCTAGTTCATATTTTTTCTTTGAGCCTTTTGGAATTTCAATTACCGCTATAAAATCTTCGGCTGAAATTCTTTTCGGATTCATGTCATGCCAGATATTAGCCATATTTTTTCTCCGTTATAGATTTTTTGTTTTTTCGTATGTTGCTCGGACTGCGTCCATTACAATTCCTCGAAATGCACTGCTCTCAAGGACATTTATTCCTTCGATAGTCGTGCCGGCGGGACTGCATACCATATCTTTAATTTCTGCGGGTGTAAGTTCGTATTCCGTAACAAGACCGGCTGTTCCGTACATGGTTTGAGCAGCATAAATATATGCCGTATTGCGAGGAATTCCGCAAGCCACCAAACCATCAGCCATTGCCTCAATCATAATTGCGACAAAGGCAGGACCACTTCCGGTAACGGCAGATGCTGCATCAATTTTTGATTCTTCGATGATACAAATTTCACCTGCTTTTGAAAAATCAGTTTTGATTTTTTGCATATCTTGGTCTGAGATTATGTCATTCCCTGCACATATTAGCATACCTTTCCCGATAACGCAGGGAATGTTGGGCATAATTCTGAAGATTGGACGATTGCCGAGTAAAGTCTCGATTTTTTTAATAGATGTGCCGGCAAGCATTGAAATAATACCGGTATTTTCTTTTAACAAAGGTTTTATTTCGTTTGCTAAATCTTCTAAACCTTGAGGTTTTATTCCGAGAACAATGTAGTCTGCGAAAGTGATAACATCCTCAATTGAGCCTTTTTTACAATTATATTTTGCAACAAATTCATCTCTGGCGGTTAAGTTTGTATCTGTAACAATAACATTATTACTATCAACAGTTTTTAATACTGAAACTGCAAGAGCCGAACCCATTTTGCCGACACCGATAAAACCGTATTTCATCGAATTTGCCCCTTTCCTTTTACGACATAGTGATATGTCATAAGTTCGCGAAGTCCCATCGGACCTCTTGCGTGGAGTTTTTGAGTTGATATTCCCATTTCGCAACCTAACCCGAATTCTCCGCCGTCAGTAAAACGAGTGGATGCATTGACATATACCGCGGCTGAATCGGTGTTATTTAAGAAATATTCGGTAGCAAATGCATCATTTGTTATGATTGCATCGCTGTGTCCCGTTGAATGAATTGAAATATGTTCAACGGCTTCTTTATATGAGTTGACAATTTTAATAGCCAAAATGTAATCTAAAAATTCGGTATCAAAACTATCTTCATCAGCAGGAATTGCGGGAATAATTTTACACACTTCTTCATCCCCGATAATTTTTACGGGATTTGGCGTATCTTTTGTGAGTTTGTCGTATAGTTTCGGTAGGAAATCGGCTGCTATGTCTTTATCTATGACACAAACCTCACAAGCATTACATACAGACGGACGCGATGTTTTCGCGTTGTGAATAATATTAAGTGCCATATCAAAATCCGCTGTTTTTTCAACATAGATATGACAAATTCCCGTACCGGTTTCAATGCAGTTCACTTTTGCATTTTCAATACAGGCACGAATTAAACCTTTTCCGCCTCTGGGGATAAGCAAATCTATATATCCGACTGCTGTCATCATGTCAATAGAGCTTTGACGGGTAGTATCGCTGATAAGTTGAATAGCATCAGGATTTATATTTGATTTTTCAAGACCGCGACGAAGAGCAATTACAATAGCTTTTGCTGAATTATATGCCTCTTTTCCGCCTCTTAACACACATACATTAGAACTTTTGAAACATAGAACAGCAGCATCGCTTGTAACATTCGGTCTGCTTTCGTAGATTATACCGATAACCCCCATGGGGACCAAAGTCTTTTCAATAACAAGACCGTTTGGGCGTGTTATAGTTTCCAATATTTCACCATTTGGATCCGGCAAGGCGGCAACTTCTCGCATACCCTTTGCCATACCTTCAATTCGCTCAACACTTAATGCTAAACGATCAATCATGGCATCTGAAATTACGCCCTTTGCTTTTTCAATATCGATAGCATTGTTTTTAAGTATTTCGTCGGTACTGTTAATCAGTTCAATTGCCATAGTTTCAATGGCTGCATTTTTTATCTCGGTTGACAGATTCCGTATTTCAGAAACTGCCGCACGTGCATTTTTGAATATTTCCAGTGTTGTCATTATTTTCTCCTGTTCTTAAAACATTTGGTCAGGCTTTACCATAGAACCTTGTGCCAACATCCTTACCGTCAACAATATCATACAAAACAGTCGGATTTGAGCCGTTTGCAATGACCATATCAATGCCGGCGTCCATAACTTTCTTTGCTGCAAGCAGTTTAGTTTTCATTCCGCCTGTGCCAAGCTCGGAGCCTTTGCCTGCACCCATTTGCAGAATGTCTTCATCAATTTCATAGACATCTTTTATCAAAACAGCATCGGGATTAGTCTTGGGGTTGCAATCATAGAGCCCGTCAATGTCTGAGAGCAAAATAAGTAAATCGGCACCGATGCTTGTGGCAACTATTGCTGCCAATGAATCGTTATCTCCGATACCCAATTCAGCAGTGGAAACAGTATCATTTTCATTGATGATTGGTAATGCATTCAGTTCAAGCAAACGATTGATGGTGTTGCGGAAATTATTAAGTGCCTCTTCATCATTGACAACGGAGTTTGTAATCAGAATTTGTGCAATAGTGTGATTGTATTTGGAAAATTGACGGTCATAGACATACATAAGCTCACACTGACCTATTGCTGCAACTGCTTGTTTTGTGGGGATATCTTCGGGACGTTTGGACATGGAAAGTTTGCCAACACCCATACCGATTGAACCGGATGTAACCAAAATAACTTCATGACCGGAATTTTTAAGGTCACTGATTACTTTGCACAGAGTTTCAAATCTGCGAATATTTAATAAACCGGCTTCATGTGTTAATGTTGAAGTTCCGATTTTGATAACAACTTTCATAAAAATCACCTTTTGTGTCAGATAATAATCATTGCATCGCCGAAACTGAAGAAACGATATTTTTCCTCAACAGCGATTTTGTATGCATTAAGTACATTTTCACGCCCTGCAAATGCGGATACTAGCATAATCAGGGTGCTTTCGGGGAGATGAAAATTTGTAATAAGTCCGTCAATACACTTAAATTTGTATGGAGGATAGATGAAAATATTTGTATCTTGAGATACCTCTTTGAGAAAAGCATCTTTATTGACTGCGGATTCAAGCGTTCTTGTGCATGTTGTGCCGACGGCAATAACTCTTCCGCCACTTTGTTTTGTCCTATTGATTAAATCAGCGGTAGTTTGAGGAATATGATAAAACTCAGAGTGCATCTTATGGTCTTCAACATTTTCGGTTTTTACCGGTCTGAATGTTCCAATTCCGACATGTAGGGTAACAAAGGCTATGTTTATTCCCCTATTTTTAATTTCATCGAGAAGTTGAGGTGTAAAATGAAATCCTGCCGTTGGTGCAGCTGCGGAGCCTGATTCTTTTGCATAAACGGTTTGATAACGGTCTTTATCTTGAAGTTTTTCAGTAATGTAGTGGGGAAGCGGCATTTCTCCGATTTCATTGAGAATATCCATAAATATTCCGTCATAACTAAATTTAACAAGTCGATTACCGTTTTCAAGAACATCAATAACATCAGCCGTCATTTGAGGACAAAAATCAAATTTCGTGCCTTTTGTTGCTCGTTTACCGGGACCTGTGATACATTCCCAAACATCATCGCCAATATTTTTAAGCAATAGAAACTCAACTTTTGCACCGGAGGGTATTTTAATGCCATATATCCTTGCAGGCAATACTTTTGTGTCATTTAACACAAGACAATCACCTTTTTTTAGCAGTTTCACGACATCGTAAAAATGTAGATGTTCAATCTTTCCCGTAGCCTTATCCATGTAAAGCAATCTGCTTGAAGAGCGTTCTTTTAACGGATGTTGAGCAATAAGTTCTTCAGGTAAGTCGTAAAAAAAGTCCGATTTTTTCATTTGAACTCCGAAAATGTATTGACTAAAAATTGAAAATATGTTATGATATATTAGTATACACCAAACGGTGTAGAATTTCAAGCTTTTTTTATTCAGGAGAAACATTTATGAAACAGTACAATGTAGGTATTATCGGTGCAACAGGTATGGTCGGTCAGAGGTTTGCTCTGATTTTGGAAAATCATCCGTGGTTTAAGGTTACGGCTCTTGCTGCCAGTTCTCGCTCTGCAGGCAAGACATATGCCGAAGCTGTCGGTGATCGTTGGAAAATCCTCACGCCGATGCCCGAAAAATATAAAGATATGATTATCCTCGATGCAGATAAAGACATCGACAAGATAAAAGAACTTGTTGATTTTGTTTTCTGTGCTGTTGATATGAAAAAAGATGAAATCAAGGCTCTTGAGGAACGCTATGCGAAAGCAGAGATTCCCGTAATGTCAAATAACTCAGCCCACAGATTCACTCCCGACGTGCCGATGCTTATTCCCGAAATTAACGATGCTCACGCAGATGTTATTTATGACCAGAGAAAGCGATTAGGAACGAAGAAAGGATTTATTGCTGTTAAATCCAACTGTTCTTTGCAGTCATATGTTCCTGCTATTTATCCGCTTGATGAGAAGTTTGGGGTAAAGGATGTTCTTGTCTCAACTTACCAGGCTATTTCCGGAGCAGGTAAAACCTTTGAATCTTGGCCCGAAATGATTGACAATTGCATTCCCTATATCGGCGGTGAAGAAGAAAAGAGCGAAAAAGAGCCTTTGAAGATTTGGGGCAAGATTGAAAACGGAGAAATCGCTCTTGCCGACAGACCGAATTTCACTGCACAATGTATACGTGTTCCCGTATCGGACGGTCATCTTGCCGCTGTTTTTGTGCGTTTTGACAAGAAACCCGCCAAGGAAGAAATTCTTGATATCTGGACAAACTTTAAGGGTGCTCCTCAAGAACTTAAACTTCCTTCTGCTCCTGAAATTTTCTTAAAATATTATGAAGAAGATAATATGCCACAAACAAAGTTAGTTCGTGATAATGAGAATGGAATGCAGGTATCTATCGGTCGTCTTCGTGAAGATACACAATACGACTATAAGTTTGTCTGTATTTCTCATAATACTTTACGCGGTGCTGCAGGTGGTGCGGTTTTGATGGCTGAACTTCTTTGTGCAAAAGGATTTGTTGACTAAATTGGTTACAGGTGAATGCTTTTTACACAGTCTCATAGAGGTGTTGTTATGAAAACCAAAATTTTTACAGGTTCTGCTATTGCAATTGTTACACCTTTTACCGCTGACGGCTCAAAGGTTAATTATGCAAAATTAGAGGAAATCATTGACTATCAGATATGTAATGGTACCGATGCAATTGTCGTTTGTGGCACCACCGGTGAAGCCCCGACGCTTGAAGATCCGGAACATGTTGAGTGTATTCGAACTGCTGTAAAAGCTGCGTCAAAACGAGTCCCCGTAATTGCCGGTACCGGAAGCAATTTTACCGCACACGCTGTATGGATGAGTAATGAAGCGGAGAAATGCGGTGCAGATGCTTTGCTCTGTGTTACTCCGTATTACAACAAAACAAGTCAGGACGGTTTAATCACACACTATAACTTCCTGGCAGATAATACAAATCTTCCGATGATTGTGTATAATGTTCCCTCCAGAACAGGAGTAAATATTGCACCTTCCACTTATTTCGAACTTTCAAAACATCCAAGAATAAACGGAATAAAAGAAGCGAGTGGAAATCTTTCCGAGTTTGCCAAAACGGTTGCGTTATGTGGCGATACGTTAAATTATTACAGTGGCAATGACGATCAGATTGTTCCGATAATGTCATTGGGCGGAAGTGGTGTAATATCAGTTTTTGCACATGTTGCACCTAAAATTGCTCACGACATCCCGACACTTTATCTTGAGGGAAAAACAAACGAATCGGCAAAACTTCAGCTTGAATGGCTGGATTTATGCAATGCACTTTTCTGCGATGTCAATCCGATTCCTGTTAAAGCAGCATTGAATTTAATGGGATTTGACGTTGGACCTTGTCGTCTGCCTTTGGTTGGTATGAACGAAAAAAATCTAAATATTCTAAAAACAGCCCTCAAAAATCATGGGCTAATTTGATAAGGAAATTAAATGACTAAAAACCGACTTTTTGAAAAATTTAAGGAATCACTGGCAGCAGTGCTTCCGATTGTTTTTATTGTATTAATTTTATCTTTTACGATTACACCGCTGGAATCAGGCACGTTGCTGACTTTCTTGGTTGGGTCGGCATTATTGATATTTGGTATGGTCTTATTTTCATTAGGTTCTGAACTTGCAATGGAACCTATGGGAGAAAGATTGGGAGCAAGAATTACTGCATCAAAGAAATTACCCTTAGTGTTGATTTTGACTTTTGCAATCGGATTTATGATAGCAATAACCGAGCCTGATTTGCAGGTTCTTGCAGGGCAAATGCAGGCAATTCCGCCTAAAACTTTGATTTTGACCATCGCATGCGGTGTCGGTTTGTTTTTGTTGCTGGCGGTTGTTCGTATGCTTATAGGCATGACTTTACGCACGCTGTTGTTAATTTCATATGCCATAATTTTTATACTTTGTATATTTGCACCACCTGAATTATTACCCGTTTCATTTGATGCAGGTGGTGTTACTACCGGACCTATGGTCGTACCTTTTGTTATGGCTTTTGGTATCGGTATTTCTTCAATTCGTAGGGATAAACACGCTGCAGATGACAGTTTCGGTCTGGTTTCATTATGTACTGCCGGTCCGATCGTGGCTGTACTTCTTCTCGGAGTTGTTTTTAAGCCGGATTCAATTCAGTTCTCTGAAACATTGGTTCCGAATGTTGAACATTCGCTTGAGCTAAGTAAGATGTTTTTGTCGGAAATTCCAAATTATCTTAAGGAAATGGCAAGTGCACTTTTCCCCTTGTGTGTTTTTTATGGTGTATTTCAACTTATCACACGTTCTGTTGAAAAGAGAGCGTTGAAAAGGATTGTTGTCGGTGTTTTATACACATTTTTCGGATTATCGATTTTTTTAACAGGTGTCAATGTCGGATTTATGCCGGTAGGTTACCTTTTAGGCAGTGCCTTGGCAGGGTATAGCATTAAATGGATTGTTGTTCCGGTTGGTATGCTTATCGGTTATTTCATTGTAAAAGCGGAGCCTGCTGTGCCTATTTTAATTAAGCAGGTTGAAGAACTTACTGACGGACAGATTTCCGGAAAATCCCTTAATCTTAGTCTGTCAATCGGTGTAAGTGTATCTGTTGGTTTAGCAATGATCAGAGCAATTACCGGAATTTCTATATTATGGTTAGTTGTTCCGGGATATTTTATTGCTTTTTTGCTGTCCTTCTTTGTTCCGAGGATATTTACTGCGATTGCTTTTGACTCAGGTTCCGTTGCATCAGGACCTATGACTGCAACATTCTTAGTCGCTTTTGCAATGGGTGCTTGTGCTGCGGTAGGAGGAAATATTGCATCGGATGCATTTGGTGCTGTTGCCATGGTTGCAATGACTCCGGTTATAACTATGCAAATTTTCGGTGTGGTTTATAAGATGAAATCAAAGGGTGCAGATATTGAAACAGTTACGGTGGATGTAGATGATTATGCAATCATCGAGTTGATGTAGGAGGCAGTTATGTTACATTTGATGGTTACGATTACAGACAGACATCGTCTCGCTGATTTTATTTCGCTCTATCGGACAAATAATATTTTAATCAATTATATTACATTGGGGCACGGTACGGCTGCCAATGAAATACTTGATTTGTTGGGCTTGGCGGAGAAAGAAAGAGCTGTATGTTTTGCGGTTGTTGATGATGAAACTTGGTTTTCATCCAAACGAACATTGGAAAGAAAAATGAAAATAGACGTTCCCGGTACCGGAATAGCGTTCACCGTGCCCATGAGCAGTATCGGTGGAGGCAGGGAACTTAAAATGTTTACCGGTGGATTTAATTATCAAAGAGGCGAGGTGTCTGAGTTGAAGAAAACAGATCATGAACTTATAGTAGTTATTTGCAATCAAGGTTATAGTGGTCAGGTAATGGATGCAGCAAGAGAGGTCGGTGCCGGTGGTGGGACAATCATTCATGCAAAAGGCACTGGTGTGAAAGAAGCTGAAAAATTCCTCGGAATTACTCTCGCAAGCGAGAAGGAAATGATATTTATTGTATCAAGAACTCATCGTAAGAATGCAATTATGCAGGCAATAATGGAAAAAGCAGGTTTGGATACAAAAGCAAAAGCTGTTACTTTTTCATTACCTGTAACAGATACAGCCGGATTGAGGCTTATTGAAGATGAGTCCAATGGTGAGGAAATATAGATATAGGATTCAGGTTATCAAAATAAAATCAAAGGAGCAACACTATGGCAAAGATGTATTATCAAGGTCACGGCAGTTTCCGTTTGACAACAGATAAAGGTACAGTAATTTACGTTGATCCCTATGCAGGTAAGGGCTATGATGTTCCCGCTGATTTAATTTTAATTACGCATGAGCATTATGACCATACCGCTGTTGAGAAGGTTAATTGTAAAGATTCATGCAAGGTATACAGAAGCGGCGATACATTGATAAACGGTGAGTATAAGACATTTGTTGAAAAAGATGTTAAGTTCACGGCTGTTCCGGCTACCAATAAAAACCATGCTATTGATAAATGTGTCGGGTATATCATAGAAATTGACGGGCTGAAAATTTATGCTGCCGGTGATACTTCAACTACCGAGTTTATGCCCAAAATGGCTGATATGAATATTGATTACGCGATTTTGCCGACCGACGGAATTTATAATATGGATCCCGTTGAAGCATCAGAATGTGCAAAAATGATAAACGCAAAAACAACTATTCCGATTCACAACAAACCGGGCGAACTGTTTGATATTTCTATGGCAGATAAATTCCATTGTGAAGGCAAAAAGGTTGTTTTGCCCGATGAGGAAATAGTACTGTAATTTCATTGATTTGCTATTGACAAAAAAGGGATAATGATGTACAATAAATCAAATTAAATACTTACCTTATTAAAGAGCAGTGGAGGGAACGGCCCTATGAAACTGCGGCAACCTACATTTGCAAGGTGCCAAATCCGACGGTTTAAGCCGAGAGATAAGGGTATCATGCTCATCTCTTGGTGAGCATTTTTTTATAGAAAACGAAGGCAGGATTACATAATGAAAAGATTTTTTACCAGCGAATCTGTAACGGAAGGACATCCCGATAAAGTTTGCGATCGTATCAGTGATGCAGTTGTTGATGCCATGCTTGCACAAGACCCGTATTCTCGAGTTGCTTGCGAAACAATTGTAACTACCGGAATGGCTTTGATTATGGGAGAAATTACAACTAAAGCAGTTGTTGACATTCCCGCAATTGCTCGACGTGTAATCAACAGCATTGGCTATACTCATCCCGAATATGGTTTTGACGGAAACACTTGTGCGGTACTTACAAATATTGATAAACAGTCGACTGATATTGATATGGGTGTATCTAAATCTCTTGAACATAAATGCGGTGAAGAAGACGATTATAACCTTTACGGTGCGGGAGATCAAGGTATGATGTTCGGTTTTGCTTGTACTGACACTCCCGAATTTATGCCGCTTCCCATTTCGCTTGCACAGCAACTTGCAAAACGACTTGCCGATATTCGTAAAGATGGCACTCTTTCTTATCTTCGTCCCGACGGAAAAACACAAGTTACTGTTGAATATGATGAAAATAATAAGCCCGTTCGTGTTGAAGCAGTAGTAATTTCAACTCAACACGACGAGGATGTAACTTGTGAGCAAATTCGTGCAGATATGATTGAGCATGTCGTTAAGTCGATTATACCTGAGAAATATCTTGATGACGATACAAAATATTTCGTTAATCCGACCGGCAGATTTGTTATCGGAGGTCCCGCAGGCGACAGCGGTTTAACCGGAAGAAAGATTATAGTCGATACTTACGGCGGATATGCCTCACATGGCGGAGGTGCTTTTTCCGGTAAGGATCCGACAAAAGTTGACAGAAGTGCAACTTATGCTGCTCGTTATGTTGCAAAAAATATTGTTGCTGCAGGATTGGCGGATAGAGTACAGATAGAAATTGCTTATGCCATAGGTGTTGCAAATCCGGTTTCCGTAATGGTTGATACATTCGGTACCGGTAAATATTCTGACGAAGAGATTTCAAAAGCTGTCGAAAAAGTATTTGATCTTCGTCCGGCAGCTATTATTGACAAGCTTGACCTTCGCAAACCCATATATGAGCCTCTTGCTGCTTACGGTCATTTTGGAAGAACAGACCTTGACTTATCTTGGGAAAAGACAGATAAGGTTGACGAGCTTCTTGCAGTTATAAATAAATAGTTAATATGATAAAACTTGCCACAATAGGAACATCTTGGATAACTGCTGATTTCGTGAAAGCGGCACAGACCGTAGAGGGTATTGAATATGTTGGTGCATATTCAAGAGATATTATTAAAGCACGTGTGTTTGCAGCCAAATTTGGTGGCAAGCTTTGTTTTGATAACCTCGATGAATTTGCGTGTTCCGAAGATTTTGATTCGGTATATATCGCAAGTCCGAATGTATTTCATTATGAGCAGTCAAAGTTATTACTGAGTGCAGGGAAAAATGTAATATGTGAGAAGCCGATTACCGTTACTCCAGAACAGCTTTCCGAACTTCAGAAGCTTGCGAAAGAAAAAGATTTGGTTTATATGGAAGCCATTATGTTTTTACATCTTCCCGAATTGCAAATTCTTAAAGATGCAATGAAAACTATCGGAAATATCACATCTGCACATTTCGATTTTTCGCAATTATCATCAAAATATAAACTTCTTACCCCTGATTTTGTCCCAAATATTTTTAATCCGAGAATGGCTGCCGGTTGTCTTATGGATATCGGTATATACAACGTGTATACGGCACTTGAACTTTTCGGTGTTCCCGAAACAATAAAGGCGGATTCATATTTTATGTCTACCGGTGCTGACAGTCACGGTGTCGCTGTTTTTAATTATCCGGATAAACAGGTTACTTTGAATTATTCAAAAGTGGCACAAAGTTACGGATATTCACAGATTTTCGGAGATAACGGTACGATACTTATTCCGTCAATATCACAACTTAACAATATGAAAGTAATTTACACCGACGGTACTGAAAAAATATTGACAGAGGATTTAAAACGTACATACATTATGTCTTGCGAGGCAAAAGCTTTTCGTAATTATATCGAAAAGAAAGATAATTACCCTGAATACAATTATGTATCTGATATCGCTCTTAAAACATCGAAAGCAATGTTTGAAATAAGAAATCAAAATCCTGAGTTTTTGTTTTAGTATATGCATTGTAAAGCAAGATTTTGCACATAAATTCCTGATAACATAGAAAAAGACCGAAATTAACGGTCTTTTTTATTGGTGGATCTGAAGGGATTCGAACCCTCTACCTCTCGAATGCGAACCGAACGCTCTCCCAAGTGAGCTACAGACCCGTTTATGTTCAAATGATATCATATTTATAATTTCCTGTCAACTGTTTTTTCTCTTGCAAATTTGTATCAAGTATGATACAATGAAACGGATGTTATTTGAAAGGCAAAGTATGAGTAAAGTAATAGTAATCGGAGCAGGTGCTGCAGGATTGATTGCTGCGGGATTTGCTGCACAAAACGGTAATGAAGTGATATTACTTGAAAGAAATCCCAGACCGGCACGAAAGCTTATGATAACAGGCAAGGGAAGATGTAATGTTACCAATTTTACCACTTTAATTAACGATTTAATCGAAGCTGTTCCGGTAAACGGCAGATTTTTATATTCCGCATTTACTCGCTTTATGCCAGCAGATACTATGGATTTTTTTGAAGAGCTTGGTGTTCCATTGATAGTGGAACGAGGTGACAGGGTATTTCCCGAATCACAAAAAGCGGTTGATATTGTTGATGCTCTTGTTAAGTTTGCAAAACAGAATAAGGTAAAGATTATTGTAGGCAGAGCAAAACATTTTAATACAGAAAACGGTATTATCAAAGCTGTAATTACGGAAGATAATGAAGAAGTATCAGGTGATAATTTTATCGTGGCAACCGGTGGTATGTCGTATCCGCTGACAGGCTCAACGGGGGACGGTTATTCTTTGGCAAAAGAACTTGGTCATACAATAATCACACCTAAACCTTCATTAGTTCCCCTTGAAATATCGGAAGAATGGTATGCCGATTTACAAGGCTTATCTCTTCGCAATGTAAGTATTTCCATTCGCAATATTAATACCTATACCGAAATTTATAAGGATTTCGGTGAAATGCTTTTTACTCATTTTGGAGTATCCGGACCGATTATTCTTTCAGCAAGTTCACATATCCGAGATTGCATAAGTGGTCAATACATTATAGAACTTGACCTCAAACCTGCCTTATCTCATGAACAACTTGATGCAAGAATACTTCGTGACATTGCCGAATTTGCAAATAAGACATTAAACAATGCTTTAGTTAAATTGTTACCAAAGGCATTGATTCCCGTTGTGCTGGATTTAGCTGATTTGAATCCAAATATTAAAGCTAATCAGTTAACAAAAGAAATGCGTTCCGATTTGGTTGAAACGTTAAAATGTATGACAATGACAATTGAAGGTTTTCGACCGATTGAAGAAGCGATTGTTACATCCGGTGGAGTATCAGTTAATGAAATTGATCCGAAAACTATGCAGTCAAAATTGTGTGAAAACTTATATTTTGCAGGTGAAGTGATTGATGTTGATGCATATACCGGAGGTTATAATTTACAAATTGCGTTTTCCACCGGAAAACTCGCCGGAAGCAGTATATATTAAGGAGAATAATTATGATAAACATTGCAATTGACGGTCCTGCAGGTGCAGGAAAAAGCACGGCGGCAAAAGCAGCTGCAGCAAAATTGGGATTCATTTATGTTGATACTGGAGCCTTGTATCGTGCGGTAGGGATCAATGCGTTACGCAGAAACATTGAAACTACCGATGTTGAGGGTGTTATTTCAACTCTTGACGGACTTTCAATTTCAATTCGCTTTATTGATGGAACGCAACATGTGTATATTGGAGATGAAGATGTTTCAGTTGATATTCGTTTGCCGGAAGCATCAATGGCAGCATCAAATGTATCAAAAATTCCTGAAGTGCGGGCATTCTTATTTGACCTTCAGCGAAATCTTGCCGCAGAAAATAATTGTGTAATGGATGGCAGGGATATAGGCACTGTTGTTCTTCCTGATGCACAAATTAAAATATTTTTAACCGCATCCCCCGAAATTAGAGCAAAAAGACGTTATAATGAACTTATTGAAAAGGGTACTCCCGTTGATTTTGATGTTCTTTTAGCTGAAATAATCCAAAGAGATTATAACGATTCTCACAGAGAGATTGCTCCGTTAAAGCCCAGTGAAGACGGAATAGTAATCGATACAAGTGGCATGACTATTGACGAAACGGCAGATATAATTGTCGATTTGGTAAATAAATTATGATTACAATAGCAAAAACGGCAGGCTTCTGTTTTGGAGTTGCTCGTGCGGTTGATATGCTTGAAAAAATGATAGCCGAAGGAACAAAAGTTGCTACTCTCGGCTCTCTTATTCATAATCCCATTTATGTTGATAGCTTAAAGCAACGAGGAGTAATTATTGCTCAATCAATTGACGAAGTTCCCGAAGACTATACTTTAGTATTGAGAACTCATGGTGTTCCGCTTGAAATTAAAAACGAGCTTGATAAGCGACAAATAAAATATATTGATGCGACTTGTCCTTTTGTTCGTAAAATTCAAAATATTGTTTTTGAAAACACCGCATATGACACTGTTACACTGATTGCCGGTGATAAAGTTCATCCCGAAGTCGTTGCCATAAAAAGCTATTGTAAAGGCGAGTGTATGATATTTGGAGATCTTGATGAGCTTGAGAATATAGTCCGGTATAACAGTTTTGATGGCAAAAAAGTAATCGTTGTTTCTCAGACGACTTTTAATGTTGTTGTGTTTGAATCGTGTGTTGAATATATTAAAGAAAAAATACCTGATGCTATTATTTATAATACGATTTGTAAAGCTACCGAAGACAGACAAGAAGAGGCACGAAAGCTGTCAAAAGAAAGTGATTTGATGATAGTATTGGGTGGCTCAAATAGCTCAAACACTAAAAAATTAGGTGATGTATGTCAGGAGAATACGAAAACACTTGTTGTTGAATCAGCCAAGGAGTTACAATCATTTGACTTTTCAAAGTATTCTGCTATCGGTATCACAGCAGGTGCGTCAACTCCCTCAAATATTATCGATGAAATGAATAATTTGTTGAAAGTATACAAAAAACAAGTTGAAAATTCTACATAACTTTTCCGAAAATAAGTGTGTACAAAATTCATTTTATATGTTATAATATTTGTTACGTATTCTGTAAATACGTATGTACGCAAAGGGTTCGGAAATTCCCGCTCCCAAAATAAGGAGGTTCGTGACGATATGTCCGACATTATCAAAGAAGAAGTTAACCAGGAATTCTTATGTGCTATTGAAGCTATTGACGATCAAAACAGCAAAGTAGTCATAGGAACCGTGCTCCACATCATGCCTAATGAAATACAGGTAGATGTCGGAAGAAAGCAGACAGGAATTATTGCCCTTGAGGATTATTCCAATGACCCGAACGCCGATCCGGCAGCTGAATTACAGCCCGGCGATGAGATCACCTGTATAATCATGAGAACAAACGATTCGGAGGGCACCATTCAGCTTTCAAAGCGTCTTTACGACTCCGTTAAGAATTGGGAAATTATTGCCAATGCCTACAAAAATGATGAAGTACTTCACGGCAAGGTAACAGATGTTATCAAGGGTGGTGTAGTTGTTACAGTTTCAGGTGTTCGCGTGTTTGTTCCCGCATCTCATGCTACTCTCTACAGACAGGATGACATCGATGCAGCTTTAGCCGAGCTTCGTGATCAGGATGTTGATATTAAGATTATTGATATTCGTGAACGCAGAGGCAGAAAAGAAGCAATCGGTTCAATCCGTTTAGTTCTCCGTGATCAGAAAAAAGAACTTCGCGACCAGTTTTGGGCTGACATTGAAGTAGGAAAGAAATTTACCGGCATTGTTAAGTCAATCACCGATTTTGGTTGCTTTGTTGACTTAGGTGTAACAGATGGTTTAGTACACCGCAGTGAGCTTTCATGGCAAAGATTTAAGCATCCGTCGGACATAGTTTCTGTTGGTCAGGAAATTGAAGTCTTTGTTAAGTCCTATGATCCCGAAAAGAGAAAGATTTCTTTGGGTCATAAGAAAATTGAAGATAATCCGTGGGAAATTCTTAAGAGAGATTATCCCGTTGGCACAGATTGTGATGTTACAATCGCAAATTTTGCTTCCTTTGGTGCATTTGCTCACATCATTCCCGGTATTGACGGTCTCATCTATATCGGAGAAATTACAAATCATAGAATCAATGAACCCTCCGAAGTACTTGAAATTGGTCAGGTTGTTCGTGCAAGAATTATTGATATTGATTTTAATAAGAAGAGAATCAGTCTTTCTTGCAAGGCTCTTATGGATGTTCCGGAAGAAGTTGTTGAAGAATATGATGGTGTTGATGAAACACATGATGAACCTGTACCCATCTCCATTGATGAACTTGCAGCTAATGCTGATAAGCTTTTTGACACAGACGAAGAATAAATTTTAAGGACGGACTTTATGCCCGTCCTTTTCAAAGAAACATTGTTTTTGAAACGGGAATTTTATGAATTATCAAGAAAAATCAAGAGAACTATTTCGTCAAGGCTATAATTGTTCGCAAGCGGTATTTGGTGCATTTGCCGACAAAATGAATATTGAAAGAGATATTGCTTTTAAAATTTCCGGTCCATTGGGCGGAGGACTTGCACGCAGAAGAGAAATGTGTGGTGCAGTTATCGGAATGCTTATGGTTTATGGATATTATCACGGGAATGCAATCGCTGAAAATCAAGAAGAAAAAGCACGAGTTTACAACGAATCTCGAGCTTTAATTCGAGAATTTGAAAAAATTTGGGGTACCTGCTATTGTAATAAATTGATGGGTGTCGAAGAAGATTTAGACTCTGTTGTTACGGTCGGAGCAAGAACTTCTGAGTACTATGATTCAAGACCTTGTGAAAAGTGTGTTATGTCTGCAGCAAAAATTGTAGAGGAGATGGTTATTAATGGGTAAGTTTTGGGGTGGCGTTGCAAATCTTGCTGCCGCAATAGGTCATGCTTTTTTAGTTCCTGCCAAGAGAAAAAAGATTTCCAAATATACGGAAAAGTTAGATTTAACCGGATATCATCTTACATTGGAAGATCATTTCGAAGGTAATGAGTTGAACACAGATATTTGGTCATCTCATGGCGAAGGTGTCCGTCGAGGCGGATATTGGGATATAAATCAATGCACCGTAAAAAATTCGAATCTGATTATAACTACTGAATACAAAACTGACGGAAAATTTGGTCCGGGCTGGTATACGGCAGGGCTTCATTCTGCCGGCAAATTTGAACAGGCTTTCGGATATTTTGAATGTCGTTGCATTTTACCTAAAGGTCATGGATTATGGTCAGCATTCTGGATGATGAATGCGGAAGTACATCATGTCTTTGGAAATGGCAGACAAGGTACAGAGATAGATATATATGAATCTCCATTTTATCATTTAGGCAAAAAGGGCTATATTGTTACAAGCAACTTGCATTATAACGGTTATGGAATAGAAACCAGAATGACAAATATTTGCATTTGTGAGCTTGACAATAACCCTTATGAAAACTATAATACCTATGGTTTGCTTTGGACGCCGGATGAATATCAAATATATATCAATGGTATAAAAGTCGGTTCTTCATCATTTGGCGGAGTATCTCAAAACCCTGAATATATGTTGCTTTCTTGTGAAGTTGACGGAATATCTGCTATTCCTCAATTTGGTTGGAGTGGACATCTTAAGAATAATCCTGCAGGATTTAAGGGTGAGTTCATTGTTGACTATGTAAAAGTATATGCAAAAGACTGAAACTTACTAATTTTTTAATCGGGAGAACGATATGGATTACGAAGTATTTAATGCAATTAACGCAGAACTTGCACGTCAGCGTGCCAATATTGAGTTAATTGCATCGGAAAACATTGTTTCTAAAGCAGTTTTAGAGGCAGCAGGCAGCGTATTGACAAATAAATATGCAGAGGGCTATCCTGCAAAAAGATATTACGGCGGTTGCGAAAAAGTTGATATTGTCGAAGATTTGGCTCGTGACAGAGCCAAGCTTCTTTTTGGTGCTGAGCATGCAAATGTACAGCCTCACAGTGGTGCAAATGCTAATTTGGCTGCATTTTTTGCTTTTCTGAATGTTGGTGATACCGTTATGGGTATGAATCTTCAGCAAGGCGGACACCTGTCTCACGGTTCTCCCGTAAACATTTCCGGAAAATATTGGAATATAGTTCCTTATGGTGTCAACGACGAAACCGAGATGATAGACTATGACGAGATGAGAAAGATTGCTCTTGAATGTAAACCAAAGATGATAGTTGTCGGTGCCTCTGCATATTCAAGAATAATTGACTTTAAACGTTGCAGAGAAATTGCCGATGAAGTCGGTGCTTATTTAATGGTCGATATGGCTCATATTGCAGGCTTGGTTGCTGCCGGTGTTCATCCGTCTCCCGTTCCTTATGCAGATGTTGTAACAACCACAACTCATAAAACTTTACGCGGTCCTCGCGGTGGTATGATTCTTTGCAAGGAAAAATATGCAAAAGTTGTTGATAAAGCAATTTTCCCCGGCACTCAGGGCGGACCTCTTATGCATATCATCGCAGCGAAAGCGGTTGCATTGGGGGAAGCACTTACTCCCGAATTTAAGGCTTACGGTCAAAAAGTAGTTGATAATGCACAAGTTCTCTGTAATGAACTGAAATCTCGTGGAGTTGACATTGTTTCCGGCGGTACAGATAATCATCTTATGTCCCTTAAATTGCTTGGTCACAATGTAACAGGTAAAGAACTTGAAAAAGATCTTGATGAGGTTCATATTACTGCCAACAAGAATACAATCCCGAATGATCCGCAAAGCCCCTTTATTACAAGTGGTCTTCGTATCGGTACTCCTGCTGTTACAACTCGTGGCTTCGGTGTTGATGAAATGAAGTTAATTGCCGGATTTATCGCTGATATTCTTGATGATTTCGAGGGAAACAAAGAAAGAGTTAAGACAGAAGTTGCTGAACTTTGTGCAAAATTCCCGATTTATTAAAACAAAAAAGGTCGTTTTTAATTAAGCGATCTTTTTTATTTGCTTGACAAATTGGAATTAAGATATTATAATATAATAAAATATATTTTGAAAGAGGTAGATTATGAAAATAAAGTTGAGAAAAACTGTTTCAATCATTCTCTCTATGCTTATCTTAACATCTTGTTTTGCTTTAAGTATTTCGGCAGAAAATGATTACACAATTATTTCCCCATACGCAGATGTAGTATGGGAAGGTGAAGGTGCTTATAAGGCATACAAAGGCAATCTTCATACTCATTCAACTGCAAGTGATGCAGACGTAAATCTCAATGAAATGATATTGGAGCATTATAATCAAAACTTTGATTTCCTTGCAATGACTGATCACGGTGTAACCGGTGTTGAATGGAACAAAAAGCCGGTTGAAAGAATTTTGTATGCTTATCAACAGATCATCGGTAATAAAGTTGTTCCCTTGACAGATGAGCAGTATGAGGGTGTTTTGTCAGGCACTTATCCTCTCTATGACGGAACCGAGAGAGGCTTTGGTATGACTTGTGTAACCGGAGGAAATGAGCTTAATGCATTGACGCTTTCCAAAAGTCATGTTAACGGATATTTCTTGCCGCATAATTACGGCAATGCGAATTTCGGATATGAAAATGGTTTTGAATATGCAGTAAACCAAGTTGATAAAATCGGCGGATTGTCAATTATCAACCATCCGGGAGATTGGCTTGAAACCAATTCGAACATGAATAATGCCGATGATGAAAAGAGTCTTAATATGTTTGCCGACATATTGCTTCGTTACGATACTTGTCTGGGGATAGAAGTGTTTAATGAAGATAACGGAACAGAAGGGTACACTCGTAGAATTTGGGATAATCTTTTGATGAAAACATTGCCTTACGGAAGGAATATTATCGGATTCTCAAACAACGATGCTCATTCATTTAATAAGGTTGATTCTTCATATTCCATATTTATGATGGAAGAGAACAATGTTGAGAATATTAAGAAAACCATGCAGAGCGGTGCTTTCTTTATGGTTTCTCATACGGCAAGAGCAGACGACAGAATTGGTCCTGCTGAAGGTTTTGATGTTCAAAACTGCGGATTGCCTGTTCCTGAATTTAAGAAAGTCGAAGTTGACGGACATAAAATCAATTTTGTAGTTGATAACACAAACAATATTTCATTTGTAGCAAACGGCAACGCGTTTTTGACTTTTGATATTGGAAATGATGCGGAATATACATATACCCTTGACCTTGATACGATTGAAGGCAGTGAAGATTTCTTGTATGTTCGTGCTCAAATTATTGGTGACGGCGGTATTACATTAACTCAGGCACTCGTAATTGACAAGGGAGCGGAGTATCCCGAATACGTTCAAGATATGTCCATTGAAGCCAGATTTGAAAGGTTTTTATTCAAACTTCGCAGCTCAAGAATATTCGTACTTTTCCAAGAAATATTCAGAGCAATCTTTAGATAAAGTTCACAGATTGTTAAATATTCTTTAAGGTTTCTTTAAAATTTCGGTGGTAGAATAAGCAAAAAGGAGTGATAGAAATGAATGAAGAATTCAATGAAAATATTAACCCGATAAAGGATAACTCAGATTCCGAAATGACACAAGTGCCGATTGTTGAACAAACATCTGCTCCTGAAAATCAGTCGCCTCCTGTTTATTCTCCACCGATGTATAATCAACCTCAGCAGTATCGTCCTCCCTACAATCCATATACTTCTCCTGTTGCTCCGCCAACCCCTTCAAAGCCAAAGAAGGAGAAGAAAAAGCATCAGATAGGCACTGTACCGCTTATTATTTTAGTGGTTGTCTGCTCGCTTATTGCGGGAGCCTTTGGTGCATCATTATCAAGAGGCTCAAAGTCATCAAATAATGGCACAATTACTGAGATAAATAAGGGAAACAGAGAGCCTGTTAAAATTGAGATAAATGAAGTTGATACTTCAAAAGTCCATACTGCTGCTGAAGTTTATGCTCAAAATGTTCAAAGCACAGTTGGTATTACGACTACCATTACAGTCAACTATTGGGGATACAGAACTAATCAAGCTGCCGCCGGTTCAGGTTTTATTATTACAGCTGACGGATATATTCTTACGAATTATCATGTAATTGAAGATTCAAACAAAGTAACTGTTACCATGTTCGATGATACAGAATATGAAGCAAAGGTTATCGGTTATGACGAATCCAATGATATTGCAATAATCAAGATTGAGGCAGAAGGTTTAACGCCTGTTGTTTTGGGTAATTCTGATGAGATCAATGTCGGTGATGAAGTTGTGGCAATCGGAAATCCTTTGGGGGAACTTACTTTTTCTCTTACAAAAGGTGTTGTTTCTGCCATTGACAGAGATGTAACATTCTCTGATGGTGTTACAATGAAACTTATCCAAACAGATTGTTCGATAAATTCAGGTAATTCCGGCGGTGCATTATTTAATATGTACGGTGAAGTTATAGGTATTACGAACGCGAAATATAGCGGCTCCTCTTCTGAGGCTTCTGTTGACAATATCGGTTTTGCTATCCCGATTTCAAAGGTATATTCAATAGTTGAATCCATTATTGAAAAGGGATATATTTCAAAACCATATATCGGCGTGTCAGTGTTGACCGTTGACGAAAACTCAACAAGTTACGGCATTCCTGCAGGTGCAGGGGTTAAGGAAGTTACCAAAGACGGACCCGCTGATAAAGCAGGCTTAATGGTTAATGACATTATTACTGCGGTAAATGGAGAGGAAATCTCAAAAAGTGATGAGCTTGTTGCAATAGTTGCTGAGAGCAAAGTCGGAGATGAGCTTGAGTTTAGCATATATAGAAGTGGCGAAGAAATGATTCTTACAATTGAAGTTGAAGAAAAAATCATTTCGGCAAACGCTGCCGATGATAATCAGTCAGACGAAAGTGGTAATTATGGTGATGAAGGTTATCAAGGCGGTTATAATGGTGGCTATCCCTTTAATTTTGAAGATTTCTTTGGTCAATTCTTTGGTTAATATAAATGGTAGACATTTTGTCTGTCATTTTTTGAAAAAATACTTGACAAATTAGATGAATAGTGTTATAATTTGTACAATAAAAAAGAAGGAGGCAGTCGTAATGGCAATTAAAAGTAATCTTTTGAGCTCAAATTACTCTTATTATTATATTATCGGCTGCCAATCTGAGATTTAGCAAGTTTCAGAAAATTAAGGCGGCCTTGTTTGCGTTATACGAGGTCGTCTGTATTTTTTTATTTAGGAGAAAGCTATGTTAATTAAGGTAATGTTTCTGGTAGTGTTTTTCGGTGTAATGTTGGGTGTCGGATTGTATTCTCGTAAAAAAGCAACCGATGTGGACGGTTTTGTTATGGGTGGTCGTTCTATCGGTCCTTGGATGACGGCATTTTCATACGGCACAACATATTTTTCAGCGGTAATTTTTGTAGGTTACGCAGGACAATTTGGTTGGCGTTTCGGTATTGCATCAACTTGGATCGGTATAGGTAATGCTCTGATAGGCTCACTTCTTGCTTGGGTAATATTAGGTCGTCGTACCCGCGTTATGACACAGCATTTAGGTTCAGCCACAATGCCGCAGTTTTTTGAAAAGAGATTTAATTCAAAAGCAATGAAGCTTATTTCATCTGTTATTATTTTCGTGTTCTTAATTCCCTATACTGCATCATTATACAATGGTTTAAGTCGTCTTTTCGGTATGGCTTTTGATATTGACTACACAATTTGTATAATCGCTGTTGCATTATTTACTGCTGTGTATGTTGTAGCAGGCGGATATTTAGCAGCTTCAGTAAATGACTTTATACAGGGTATTATAATGCTGGTTGGTATAGTTATGATTATTGCATCCATTCTTAAAGTAAACGGTGGTTTTCTCGGCTCACTTGATGCTCTTGCTCATGTTTCAGATACTTCTGTATCAACCTCTCCCGGCGTATTTGCTTCCTTCTTCGGACCGGATCCGACATCTTTGTTCGCTGTTGTAATTCTTACTTCTTTAGGTACTTGGGGACTTCCTCAGATGGTGCAAAAATTTTATGCAATCAAGAGTGAGGATGCCATCAATAAGGGTACAGTCATTTCCACTCTATTTGCTATCATAATAGCCGGCGGTTGCTACTTTTTAGGCGGTTTTGGCAGAATATTCAATGTTGATGTTGCAAATGAAGGCTTTGATGCAATTATTCCGACAATGCTTTCAGGTCTGTCCGATGTAATTGTTGCAATGGCGGTTGTATTGGTACTCTCAGCCTCAATGTCAACGCTTGCATCTTTGGTTTTAACCTCAAGCTCTACTCTTACTCTTGACTTTATTGTGCCTTTATTCCTAAAGAATAAAAAAGATGATAAGAAGAATATGCTTATTATCAGAATTTTTATCGCAGTATTCATTGTTATTTCCGCTGTTATCGCTATTAATCAGCATAAGAATGCAAACTCATTTATTGCACAGCTTATGGGACTTTCTTGGGGTGCACTTGCCGGTGCTTTTTTAGCTCCTTTCCTTTACAGTTTATATTGGAAACGTGTTACAAAGCCTGCATGTATTGCATCATTTATCAGTGGTACCGGAATAATGCTTTCCAATATGTTCTTTAAGGATGCATTCCCGGAAATTCTCAAAAGTCCTATTAATTGCGGTGCATTTGCAATGGTTGTCGGACTTATCATCGTTCCTGTTGTGAGTTTAATAACAAAAGCTCCGAAAGAAGAACATCTGGAGAAAACATTTGCGTGCTATGAAGAGACGGTTACTGTTCCTATAACCGAAGCTCTTAATGTTGTTAAGAAAGCAAAAAAGAAATAAACAAATATTTTCTATTCAATACATTCTCAAAGTTAGACTTTTTAAGCATAGCAGTCAGTAAAAATCATTTAAGTTGTTCGTATTTGGTAAACTGATTAGTTTATAGATAAAAAGCATACACACTTATAGAGGAACAGGAGTGGAGAAAATGATAAATGTTCTTGATAACATCGACAAACATTTAAGACCTATATTAGCCAAAATTGTTTTTGAAAAACTAAATAAGAAAGTTGATGAATTAAAGTTTATCGGCGGCGGCAGTTTCGGCAGAGTTTATAAGGCAGTTCTTGACAATGGTGAAAAACTTGCACTGAAAGCTTATAGATTACAAGGCTCGCAATATGTAGAAGCCCAACAGCTTAATATTCTTTCAGAGAATACAAAAGTAACGATGCCTAAGGTTGTTTTTGCTTATGAAGATGAAGAAAATGCTATATTAGCAATGACTTTTGTTGATGGTCAGAATGTATTAAATCCGTTATTTTTATTAAAAAGCAAGAAACAAAAACAAGATTTTGCGGATACGGTTATTTCCGGTATGCTTGAATGGCATAGCGTTACAAATACTAAATTCGGTGAATTGTCTGACCCTGTTTATGATAGTTGGATAGAATATTATAAAAAAGAAAAGCAGGAACCTTGGCTTAAAGCTTTGAAAGATTTGTCTGAAAAAGGAAAGTACAGCAAGAAAAACTTGAAACTTCTTTATGATGCAACGGAAATTTTTAACAAACTGCCTGAAGATAACACTGTTCCAGTGCTTATTCATGGCGACCTTAATATAATGAACATTATGGCTGATCCGAAAACTCTAAAGCTTACTGCATTTATAGACCCATGCGGAAGTCTTTGGGCTGACAGGGAATATGATTTATTTCAACTTCGCAATATGTGGGGTGATGTCTATGGTTTGTATGAAACATATAAAAGAAACTATAAACTGCCAGCATTTGCTGATTTCAGAGTTGCTTATTATGCCTCCATGCATGAAGCATCAATGAGGCTCAAAGGGGGGCTTATTTTCCCCTTATGGGAAGCTTTAAATAATGCACGACTTAAAAAGGAAATGAAACTTCTAAAAGAAAAGATTGAATAAGATATAACTCCTGATATTAAAATTACAACAGTGCAATAATTAATTGACTATATTAACTGCTCTCTTTTTGAGGGCAGTTTTGTTTGTATTTGAGAAAATATCTCAAATGAATAAATCAATAAATAGGTTGAGAAAGAAAAAAGCCCCGAAGGGCTAATTCTAATAATTATTCTTCAATATCAGCAGTCCAGTCACAACCGATTTTATAAATATCAGTAAACTTGAATGTGATTTCAAACTCTCCCAAATACTCAAAATCTCCAACACCTTTTGCAGTTGCTGTGATATAAGAAATCTTTGTTAGTTTAAGCTCTTCAAGTTGGTCGGTAATTCTGTCTGCCATAACTTCGATTTTACAATCAGCAATTTTTGTTTCATATTCGTCTGCAACATCGACGAAAGCTGAGAGCTTATCAAATTCAGTGGCAATTTCTTTTGAGGTGATAGTGGGAATGCAGCCGAAAGCACCTTCATACAGAGCTTCGTTTTCAATCTTACCTAAATTAATTAAGATTTTATACATTATATCACTTTCGATACAGGAAGCAGAGAATTCGTCATCATTGAGGTATTCATCACTGAAAGGAATTTCATCTATGGCGACTATATCAAAGTTCTCCTCGCCAAATTCAACTACTTCGGGAACCGGCATAAACTCATCGGATTTTGCATTCTCAAGAAATATATTGCGAAGTGTATTTCTTGCTGAGCGGAGAAGTTGTATTGCTGAATCGTCGTCTGTTCCGATAGGAGCAAGCTCAACATCATCAACTTTATAATCTCTTGAGAAAGAGATGTAGGGTTTTCCTTCATTTACTATATCAACAAGACCGTTAACATAGGCAAAAATACGACCTGCATCTTGCATCCAGATTTCGCCCTCAGGATTATGAAGAAAACCGAGGCTGTTCGCGGGATTTGTATCAGAGATTTCAATATTTTCATTGCTGAAAAGACCGGTTTTCTCGATGCGTTTATTGTTCTCATCAAGGGTTGAATATGTTTTGTAGTACCAATAATTGTTTTCACTTGCAAAATCAGCAGCATAGGAATTATCAACACAAATGATAACAGTGTTTTTATCAATAATATCTTTCTCGATAAATTTAACACTTGCGGGAATATCAATAGAAACAAGGGTTTTTCCTGCAAGCATTTCGGCAGTAACTTCTTTAGCTCCGTCTTGTATAACGAGCTTTTCGCCTTTAATTTGGCTAACAAGAATATCGGGAACTTTTACATTTTTCGATTTACTCTCAACATAAGGTTGAACTTCGTCTTCATTGGATTCAGTCAACGAACAACCGCTAAAACAACTGATGATGATGGATATGCTTAATAATATAATAAAGAATAATCTAATTTTTTTCATTACGCACAAACCTCTTGCATTATAATAAATTGATTATATCATAAGTTTGTATAAATTTCAAGTATTTTCTTATAGACAAATCAAAATTTTTATGATATAATGCTATAAAACATACAAAAAGAAAGAGGTGCATTC
>LSQX01081641.1_pt1 | contig 76094 bp, 73 predicted proteins | sample 654561 | NCBI WGS metagenome assembly LSQX01 (sample SAMN04489861, study PRJNA283612) | anaerobic digester metagenome | isolation source: 4 biogas reactors fed with cattle manure at either 37C or 55C with and... | place: Denmark: Kongens Lyngby | collected 2014
ATGTAATCCAGGCGGATGGAGGAACCCGGACTGCATCTATTACCGGCAGTTTTGTGGCTCTGGCCTTGGCCTTGAAGAAGTACCAGGAGGCGGGTATTATTGATGAAATACCCTTAAGGGATTATGTGGCGGCAGTAAGTGTAGGAATAGTAGATGGAGAAAAACTATTGGATTTGGATTACATAGAAGATTCAGGGGCCGAAGTGGATATGAATGTGGTTATGACCGGTCGCGGAGAATTTGTGGAAATACAGGGAACGGCAGAGGGTAAGACTTTCAGCCGTCAAGACCTGGATGAACTGCTGGCTTTAGCTCAAAAAGGAATAGAAGAACTTATTGCCCTGCAAAGAAATATAATAGGAGAATAGTATGGCTAATAAACTCTTACTGGCCACCCGCAATAAGAAAAAGAAGCTTGAACTGCAAGAATTGCTGGATAATCCCGGGATCCAGGTTTTGACTCTGGAGGATATTGAACATATACCGGAAATAATCGAAGACGGATCCAGTTTTGAAGAAAACGCGGTCAAAAAAGCCAGGGAAACCGCAGCATTAAGCGGCTACACATGTTTGGCCGATGACTCTGGGCTGGTAGTCGATGCCCTGGAGGGCAAACCGGGAATCTACTCGGCTCGTTTTGCCGGAGAAGAAGCCACTGACCAAGAGAACAATGAAAAACTGCTGGATATGATGAAAAATATTAAGGTAGGCAGTCGAACGGCACGCTTTATTTGTGTTATAGCCATCAGCACCCCAGCTGGAGAATTAGAAAGCGTATGCGGAGTATGTGAGGGAAAAATTGCCCTGGCTCTGAGCGGCGGGGGAGGTTTCGGCTACGATCCCTTGTTTATTCCGGAAGGCTATGACCAGAGCTTTGGGGAATTACCGGCCAGGATCAAGAATACCATCAGCCATCGGGCCCATGCCTTAAAAAAATGCCAGCCCATCCTGGGCAGATTCCTGGGCTTATAAAAAATAGAGAAGAGGGACTATGAATGCGGATCGCTATTACTGGTGATACCCATGGCCGAATAGATGGGATAAGATGTCACTTGCAGCGATTAAAACCCGATTATTTAATCCATACCGGAGATTTCTATACCGATGGGAAGAGGCTAGCCAAGGGCTTGGGTATAAGCTTTACCGGGGTCAGGGGGAATTGCGACCCGGTTGTAAAAGGTAAAGCGGTAGAGGTATTGGATTTGGCCGACTATCGTTTCTGTATTCTGCATGGTCATCAACACAAGGTTAAACACACATTGAACCACATTTATTATCATGGATTGGAAATAGGAGCTCAGGTGGTGGTTTTTGGGCATACTCATATTCCCTCTTGTGAGTTACAGGAAGGAATCTGGCTGCTCAATCCCGGTAGTCCCAGCTTACCTCGTATAGGATCTCAGGGGAGCTTTATTGTGCTGGAAGCTGGGAATGGGGTTTTTAAACCTGAAGTGATGGGCTTGGAAATATAATGGATAGTTGCTTGTGGCCCTGGGGGGGGGTTAAAAAGTATTATCCTGAATATAGGAGGAAGAAGATGACTGGTGATATTACATCCAAGTTGTTAAAGGGGAAGCCCTTGGCAGATAGTATTCTGGCCGAGACTGCCAAAGGCCTGCAAAAGCTAAAGGAAAGGGGGATTTATCCCTGTTTATGTACCATTGAAGTAGGTGCCGACCCTGCCTCCAGATATTATTTGGAAAATCAAAGGCGTACCGCTGAAAAGGTAGGGCTTAAGTATGAATCCAGGCAGCTTAACGAGAATATTTCCCGGGAGGAAATGCTGGGAGTTATTGAAGAGATAAACCGGGACCCGGACATACATGGCTTGATAATAAATCTTCCTTTACCGAAACACCTTGCAGTTAGTGAGATGCAATGGAGTATAAGCAGTGCCAAGGATGTGGAAGGGGTTACTCCCCACAATATGGGGGCCATGTTTTTAGGGGCTCGGGGATTGAAACCCTGCACTGCTTTAGCCATTACGGAATTGATCAAATCAACCGGAGTAGACCTGAAAGGAAAGGAAGTTGCGGTTATAGGACGCAGCAACATAGTAGGAAAACCAGTGAGTATGCTGCTTTTGGCAGAAAACACTACGATAACTATTTGCCATTCTTTTACCTCCAGGACGGGAAAACTGGAATCACATGTGGCCAGGGCGGATATTGTAGTAGCGGCATTGGGAGTACCCGGATTTGTAAAAGGATCCTGGATCAAAGAGGGAGCCATTGTAATCGACGCTGGAATTAACGAGGAAAAAGGCAAAATGGTGGGGGACGTTGAATTCGAAGCAGCAGCAGCCCGAGCCAGCTATATAACTCCCGTTCCCGGCGGAGTAGGATCAGTTACTACTGCTCTGCTAATGAAGAACACGGTTGATGCAGTCTATATGCAACAACCCGGCTAGGGCCAGGGATGTTCTAATACCTGCTGAGGACCTCCCCCCAAGAGAGGTCCTTTTAATTTGAAAGTAATAGAGGAGCAGAAAGAGTGAGATTAGAAAAAATTGGTGGTCGAACCTATGCCATTCATTACCCTAGTTCAGTTGGCATATATGTACTGCCCAATCAGGAGTGCATATTGATTGATAGCGGTGCCAGTCAGGTATATGCTAGTCGGACCTTGAGAATTATTGAACAACAGGGGTGGAAGCTGCAAGCCATAATTAATACTCATTCGCATGGTGACCACTCTGGAGGCAATAAGTATCTGCAGGATAGTTCCGGCTGCAGGATATACACCTCCTCCCTGGAAGCAGCTTACCTTAACCACCCGGTCCTGGCTGCCTATTCTTTATATCATTCAGTGCCTATGCTGGAATTCAAGAATAAATACTACACGGTTCCTTCTGGCACCATTAATACAGTTATCCAAGGTGATGAGCTGGAGTTTCAGGGTGAAAAGATGCAAATACGGAAGCTGCCAGGGCATAGTCTAGGTCATATTGGGATAGAGACTCCTGATAAGGTATTATTTGCCGGCGATAGTTTGGTGGATAAAAAGATCATAGCCCAATCGGGCTTTTATCACCTGGAGGATATTGAAAGTCAGTTTAAGACTCTGGAAATATTAAAACAGAGCCAATTAATATACTTGTCTCATGGAGGGCTACTGGATAACGGGGAAGCTGTAATCCAAAGCAATCAGGAGCTTTTAAATAACAACCTGGACTTATTGGCAACTATAATCGGTAAAGGCTGTACCCGGGAGGAAATGGTGAGTAGATTGGCTGATAAGGGGGTAAAAGTTAATAAGAAGAACTACTTTCGTTTGCTAATTAGCACCTCAGCCTATGCCGCCTTCTTACACAATACGGGACGAGTGCAAATAGCTGTGCAGGAAGGGCGGCTGGTTTTTTATTGAAATCTCAAAGGGGCTAGTGGCAGACGTTGCTGGCATATAATCACGGTTTATCTCCACTAGGATAACAGGCGGAGTGTATCCCTTGTACCAGACGATCAAAGACTTTTTGTCGGTTAAGATACTGTTCCGGCAGCTGCCAGATATGCTTCCCGACCCGGGGAAGGTCGTAAATAGCGCTTCATTTAGGTATCATATCAGCTATTCTATCTTCTCCCCAGGAATCCATCAGATTGAACAGTACCTGGCTATTATGGCTCCATTCTTTAGTATTAATTATATTAGGAATGATGATATCTATGGCCGGCTGTCTGGATCTAACCCGGCTTATCTCCTGCTCCAAGGCCGGTATATCATGGGCATCATCTGCTCTCAAATCAGTACAGGCTGCTATAAGAGTAGCCTGATCTATAAGCTGCTTATATTGGATATAGTCTTCACTGGTATCTATTACTATACAGTCATAGGAGGCCAATCGGTCCAGCTCATAGGAATAATCAGAAATAAGGAGTAGATCAATTCCCATCTCAGGCCTTGGGTGCTGCACCCCCTGGCTATCCTGGGGCAGGTCAAACCATAGCCTTAATAAAGAAGGGTCACCGCATTCCAGCAGCAGGGTTTTGTATCCCAAGCGGGTTAAGCCCACCGCCAGATTAACCCCGATGGTGGTTTTGCCTTGGCGGGGATGAGGAGACAGCAGTAACAGTGATTTCACAATAAACACCTCCAGTTTATATATAGTGTAGGGGTAGCCAATTGGGGCAGCAGTCTAGGCTCAGGGACAGCTTCTTGAGCATAAGTATAAACGAACAAACACCATTTAATATAAGACATTATTTATCCCAAGTTTATAGTCAGCTTCGTCCGATTTAAAAAAGCAGCAGGTGAACCTGCTGCTTGCAATTATACTAGAAGGATTACATCCCCGCTTGGGGGGCAAAGGATTAAATATCCCGGGTCCACAGGGAAGCCATTGCAGCACCGCCACCCACGCACAGGGATGCTCCGCCGGTTGTGGCTCCCAGTCTTTCCAATTCATGATAAAGGCTAACAATGATTCTCAAGCCGGTGCAGCCAACTGGATGGCCCAAGCCAATTCCGGATCCATTATTATTGACGTTGCCGGGTTTATCCAGTGTGCCGATATTTAACTCAATACCAGCTTCTTCCTTGATCATCCTGCCCACCCCGAGTACCTGAGCGGCAAAGGCTTCATTTATTTCCCAGTATTCCACCTGATCGAAGTTCATGCCGGCTTGTTTAAGCACTTTGGGGATAGCTCTAGCCGGACCCAGTCCCATAACCCTGGCTTCCACACCTTCGCAGCAAATATTGACTAGTTTCATCAGGGGCTTGATGCCTAGCTCTTCCGCTTTTTGCTTGGTCATAAATACCGCCGCAGCAGAAGCGTCATTTAAGCCGGAGGCATTAGCCGCTGTTACCACCCCACCCTTTTTGAAGGCAGGAGATAGGCGGGCCATGGCTTCCAAGCTGGCTCCCCGGATGGGATGTTCATCAGCATCAAATACAATTTCCTTTTTGCCCTTCTTAACACTTACGGGGACGATCTCCCGTTTAAAACGGCCTTCATCATTAGCTGCAACCGCCCGGGTATGGCTGATCAGTGCCAGTGCATCACATTCTTCCCGGTTGATACCATACTGTTCTGCAATATTCTCAGCAGTTACGCCCATGTGAACCCCGCCGGCCAGTTTGCAGACCAAACCGTCTGACAACATGGGATCCTGGAATTTGCCATCGCCCATCCTATAGCCCCACCGGCCATTCTGTACGATATAAGGTATATTGCTCATGCTCTCAGTACCAACTACAATAGCGATCTCGGTCTTGCCCAGCATCAGGTTGTGGGCGGCGATTTCTACTGCCCGCATGGCAGAGGCACAGTTTTGGTTGACCATGACCGCTGATGAGCGATCAGGCAGGCCGGATTCAATAGCTACTATACGAGCCGGACAGGAACCATTGCCATGATGCAGGCACATACCCAGAACCAGTTCATCGATCATAGACGCTTCGATACCAGCTCTTTTAACTGCCTCACTAGCAACCAGTTTGGATAGATCGTTAGCTTTTACTCCTTGCAAAGTTCCGCCATAATCACCTATAGGCGTTCTGCAAGCGCTAACCATTACCACTTCATTAATTGGCATAAAATAATCCCCCTTTTAACACATTTCCCCATACTACCTTAGCAACCATAACCACTCACAGATGATATTCTAGATCCATATTCTAAAATCCTGCCGCAAAAACACGATATACAACGATAGAGTAATATATATTGCAATAAACATATAATTCAGACAAATTGAACACTCATCTGTCAATAATAGACATTGACCTGGGAGAAAATGTTTGATTTGGGGATCGATAAGTCAATGCCAGCTTAATTAAGCTTTGTGGTATAATAATAGGGAAGTATCACCATATGAGGAGGAATCTTAATGGAAGAACTGTCAAAACAAGTCAAAAATGATCTGCTGCGAATGCTGATCTGGGCTTTAGTTTCAGTGGGCATAGCCGCAGCCATATATTACCTGCTTTGGTAAGGCTGAGCAGGAGGTATGAGATAGATTAAAACCCCGATAAATTATTATCGGGGTTTTATTAACTATATAGTGCGGGTTACTATGGAATTACCGCCAGCTGGGCAGGTATCAGTAGGGAACTTATGCTACAGATTTTCGTAGTCTAGCAGGGATAATACTGCTGGACGAGAACAGCTGGACTGTAAGTGGCAGATCTTCATGCTCTAGTTATGACATTCATGATCATGCTCTTCATGGGAACAGGTTTCATTGCTAGCCTGCAGAGTATTAGTTAAATAAGCTGCCAGGATCTGATCTACACTGCCAGCCAGGCCGGTAATAGTTTGAATATTGTTTTCAGAGAATAAGTCTCGGGCCCGCTGTCCCATGCCTCCAGCAATAACTACGTGAACTCCCTGCTGATGCAAAAATGGCGGCAGTACTCCGGGAGCATGCCCCGGGTTCTGTAAAACCGTTTGACTAATGACTTTATTGTCCTCTAAATCGTATATAACGAAGTTATCACAGTGCCCGAAATGCTGGGCAGCTTCATCGCCAGTTCTAGCTATGGCTAATCTCATACCTTTCACTCCTTATAAATTATCTAATTCATCAATTTTTCCTGACTCCAAGTTTATATTATAGAAATAATGGGCATATGTCAACAAGCTTAAGGAGAACACTTAATTTTCGTGTTTATTATCATACTATCATAGCCATAATAGTTAATAGATAGTAGACTTGATTGACAATATAAACAATAATATGTTATTTTTCGCATAGGGTTAATAATTTATGCTATGCTGATAATACAAAAAAGAATATATGTATCGAGACAAATGCTGGGTCAAATTAAGGAGGGATTAATATGTCAAATATCAAAGATATTAACAGCAGCAATTTCGATAAAGAAGTATTAAAATCTGAACTGCCGGTACTTATTGATTTTTGGGCGCCCTGGTGTGGACCCTGTAGGATGGTGAGCCCGGTGGTAGAAAACCTGGCCGAGGATAACCAGGGAAAAATAAGGGTAGCTAAAATTAATGTAGACGAAAATCAGGCTCTGGCCCTGCAATATGGAATAAGGTCTATTCCTACCCTGTCCTTTTTCAAGGGTGGGGAAGAAGTCAAAAGAATAGTAGGAGCTCAGGGCAAAGCTCAATTGCAAAAAGTAATAGAAGAAGTAATTGGATAGACTATTGCTATATAGGTTTCGTACATTATATCCCGGCAGAGTAACTCGGTCGGGATATTTTTATTTATCAGATTCTTCTTCCTCCAGGGTACAATAGTAAGTATCGCCTTCCTGTAGTATGTATTCACAGCCATGACAATCGTTACCCATTACCGGCATGTGCCTTAAAAGACAAAAAATAAAATTACCCATGATAATTTCGCTTTTCATATTAATATTCCTGACCTCTCTTAATACTATTTCTATTTACTTCTGCTCTGAATTAATTTTTTCATAAACTCTTGGATTTTTACTTCATAGCCTTCTGATCCGGCCTGATAAAAAACTGTACCTGCCATATTTTCCGGAAGGTATTGCTGGTTTATATAGCCCCCGTAATTATGGGGATATTTATAAGCAACTCCTTTTTGCATCAGCTTTTTGGAATGGGGATGAGAAGAATCGGCAATAGCTAAAGGAACCTTGATCTGTTTAGATTTCCTTACCGCTGTCAAAGCCTTTTCGATGGCGGTAAGACTGCTATTGCTTTTTGGGGCCGTAGCCAGGTAAATGGCAACTTGGGCAAGGGGTATTCTGGCTTCCGGCATACCTATAAATTGGACTGCCTGGGCAGCAGCAGCAGCCAGTTTCAAGGCCTCCGGGTCAGCCAATCCGATATCCTCAGCCGCATGAATGACCAGCCGCCGAGCTATAAACATGGGATCTTCCCCTCCCTCCAGCATTACCGCCAGCCAGAATACAGCAGCATCCGGATCTGAACCCCGAATGCTTTTGATAAAAGCGGAAATACTGTCATAATGCGCATCTCCCCGGCGGTCATATTTTATCAGGGGACGGGATAGTACCTTTTCCAGCAACTCCAAATCAACGATTAAAGGTTCGTCTTTATATGAATAAGTATTTGCTATCGTTTCTATTATATTGAGAGCCATACGGGCATCCCCTTTACAAAAGGAAGCAATAGCTGAAATTCCTTCTGGGGAAATAGAAATATTTTGAAGGCCCAAACCCTGTTCTTGATCCTGAAGGACTTGTTGAATTATTCGGTTCAGATCTTCCTCCTGCAGAGGCTCCAGAATATATAGCTTAAGCCGAGAGAGTAATGCGTTATTAAGCTCAAATAGAGGATTTTCAGTAGTTGCTCCAATGAGCAGTAGAGTACCATCTTCCACAAACGGAAGCAAAACATCCTGCTGACTTTTGTTAAAACGGTGAATTTCATCCACGAATAATATGGTCTTCTGCTGATAATACTTTAATTTTTGAGCTGCATCCGCCGCAATTTTACGAATATCATTGACGCCTGCAGTAACTGCCAGTATGGATTCAAAATGGGCCCGAGTCATATGGGCAATAATACCAGCAATCGTGGTTTTGCCAGTGCCAGGGGGACCAAATAGAATCAAGGAATGTAACTGGTCTTTATCTATTAATTGACGCAAAGGGGCAGAGGGGGCCAAAAGATGATCCTGGCCCACTACCTGGTCCAGGGTGCGAGGACGCATTCTATAAGCCAGAGGCGCTGCCACCTGTTTTCCCCGGTCAAATAAATCCATCTTGCTGCCTCCCTAAAGAACAATAATAACTGCCGTTATTATAAAACAAAAGTGGACCAACTCACAAGCAAACAAGAGGACGTGAAACACGGGGACGTTCTTTCTTGTTTTGGGTGATTTATTAATGTTACAATGACCGTTAAAGGGGGTCTGTACGGTGAAGGTGGCAGTATTGATGAGCGGGGGAATTGACAGTACCATGGCCGCCCTGCTGCTTAAAGAGCAGGGTTATCATATTAGCGGTTTAACCATGTTAAACTGGGATACCGGTGCTGCCCAGGCAGCAGCCCAAACAGCCCGTTATCTGGGTATAGCTCATGAGGTAGTGGATTTACAAGAGGTTTTTTACCATCAAGTCATAGAGTACTTTTATCGCAGCTATGAGCAGGGGCTAACCCCTAATCCATGCGTTGAGTGTAATCGGCATATTAAATTCGGAGCTCTACTGGACTATGCCCTGGAAAAAGGTTTCGATCAGGTGGCTACTGGACACTACGCCCGGATAGAATGGGATAAGAATCGGAATCGCTGCCTGCTCAAAAAAGGTGTGGATCCCCGTAAGGACCAGAGTTATTTTCTGTATGGACTCAAGCAGGAACAACTGAAGCGCAGCCTGTTCCCTCTGGGTGAGCTGAAAAAGCAAGAGGTGGTGGCAATGGCCAGGGACTTGGGTGTACAGGGGATAGATAAAGGGGAGAGCCAGGAAATATGCTTTATAAAAGAGGATTATCGGGATTTTATTAAAGATCAGGTAGAATACCAGCCCGGCGATGTGGTGGACCCGGGGGGAAGGGTTCTGGGCCGGCATCGGGGACTTCCTTTTTATACCATTGGCCAACGCCGGGGATTGGGAATAAGCGCTGGTCGGCCTATATATGTATTGGATTTGGATACCCGGACCAACCGGCTGCTGGTGGGGGAGGAGAGATATCTATATCAGGACCTGGTCTTGATCGGGCAGAATAATTTAATCTACCTGGATGATATTCAGCAGCCTATAACGGTGGAGGCTAAGATTAGGTATGCCCATGCCGCTGCACCTGCTGGTCTGGAAAGGGTTGGAGGAGAAAATGATCGGCTGAGGCTAGTGTTTGGACAAGGGCAGCGAGCTATTACTCCCGGCCAATCAGCGGTTTTCTATAAGGGTGATTATGTTCTGGGTGGAGGAATAATACTGGCTACAGCCAACAGGGGAGCTGATATTCCCACGGTTCCCTCGGTCTAAGAAAAGTAGATGACCCTAAGGGATTTAGGTTCACACGAAAATGGTTTATCCGCCGAAAAATTGGTAATCATTTAGGGCGACCACAGGTCGCCCCTACAGACTCGCACCGTTAATATGGATCTCAGGCGGGCATATGTAGGGGCGGTCTTTGACCGCCCGTTTCGGGTATAGACACAGATTTTTCTACTCGCTTGTGTTTTCTAATCATAGAGGTTGACAAGAAAAATAAGGTACTGGCTTAAGCTCCAATAACGGGGTGAGGTCCAAGAGGTCAGGCTCTTTACGAGTCCTGACCTCTTTATTATTAGCGATAACGCATGATTTTTGGGGTCTGGGAAACAATAACTATAGTATGAAGGGAGAAATGAGAATGAAACTGCGTCATATTAAGCAGATGCCAGTATTTGTTGAGAATAGCGCTGAAGTGGCGGGTAAGGTTATCAAGGCTGTAATTGGAGATGACTTCCAACTAAGCTATATAGTGATAGAAAGGGAAGGAAATCCGCCGGGCATGATATTGAGCCAAGACCTGTACCTGGGTGAAGAGATGTTGTGGATTAGAGACCTGGATTGTATTAAATCCTATCTGCATGGGGAAGAATTATCAATATATGAAAAAAAGCTGGGTGACATGGTGTTCGATGACAAGGGGCGTGAATTAGGCAGCATCAGTGACTTTATACTCTCATCCCCGGAAAAAAAAGTGGCCGGGGTAGAAGTGTTTTCCGGAGCCATTGGAGACTTGCTACATGGACGCAAGGAACTGGGGTTGGAAGAGATTTGCTGGACCAGTACTGAAAGTGCAATAGTTGATAGCGAAGGGAGATAAAACAGGTGGTGAATAAGTGTCCGGTTTGTGGAGGCTTACAGGTGGGGAAAGTAGGGAGTGATCAGTATTATTGCTGGAATTGCTACTTGGAATTCAATTATCATAAGGGACGACTAAATCTTTATGAAGTAGCCGAAGACGGTTCCCTATTAGCAGTAGAAGAATCTTCCCAGATATTGTAGTAGCTTGGAGGTGATATCATTGAAGGATATGTTTAGCGCCGTATTATTAGGAGCAGTAGTCGGAGCAGCTGCAACCATGTTTTATCTTAATAATGAAAAAGAATTATGCAGTGCAGGTCGTAACTTTAGGGAAAATGGAAAACAGGCTATTAACTTCTTGAACAACCTGGGCCAGGATATTGAGGAATCGGTGAAGAGGAAGAGTTGAACTTGAAGACAGAATTCAGCCACTGGCATCGTTATCTGCTTTTCATCGGGGTGGCTATAGCTGCCTCTTATTTTTTGTACCTCTTGCAGGAGGTAATGCTAACCTTTGCCTGGGGAGGGATTTTAGCCTACTTGCTATACCACCCGGTAGGCTTTTTACAGAAACAGGGGTTAAAACGCCTGTATTCTATATTGGCCCTATATCTGATAGTATTGATTGCTTTGGGATTCATTTTATACTGGGGGGTACCGGGTTTAATCAATGAAGCTGGACATCTGCTGGAAATGTACCCTCAGATGGAAGCTAAGGCGGAACAAATTGCAGAAGAAATAGATGGTTATAATAAACCACCCCAGATTGACAAAATGATTGACTCCAATATTAATAAAATTGAGTCCACCGTATATAATGGCTTGGAAAAGTTCATTGAAGGTATCTATAGTTTTTTTAACAAGATATTTATCCTGATCCTGTCTCCTATCTTAGCCTTCTACATCCTAATGGATTGGGAAAAAATCCGGGAATGGCTGCTTAACCTGTTTTCTCCTTCCTTTCGCCGAGAAGTACGGGCTCTAATGGTAGATATGGACCGGGTGTTAATAGAGGGGCTAAAGGGAAGTGTTTTAATAGCCGCAGTAGTAGGGACTCTGGTGGGATTATCAGCATTGATTCTGGGGGTGAAACTTCCCCTGGTCATTGGACTACTAGCCGGGGTAACCAATCTGATTCCCTACTTTGGTGCGTTAATAGGAGCTATACCTGCAGTTGTAATCGCTTACTCCGAATCCTGGCGCTTGGCCTTATATCAGACTATTGCCATAGTGGTCATACAGCAGATTGAAAGCAATATTATTACCCCCCGTATATTGGGAGGCAAACTGGGGTTGCATCCTCTGTTTATCATTTTTGCTCTGCTGGCTGGAGGCAATCTTTATGGTATATGGGGGATATTGTTTGCGGTCCCAGTTGCTGCTATGATTAAGGTAACCGTTGCCTGGCTTTACTTACGTTATGCATCTTAACAGAAATTGCGAAAATACTGGCTAAAAAGTTGACACCAGTGTTTTTATACCAGAAAATAGATAAGAAAAAGTATCGCAGGGAAAAAGAGGAGGCCTGGTCGTGAGAAATAGTGCAGATATAAGGAAAGCATTCCTAGATTATTTCGAGAACAAGGGGCATACCGTTATATCTAGTTCTTCACTGGTTCCAGTGAATGATCCTACTTTGTTATTTACCAATGCTGGCATGAACCAGTTTAAGGATGTTTTTTTAGGTATAGATAAACGCAGCTATAGCAGGGCGTCAACGTCCCAAAAATGCGTGCGGGCAGGGGGAAAGCATAACGACTTGGATACCGTGGGAAGGACTGCGCGACACCATACATTTTTCGAGATGCTGGGTAATTTCTCCTTTGGAGACTATTTTAAACGTGAAGCTATCCAATATGCTTGGGAATTCCTGACCGAGTTAGCCGGACTGCCCAAGGAACGGCTCTGGATAACCGTATTCAGGGATGATGATGAGGCGGAAATACTCTGGCAGGAAGTAGCCAAAGTTGCACCCGAACGGATACTGCGTATGGATGAGAAAGATAATTTTTGGGCTATGGGTGACACCGGCCCCTGTGGCCCATGCAGTGAAATACATTATGACCGGGGTGAGGAATATGCCTGTAATAAAGCTGAGTGTGCCCTGGGGGTATGTGACTGTGACCGGTGGCTGGAAGTATGGAACCTGGTCTTCATGCAGTACAATCGAGATGAAGAAGGCAATCTAACCCCGCTTCCCCGTCCCAGTATTGATACCGGAATGGGCTTGGAAAGATTGACTTCCCTACTGCAGGGGGTTAACAGTAATTTTGATACCGATTTGTTTGTGCCCATTATTAAGAGCATAGAGAAGATGACCGGACTTAAATATGATCGGGGAGAAAAGGGATTTCCCTTCAGGGTTATAGCTGATCACAGCCGGGCCTGTACTTTTCTTATCAGTGACGGAGTACTACCTAGCAACGATGGGCGGGGATATGTTTTGAGGCGTATACTCAGGCGGGCGGTCAGGTTTGGGCGTTCCCTCGGTATACAAGAAGCATTCCTGTATAAAAACGTAGACGTAGTAGTTAGTTTAATGGAGGATGCCTATCCGGAACTAAAAGAGAAAAAAAGCTTTGTTAAAGAAGTGATCAAGATGGAAGAAGATCGCTTTCTGTTAACCCTTAATGAAGGATTGAAGAAAGTAGAAGAAATAATTGCCGGGGTAAAAGATGAGGGCAGTAATATGATCCCGGGTGCGGAAGCATTTATGCTCTACGATACTTACGGTTTTCCCTTAGACCTGACCGAGGATATGGCAGAGGAGAATCGCCTGCTGGTTGATACGGAAGGGTTTAACCGGATGATGGAAGAACAACGGGAAAGAGCGCGTCAGGCCAATAAATCTACCGGAGCTTTTGCCCAGGAGCTTATTATATCGGAACTAATGCAAGGGTTAAATGCTGGCTCCACAATTTTTACCGGCTATGAAAATACTCAGGACCAGTCCTGGATTACTGCCATAATAAAGGATGATGCTTTGATAAATGAGGCTTTGGATGAAAAGGTGTTAATAGTAACTGCCAGCACTCCTTTCTACGCTGAAAGCGGAGGACAGGTGGCAGATACCGGTGTAATATTAGGTAGCCAGGGCCAGATGCTGGTGGATAATGTACAAAAAGTAGGGTGCAGTATTGTACATGAAGGGAAAGTTGAGGGTATACTGAAGAGCGGTGAAACTGTTAGCCTGCAGGTTAATGAAGCTCAAAGAATGGATACCGCTCGTAATCACACGGCTACTCATCTGCTGCATAAGGCTTTAAGACAAGTATTGGGAGAACATGCCCAACAAAAAGGTTCCCTGGTGGATCCTGCTCGCTTACGCTTTGATTTTTCACATCTGGCTTCTTTATCAGAAGATGAACTGCTGCGAATAGAAGACTTGGTAAACCAATACATATTGGAAGTACACCCCATTAATACTCAGGTCACCGGATTGGAAGACGCCCGTGAATTTGGAGCTATAGCTTTATTTGGAGAAAAATATGATGAACAGGTGCGGGTAGTAGAAGTGGATGGAGTAAGCATGGAATTGTGCGGCGGAACTCATGTGAAAAACACCGGACAGATAGGCAGCTTTAAAATACTATCCGAGGGCAGTGTGGGATCTGGTCTGCGCCGGATAGAAGCCCTTACTGGTCGGGGAGTCCGGGAGTATTTTAACGGAGTGGAGAGGACCTTGAAAACAGCCGCTGCCGCCCTAAAAGTGGCTCCAGCAGAGGTGGGCCATAAAATAGACGGTATTCAGCATACGGTAAAAGAACAGGAAAAAGAGATTGAGAAACTGAAAAGCAAATTATCCCGCGCCTCTAGTGAGGAATTAATTACCAAGGCTTATGATTTGAAGGGCAGCAAGGTATTGATTGAAATGGTGGAGGCCCAGGATCCAAGTATATTAAGGCAAAATGCCGAAATGCTCAAGGACCAATTAGGCAGTGGAATAGTACTCCTAGCTTCAGTGAGTCAGAATAAGGTTTCGCTAGTATCCTTTGTAAGCAAGGATCTGGTGGATCGCGGCCTGCATGCGGGTAATATAGTGGGTGCCGCAGCCAAAATTGCCGGCGGGGGCGGCGGTGGACGTCCGGATATGGCTCAGGCAGGAGCCAGGGATCAAAGCAAACTGGGTGAAGCTCTGGCTGCAGCCCGGGAAATGGTAGAAAAAATACTGGCTTAAACAAAGGGATTTCCACTGTGGATGTAGAATTTGGATTAAGAGGAGGTGTGGTATGTGACTCATGGAATGGAAGAGACCGTTAGCTTTAAAAGAGAACGGGAAAGCAAAGAGCGTATCAAGGAGATTCTGCAGTCGGTGTATAAAGCGCTGGAGGAGAAAGGGTATAATCCAGTAAACCAACTGGTAGGGTACATGATTTCAGGCGATCCGGCTTATATTACGAGTCATAATGATGCCCGCAGCCTTATCTGCAAAGTTGATAGGGATGAAATCATAGAAGTGCTGGTTAGAGAGTATCTAATCAAAGAATAAATTCATCAACCTAATCCCCATGCTAAGCATGGGGATTTTATATTTATAGTATAGGGAGTACTTTTTATGAGAATAATGGGCTTAGATGTAGGAGAAAAGAGAATAGGAATTGCCCTCAGCGACCCCTTGAAAATAATAGCTGGTGGACACTCGGTCTTGGAACGCAGTTCTCTGGGACAAGATCTGGAACATATAAAACAGCTATGCTTGAATAATGAAGTGGGATTAATTGTTCTGGGACTGCCCATCAATATGAACGGCACTATAGGTCCAAAAGCTTTGGAAATCCAGAAATTTGCTCAAGAGCTGGAAGAATATACAGGCATTAACATTACCTTTAGGGATGAAAGGTTATCCACCGTAGCTGCCGAGAGAGTGCTTTTACAGGCGGATATGTCTCGCTCTAAACGGAAAAAGGTTATTGATAAACTGGCTGCAGTAAATATACTGCAAAACTATCTGGATGGGGCCAGACAGTAAAAATTTAACTCTATATGAAAAAGTTATTTGACAAATTAATAGTCAGAATATAGAATTGCTGTAGCTGAAGGAAGAGGTGAAAATATGAGCGACGAAGAACTTTTTGAGGAAGAATACCCTGTGCTGGTACTGGTCGACGAAGAAGGAACTGAGATGGAGTTTGAGCTGATTGCTGAACTGGATATTCAGGAGTCCAAGTACCGAGTTCTGTTACCATTGGACGAGTTCTTTTTTGAAGAAGATGAGGACGATGCCGAAGGAGAACTGGAAGGCGGAGGAGTAGTAATATTCAAAGTCATGTATGACGATGAAGGAAATGAGTATCTTGCTGACATAGATGACGATGAAGAATGGGAAATGGTCGCTGATGTATGGCAGGAGCTGGCTGAAAACGAGGAAATATAAATATAGTCACGAGAGTTGAAAAAGGTAGTATTCTCTACTTTTATGGAGAATGCTATCCTTTTTGTTTTTAAAATTGCCAACAATAGGGTACAATTAATGAGGCAGATAATACAATATACATATTATAGTTTATAAAAATTAGTTAGTTTTGGGGGATGGCTTTGTTCAAAGGGATAAGGAGAATTTATTTTGTTGCTTTGGCGCTGCTACTTGTTGTTGTATTGGGTATTATGGGATACTTTTACCAGCAGTTCTATCTCTCCGATCGTTTTTTGCCGGGAGTAAGAGTAGCAGGCATAAGCATTGAGGGATGCAGCCAGACAGAAGCCGAAGAACTTATAGAGGAGTTCCTTAATGGAGCTTATGCTACACCGGTAGTCTTTTCTGCAGGTGATTATATCTATAGTACTATCCTAGGTGATATTTCCCAAGAGGTAGATCTAGAACAGCTGCTGAAAGAGGTAAAGCAAAAGGAAAGAAAACGGGGTCTAATTTCCAAGCTAAGCAACCTCAAGGGTAAGCGCCATTATGATTACGCAGCTCCCATAAGCTATGACCAGGCCCACAAAGAAACCTTGGTTACTACCTGGAATGGGATATTGGGCCAGCAAGCAGTAGATGCCAAACTGGATATGGATCCAGCCCAGGGTCTGGTTATAGTGCCTGAAAAACCAGGTCAGATGGTAGATGTTCAGGCTACTTTTGAGCAATTGCCCCAGCAATGGGAGGCTTTAGAACCAATAAAGGTTCCAATAGTAATGGCGGATCAAAGGCCGGAAGTTGTAGCCAAGGATTTGGAATACATGGGTGAGTTGTCTTCTTTTATTACCTGGTATAGAGTAGCAGAAGTGGATAGAACTCATAATCTGACTCAAGCCGCCCAGGCCATAAATAGTCATGTTTTAAGACCAGGAAAAGAATTTTCATTTAATAGCACTGTGGGTCCCCGTACCCTTAGCACTGGATTCAGAGATGCCCCGATAATTGTAGGTAATACACTGGAACCCGGTCTGGGAGGAGGCATATGCCAGGTCTCTTCCACTCTTTATAACGCTTGCCTTCTGGCTGGATTGGAAATAGTAGAAAGACACAACCACGGCCTGGCAGTATCCTATGTGCCCCTGGGGCTGGATGCTACAGTAGCTTATGGCATTTTCGATTATCGCTTTCGGAACAATACGGACCACCCCGTATACATTAGATCCCTGGCCGGAGGAGGCAAACTTACGGTTAATATCTACGGACATATGGAATACAAGCAGAACATAAAGACCAGTCATATAGTAGATGAGATAATACCTTTTGCATATAGGGATGAAATAGACCTGAGCCTAAAACCCGGGGAGAGTAGAGTGGAGCATAGGGGATTTACCGGCTATATAGTAAGGTCTTTTCGTTCTTATTATGATGGGGCAGGAAAAGTTATAAAAAGCGAATTGCTGGCTAAGGATCGGTATAAACCATTTGATGAAATTACCTATGTTGGTCCTCCAGGTCCCAGCGATATCGAAGATACCATTACCCCGACTCCGGAAGAAACTGATATTCCAGAGGACATTCCTCCTAGCGTTGAAGAAAATGATATTCCAGAGGACATTCCTCCTAGCGTTGAGGAAACCACTGATCCGGTTGAAAACGGAGAAGATACGGAAAACCAAGACCAGCAGACGGAACCTGAACCCATAGAAGAGCAGCCAGGGCAATAAGAACCTGATCATCCCCAACTTCCTGGACTTAGAGAAAGGGTAATGAAGTGAGTGAGTTAAAGCCGATGATAAAAGCTAAAAGCACCCTCCGGTTTATGCTCTTTATAATAGTATTGTTGATGGTAAGTGGGCTGGCCGGGTATGGGATATTAATAATGCAACTGAAACCGGTAAATTCTGACGCGAACAGCTATGTAGATATTAGGATAGCTGAAAACACTACCGCCACTCAGGTAGCCCAGCTTCTGCACAGTCAGCAGCTTATCCGGAACAGTGATTTGTTCCTGGCCTATTGTCGCCATAAAGGTTTGGACAGCAGGTTGAAAGCGGGACATTATCAATTAAGCCCCAGCCAATCCCTGCCTGAAATAGCCGCAGCCATTGCTGCGGGAAAAGTAGTGACCATATCTTTCACTATTCCCGAAGGATTTACCGTTGAAAAGACAGGTCGTGTTTTGGAAGACCGAGGAATATGCACCTGGGCTGAGTGGCAAAATGCCATTAACGCTACTTATGAGTACCCATTTCTCCAAGAGGCTAACCCGGGTGAGGGAAAACCTTATCTGGAGGGATTTCTGTTTCCGGATACCTATGTAATAGCGGAAGACACCAGTGCGGTTGAAATAGTTCAAGCCATGTTAGACAAATTCAGTAAAATATGGGAAGAACATGAACGAGAGGCTATAGAGCAAGGAATAACGGTCTACGATACACTTATTATAGCTTCCATGATTGAAAGGGAAGCTATGGTGGACAGCGAGAGAGAAATTATATCTGGAGTAATAAAGAACCGTATGGAAAGAAACATGCTCTTACAGATTGATGCCACTGTTTTATATAGTCTGGGTAAGGATGAAAAAGACATAGTATATTATGAAGACCTGGAAATAGATTCCCCGTACAATACCTACAAGTATGCGGGACTGCCCCTGGCCCCCATTGCCTGTCCTGGACAGGCCGCTATCCATGCTGCTTTAAATCCCCAGCAACATGATTATCTTTATTATGTATCCCGTGGGGATGGGAGCCACCATTTTAGCAAAACCTACAGTGAACATTTACAGGCTAAAGCCCAATACATAAACTAATAACAGATGGGATGCATCCCGTTAGCTTCAGTTTGCCTTTAATTATTTATTCAAGGAGGATCTGCTTATGAAAAGTCCGGAATTGGTGTTGCCGGCAGGAGATCTGGAAAAGCTCAAAACCGGCTGTTTATTTGGAGCAGATGCCGTCTACCTGGGCGGCCAGGAATATAGTCTGCGTGCCTATGCTGGTAATTTTAGTCTGAAAGAAATCAGTATAGGAGTAGAATTGGCTCGGCAACAACGGAAAAAAGTCTATGTGGCGGTCAATGTTCTGGCTCGTAACTCTGATCTGAAATCGCTGCCCGAATATCTGGAATTCCTTGCGTACCTAGGCGTGGATGGCCTGATTGTTTCCGATCCCGGGGTGATGAAAATGGCTGGCCGATATGCGCCCATGCTGCCAATTACCATAAGCACCCAGGCCAGTGTGAGCAATTATGAAAGTGCCCAATTTTACCGGGATTTGGGGGCGAAGAGGATAGTACTGGCCCGGGAACTAAGCCTGGATGAAATAAGTGAGATCAAGAGTCGGGTGGATATAGAGATAGAGATATTTGTTCATGGAGCCATGTGTGTTTCCTACTCAGGTCGCTGCTTACTATCCCACTATATGGTGGGGAGATCCGGAAACCGAGGTGAATGTGCTCATCCCTGTCGTTATTCCTACCGACTGGTGGAAGAGAAGAGAGCTGGAGAATACTTTCCTATACATGAGGATGAACAAGGCAGCTATATTTTAAATTCCAGAGATCTCTGTCTTATTGAACACCTGCCCCAATTAATGGAAAGGGGGATAGATGCCTTCAAAATTGAAGGCAGAATGAAGAGCCCCCTATACGTGGCCAGTACCGCCGCCACCTATCGCAGTGCCATAGACCATTATACCGCAACAGGCCAGGAGTTTATCCAGTCCGAACTGGATAGTTGGATCCGGGAATTGGCGGGCACTGCTAGCCGTCCTTTTACCAATGGTTTTATCGAAGGAGAATCTTCTTTGCTGCAGGATATCAATAAAGATCCCCAACTTGGCAGACTGGATTTTTGCGGGGTGGTAAAGGCCTATCACCAAGACACCAAGATGTTGGAGATTGAACAAAGAGCCAATTTCGGTAGGGGGGAGCATATGGAATTAATGCTGCCCCAGCAGGGGATAAAGCGGCTGGAGTTGTCTTCCATGTTTGATATGGAGGGAATGCCTATCGAGCGAGCTCGTCATGCCAAGCAGAGGGTTTTTATTCCTTATCCCGAGCCCTGTCCGGAATACTCCATATTGAGAAGGGCAGGTGCTGATAATTAATAGTGACATATATGCCCGGGTAGCAGTCCAAGATATCGATATGTTAACTAAAATCATTGAAGCCTATGACCACCTGGGTATTGTTTCTACCTTAAATCGTCAGCAGGGAATGGTTATTATTCGAGGGACGGTGGATACCCGTCCTGAACTGCTGAAAATATTGGTCAATCTGCCTTTTCCCCTGGAAACAATAGAAAATAAATAGTATAAAGGCCTCCGGTACCGCCCATGATAAAAGTAGCTGGTAAAGGAGGTTATTTTTATGATTAGGCGGCGTCTGGCCACCTTAATGTGTTTTTTTTTATTTTTGTTTGTATTTTTAACTGGTACTGTTGGCTATTATCAACTCATGAAAGGGCCAAGTCTGGCCCGGGAAGCAGCTGCCATGAGGAACCAGCAAATAGAAATTAAGGAATGGAACCGGGGAGAGATATATGATCGAAATCACCTCTTACTGACTGGGAATGTCAGTTCTACCGCTCTATATTGTTTGCCTCGGGATATTCAAGTCAGTGGTTTAAAATACAGCCAGGAGGAAGCAAGGATGACTAAAGCATCAGAAATACTGGCTGGATGCCTTAAGGATCTTAGCAGTGATGATATTAACTCAGCACTAAAAAAAGCCAAGGATAGTGGACAGGGGATTATCAGATTGGCTGCTGATTTGGAGCAGGAGGAAGTACAGGCTGTTAAAGATACTGGCTTAACTGGGGTCGTGGCCGCACCTTTATTAAAAAGGTATAGAGATGATGGCTTTTGTGCTCATGTGCTGGGCTATGTAGGAAAAGGTGCGGATAGCTCTGGTAAGGCCGGATTAGAAAAAATGTATGATGAGGTTTTGAAAGGCAGCACTTCAGGTCAGAAGATAGTATCGGTCCAGGATGCCAGAGGTATGACCATACAAGGATTAATGTTTCGCATACGGCAGGAACAGGATCGGGACCAGAGTTGTTTAGTCTTAACCATTGACAGCCGGGTGCAAGAAGTGGTTGAAAAGGCAATGAATGATCAAATAATTAGGGGGGCAGTGGTGGTTATGGACATCAAGAACAAAGAAGTCCTGGCCCTGGCCAGCAGGCCTACTTTTAGCCCCTATACTGATATGGAACAATTAATTAAGAATGATAAACAGAGCGTATTAATAAATAGAGCCTTAAGCAGATATCATCCCGGATCTATTTTTAAAATATTAGTGGCTGCAGCCGTTTTGGAGGAAAGGACGGTAAAATGGCAGGACCGGTTTCTTTGTTCCGGTAGCTATGAATTTTCTGAAGATCTTTCAATTTCCTGCTGGAAACCTGAAGGACACGGTCAATTGACTTTTCCACAAGCATTTGCCAATTCATGTAATACCGCCTTTATTGACATAGCCTTGGACCTGAACCATAGTCGGCTAATGGAGTATGTGGAGAAATTTCATATTACCGACGAAAGCTGTTTGGGATATAGCCCTGACCAAGAATATTCTTATGTAAAGGTGGAACCGGCCCGGGCAGCACTGGCTAATGCCTGCCTGGGACAGCAGGGGGTTATGTTAACTCCCCTACAGATTGTTTCCTTAATTGCTACCATAGCTGATAATGGTCAGTGGGCTCCGCCATCACTCGTACGCTATTGGATAAACGGGGAGGGGATAAAAACCAGACTGGAACCGGTGACCAAACAACAAGTGATAAGTGTACAGACCGCTCAGATGGTACAAGAACTAATGGAGATGACGGTGGAAGAGGGTACTGGAAAGAATGCCACCCTTAGCATGGTTCAGGTGGCAGGCAAGACAGCAACCAGTCAAGTAGGAATAGAAAAAGACGGCGATAAAGAAAGAGAAGTACTTAACACTTGGTTTGCCGGTTATCTTCCAGCCCAAAACCCCCGCTGGGCAATGGTGGTTCTGGTAGAGGACGGGACCTCAGGTGCCGCTGATGCGGCCCCCGTATTCAAAACCATTGCCCAAGGTATCCTGGAGATTCTATAAGGGGCTAATCTCCTCCTCTTTCAACTACACTTCTGTTACAGATTTTCCATCTGTGAATAAAGTCGCGGGATGGATACTGAATATAGGAAATTTTTTTTGACTATTATTGACTAATAGCTATTGTCTTACTATAATTGTACTTAGATAAGCCCTTAGCAAGACTGAAGATATCACTTGGCAGGGTTGTGAGAGAATCAAGTGCAGCTAAGGAGTTTAATGCAGGAAGCCATTGACAATATATAAAAGAGGAGGTTGACAATATGCCAAAAGCAGTTGGAATCGACCTGGGTACAACTAATTCAGTTGTAGCAGTAATAGATGGTGGGAACCCCACCGTAATCGTGAACGCCGAAGGATCGAGAACTACACCTTCGGTTGTTGCGTTTAAGGCTGGGAATGAGAGGCTGGTGGGACAGGTAGCCAAGCGGCAGGGAGCATTAAACCCGGAAAAGACTTTCTATTCTATTAAAAGATTTATGGGCCGCCGCTACTCTGAAGCAGATAACGAGAGAGATCTGGTACCTTATAGCATTGTTAAAGGTCAGGATGACACTGTGCGCTTTAAGGTGGATGATAAAGTATATGCACCAGAGGAAATATCAGCCATGGTCTTGCAGAAGCTGGTGGAAGATGCTTCCCAGTATCTGGGCGAGAAGATAAGCGATGCGGTTATTACCGTACCTGCTTATTTTAATGATGCCCAACGGCAGGCTACCAAGAATGCAGGTAAAATTGCGGGCTTAAATGTGCTGCGGATAATTAATGAACCTACTGCCGCATCTCTGGCCTATGGTCTGGGCAAGAAAAAGAATGAAACTATCCTGGTATTTGACCTGGGGGGAGGAACCTTCGATGTTTCAATACTGGAAGTAGGGGACGGAGTATTTGAGGTTAAGTCTACCAGTGGGGATACTCACTTGGGTGGAGATAATTTTGACAAAGCCATAGTTAACTGGATGGCAGATGAATTCAAAAAGGAGCAGGGTATTGATTTAAGAAAGGACAAACAGGCTCTGCAGCGTCTAACCGAAGCCGCTGAAAAGGCTAAAATGGAACTGTCCAGTATGATGGAAACCCATATCAGCCTGCCTTTTATCACTGCTGATGCCAGCGGTCCTCGGCACCTGGATCTGAAATTGAGCCGGGCCAAATTCGAAGATTTAATTCATGATCTTCTGCAGTCTCTGCGGAAGCCGGTGGAAAATGCCATAAAAGACGCGGGACTTACTGCCGCTGATATAGAAGAAGTAATACTGGTGGGAGGGTCTACTCGTATACCAGGAGTGCAGAGAATTGTGGAAGAGATTACAGGCAAGAAACCTAACATGGGGGTTAATCCGGATGAGGTAGTAGCTGTGGGAGCGGCAATACAGGCTGGAGTTTTAGCCGGAGAAGTCAAAAATGTGGTCTTGCTGGATGTCACTCCCTTGTCTTTGGGGGTGGAGACCATGGGCGGCATCATGACCAGGATAATTGAAAGAAACACTACCATACCGGTAAGACGCAGTGAGATATTTTCCACCGCCGATGATAACCAGCCCGCAGTAGATATACACGTTCTGCAAGGGGAACGGGAGATGGCGGTTGATAATAGAACTCTGGGACAGTTCAAGCTGGAAGGAATACCTCTGGCCAGCCGGGGCGTACCTCAGATAGAAGTGACTTTTGATATAGATGCCAATGGAATTCTCAAGGTCAGTGCCAAAGATCAGAGCAGCGGGAAGGAACAGACAGTTACCATCAGTGGATCATCCAACCTGGAACAAGACCAGATTGAGAGGATGGTTAAAGAGGCTGAAAAATTCCAGGAAGAAGACCGAAGGAAAAGGGAGCAGAGCGAAAAACTAAACCAGGCCGATGCCCTGATCTACCAGGTAGAGAGGCAGCTAAAAGAAGGGGAGGCAAACCTTTCGGTCCAGGACCGGACTCAGATAGAGAAGGTTTTGGAAGAGTTGAGGGAGGCAGTTAAGGAAAAGGCGGGAGCAGATAGGATTAACAGCTTGATTAATGAGCTGGAAGCAGCGGCCCTGGTCTTATCTCAACCGGGACCACAGACTGCTGGCAATGACTCGGGTGAACAGGTAATAGATGCCGAATATGAGGAGAACTAAAAGATTGATAACGGAGGCTGTGTACAATGGCAGTACAATATCAGGATTATTATGAGCTTCTGGGAGTAAAGAGAGACGCCACGGCCAAAGACATCAAGGCGGCCTATAGAAAAATGGCCCGGCAATGGCATCCAGACCTGCATAGCGGGAAGAAAAAGGAAGAAGCCGAGGAGAAGTTTAAACAGATCAATGAGGCTTATGAAGTCCTCAGCGATGAGGAGAAGCGATCCAAGTATGACCGTTTGGGGAAAAACTGGCGTAATGGAGAAAATTTTACTCCTCCACCGGATTGGGGGGAAGGGAGTTTCTATTATAGCACTGGAGATCCGGGAGATTTGGGAGGATTTAGCGATTTTTTTGAAACTCTATTTGGCACCGGTCGTAGATCCACGGCCGGTGCGGATAGGGGCGGTTTTAATAACCGGCCCATGCGGGGACAGGATATAGAAAGCGAGATTGAGGTGAGCCTGGAAGAGGCCTACCATGGCGGTACCCGTTCCATCAGCCTAAGCTCCAGTCGGGCCTGCAGCGAATGCGGAGGAAGAGGCATTATTGATCGGAGTTTCTGTAGCCGCTGTGGGGGTACCGGAAGCATACCAGATAGAAAAAATTTGGAAGTCAAGATCCCGGCCGGGGTAAGTGAAGGCAGTATTATAAGACTAAAAAATCAAGGGGGGGAGGGTTATGCGGGAGGCAGCCGAGGAGATCTCCATCTGAAGGTGCGATTCAGTCCCCACCCGGTTTTTAGTGTTAGAGGATATGATTTGGAATCCCAAGTGATTATAAGGCCCGAGCAGGCAGTTGTAGGTGATAAAGTCAGCGCGATCACTATCGATGGCAGTGTAAATGTCAATATCCCCCCTGGCAGCCGGAGTGGACAGAAAATGCGGCTCAAGGGCAAAGGTATGCTCAATAAAGGAGGAGAACGGGGGGATCATTATCTAGTGATTAATATAGATATACCACGGGACCTGAGCGAAGAGGAAAAGAAATTGTATGTCAGTTTAATGGACTTGCGCAGGAAGTAGGGGGACATATATGAGAATGATAAGAGTATATTACCATAGCGCTTCTGATCAATTACCGACTTCTGAATTGGATATCCACCCAGATTTGCTGGATATCTTAGTGGAATCAGGGATCATAGAGGTCAAAGATAATCATATTGGATATAAGGATTGTCGGCGCCTATATAAAATGCTGCGCTTGAAGGACTTCCTGGGTATAAATTTCAATGGGGCGGCAGTTATAGTGGATCTCTTGCAGAGAATTGAAGAGTTGGAAGAGGAGATTGAGCGTTTAAAAAGAGGTGATAAATAATGAATATGGAAAAATTAACCCAAAAATCCAAGCAGGCTCTGGCATCAGCTCAGCAATTAGCAGCTGAGCGGCACCAGCAGGAAATCAGCGGTAAACACTTGATGGCAGTACTGCTTAAACAGGAAGACGGAATTACTCCCCGCTTGCTGGAACAGGCCGGCATCAGTATTGGCACTATGGAACAGAGATTAAATCAGCTCTTGGATAAAGTGCCGGCGGTTCATGGCTATGAAAGCCAGGTCTATATGAGTTCCGCTCTGGCTCGGGTATTAGGCAAGGCTGAGCAAGAAGCGGCTGATTTAAAAGACGATTATATCAGTGTTGAACATATAATTCTAGGATTAATAGCAGAAGGGGAAAATGATCTGAAAGCCCTCTTTGCTCAGGTGGGTCTCTCCCGGGAAGTGCTTCTGGCCTCACTTAAGGGGGTACGGGGATCACAACGGGTTACCAGTGACAACCCGGAGGAGAGTTATGAAGCTCTGGAAAAGTATGGGCGAGACTTGACCAACCTGGCCCGGGAAGGGAAACTGGACCCGGTAATAGGACGAGACGAAGAAATACGCCGGGTTATGGAAATATTGTCCCGGCGCACCAAGAACAACCCGGTTTTAATTGGAGAACCGGGAGTGGGTAAAACCGCCATTGCAGAAGGTTTAGCCCGGCGCATAGTCACTGGAGATGTTCCGGAAGGACTTAAAGGGAAACAGCTCATATCCCTGGATATGGGATCATTAGTAGCCGGGGCTAAATATCGGGGTGAATTTGAAGAAAGATTAAAGGCGGTACTAAAAGAAGTAGAGCAATCCAGTGGGCAGGTTATCATGTTTATTGATGAGCTGCACACGGTCATCGGAGCCGGAGCAGCTGAAGGAGCTATGGACGCCAGTAATCTTTTAAAACCCATGTTGGCCCGGGGGGAATTGAGGGCTATCGGGGCTACCACCCTGGACGAATACCGCAAGCATATTGAGAAAGACGCGGCTTTGGAGCGGCGTTTTCAGCCGGTTATGGTTAATCCGCCCTCGGTGGAGGATACCATATCAATATTAAGGGGACTGAAAGAACGCTACGAAGTACATCACGGGGTGCGTATTCAGGATTCGGCCCTGGTGGCAGCTGCCGTGCTTTCCGAAAGGTATATATCGGACCGCTTTCTGCCAGATAAGGCCATTGACTTGATGGATGAAGCTGCGGCCAAACTGCGTACAGAAATAGATAGTATGCCTGCCGAACTGGATGAGATAACCCGGCGCATTATGCAGCTGGAAATAGAGGCTGCAGCCCTGGAAAAGGAAAAGGATGAGGCTTCCAAGGAAAGGCATAAAAACATATTACAGGAACTACAGGATTTAAAAAGTGAATCCGGGGTGATGCAGGGTCAATGGGAAGCGGAGAAGGAAGCTATTGCCCGGGTGCGGGAGATAAAGCGGCAGATGGACGAATGCCGGACAGAAATTGAAAAGGCTGAACGGGATTATGATTTAAATCGCATTGCAGAATTGAAATATGGCCGTATGAACGAACTGGAACGCAAGCTTAAGGAGGAAGAGGAGCAGGGGCTGAACAAGCAGGGCAGTAGTTTGCTCAAGGAAGAAGTGGATGAGGAAGATATTGCCCGGGTGGTAAGCCGTTGGACTGGCATTCAGGTGAGCCGATTATTGGCCGGCGAAAAGGAAAAACTCATGCACCTGGATGACATTTTGCATAATAGGGTTATTGGCCAGCATGAGGCAGTTGCTGCAGTGGCTGACGCAGTGCTGCGCTCCCGCAGTGGTTTAAAAGACCCCAACCGGCCGGTGGGCAGTTTCATATTTCTGGGACCTACAGGGGTGGGCAAGACCGAATTGAGCAAGGCCCTGGCTGAAGCCCTGTTTGATGACGAGAAGAGCATTATCCGACTGGATATGTCAGAGTATATGGAAAAACATAGCGTATCCAGGCTAGTAGGCGCTCCTCCCGGTTATGTGGGATACGAAGAAGGCGGACAATTAACCGAGGCGGTCAGGCGGAAACCCTATTCAGTGGTTCTCTTTGATGAAATTGAAAAGGCCCATTATGATGTTTTCAACATCCTTTTGCAGATACTGGATGATGGAAGACTGACTGACGGTAAAGGCCGCCGGGTTGATTTTCGAAATACTATAATCATAATGACTTCCAATATCGGCAGCCAGGAAATTCTCAATTATCAGGAGCAAGGCGGCAGCTATGAGGAGATGAGAGAAAGAGTATTGGGATTGCTGAAGATGAATTTCCGTCCCGAATTCTTGAATCGTATTGATGAAACTATTGTATTCCATGCCCTGGCCCAAGAACAGATCGAAGAGATTGCACAAATGTTGCTTAAGAACCTGGCCTTGCGATTTCGGCAGACCGTTCGCGCTCTGCTCACCTGGGATAAAAAGGCCCTTGATTATCTGGCCCGGAAGGGATATGAACCAGCTTATGGAGCTCGGCCTTTAAAGAGATTTATTCAACAGGAGATCGAGACTGCTTTGTCCAGGAAGATTATCGCTGGGTATATTGGACCCGATGACCGGGTGAATATCAGCTCCGATGAGCAGAGCATTGTTATCGAAGTAATGAAGTAATGGCTGTTGAATAATATGCTGTTATTATTAATAGGAATAAGCCCTGGGCCTATATGTAGATGGGCTCAGGGCTTTCTATGCTTATAATATACAATCGGGCACAGGGGGTATCGCAGCTGGACAATAAGGTTGATGTCAACGGTTCAGTAATGAGCAGAGTCTGAGCAACAGAAAAAAGAGGGCCCAAAATTTGCCCTCTCGCCTCAAGAAGCCCTTGGAAGCCCTTATGCCTAAGATGGTATTATAGTTGGCCAACTTTTTTCCGGGCTATTTCCTGGTCTTGCTTTTCATAAAGTGTTTTACATAAACGAGCAACCACTGAATCGGGCAGTTTGGTAATCGGACGACCGCTGGCCATAGCATAATAATAAGTGCGGGAAATCTTTTCCAAAAGCTCTACATTGCGATAGGCATTTTCAATTGACATTCCCAGACTCAGTGCTCCGTGATTTTGAATAAAATAACAATTACAGCGGTTGGCCAATCGGTTCACTATGTTTTGTGATAATTGCTGACTGCCGGATAAGGCATAAGGGATGACATCAACAATATGTCCGGTATTCAAGGTAACTTCATCAAACAGAGCAGGAATGGGCTCGTTGATTAAAGCGAATATACTGGCATATACTTGATGGGTATGAATGATGGCATTAACATCAAGCCGGTTTTTATATACTTCAATATGCATTTTGGTTTCGATAGAAGGTTTAAGTTTTCCCTCCAGGATATTCAGTTCAAAGTCAACTATGCAGATGTCATCCACGTGAATACCAAAGTAGTCCATACTGGTGGGAGTTATTGCTATAGCATTTTCCCCTTCAATCAGCAGGGATATATTGCCACCAGTGCCAACTGTGTACCGTTTGTTGGAAAGACGCTGGCTGTATTGTAACACTGTTTCTTTGTAAGATTGATATTTACTCAATTCTGATACTCCTTTTACTATAGTTTTTCCAAACATCGCAAACCTAATATTATTATAATCAAAACGGCTTATGAAATAAATCCACTTTATCCCATTCATCTTTCAGCCTATATCCTTTATTGCATTTCCATAAACATTGCATCTATACCTGCCATTTATTATAATAATAGTAGATAAAGTGGATGTATTACATCCACTATAGGGGGTGATCCGGTGCAGATTACCAGACAAACTGAGTATGCTATTAGGACCCTGTTGGAGTTGGCTAAGGGACCAGCAGGGGAAGTGTTGCAAGTTAAAACTATTTCTGAGAGGCAGGATATACCGGTAGAGTTCCTTAAAAAGACGGTTCAGCTTTTGGCCCTAGCCGGGCTGGTTAATACCCGGAGGGGAACCCAGGGGGGAATAATGTTGGCCCGTCCGGCAGAGGATATTAATATTGCCGATATAGTTAAAGCCATTGAGGGTCCTATAGCTATTAATTTATGTTTGGAACCAGGCTATGTCTGCCCTAACCAGGGCACCTGCCCGGTATCGCCAGTATTGGCCAGGGCACAGGGAGCTTTCTTGCGCGAACTGCAGCGGGATAGCCTGGCCGATTTGGCTGGTATTGTGACAGACAGGGTTTCATCCTTTGCTAGGGAAGGAGAAGGACCCGAATTGGAGTCCAGGGACTTTCCATAGAGGATAATAATGGCTGATTGACCAGTGAACTAAGAACAGATAAAGGAAAGGGTGATATGAATGAGTCAATCCAAAAACCAGATCAGTATGGATATTACCTCCCGTACCCTTGATCCCGCTCAGGCCGTTGATTACCAGAGCAACGCTGTAGTGAGCAGTACCTTGATCAACAAAGCTACAGGAACCATTACGCTATTTGCTTTTGATGCCGGTCAGGGTTTGAGTGAGCATACGGCACCTTTCGATGCTACGGTTTATCTCCTGGATGGAGAAGCTGAAGTTACCATATCTGGGCAGAAGCATAACTTGAAAGCCGGAGAAATGATTATTATGCCGGCCAATGAACCCCATGCCTTGTATGGGGTAAGCAGGTTTAAAATGATGTTGATTATGATTAAGTAGCCAGACTCAGCATCAATTCGTTAACTTTCCAACATTTGGCCCAAGCCATGGAGCTGATTAGGTTATATAATGTAATTAGCAGTGAGCTTGGGGTAGTGAGTGAGGGTACGAGATTTAATAGGTTTAAACCTTCCTATACATACCTGCCTGTGCTTGCGGGCAGGGATAAGATGCTTAATTCAATGATTTTCCTTTTTTAAAGCCTTGGTTGTTCAAGGCTTCTTTTTTTGCTCGGGACCTTTAAGCAGTGGTTTAAGCTGTGCTGCAGCTGAATAAGGAAAGCCCAGTTGATCCAGGAAATCATGAATTCGTTCAAAAATCAGACCAGCGGCAAACCAGAAGGGTGAAAAATCAAGTCGGATTAAACCCTCCACTGCATAAGGACTGGAGCCCGAATAATCCCAGGGACAGAAGCCTATCAATTGTATCAAAATACAGCCACATATGTATTCAATAACCAGTATTAAAGCGGCCCATATAAGTCCCCGGATAGGCCAGGGAGCCTTTCTTATTCCATCATGTATGGGCTCCAGGCATATGGCCAGACCATAGATAGGAAACATCCATAAGTAAGTATATCCGGTTAGGCTCAATGAACCTCTTAATAGGGAGCCACTCCCGGTAAATATTATTTCCAGTATCCAACCCAGGAAACCGTAAAGCATAAATTTTATTATCATAACTATAGTTTGGTTACCGGAGTTAATTACTTTACCTGTAAATTAAAGACTTATATGGTAAATAAGAACAACTGATGGCGGGCAGCGAGGAGGCTGATCTGGATCAGGGTACGAGGCTGCATAAGACTTTTATGTTTTTATGCACTTCTGTTACTCCACACCCAGGTGAGATCTGTGTTTATAGCGGTATACCAGGTGGGAGGCAATATAGCATACCAGTAAGGCCGCCAACAAGCGAGCAATTTGCACGGGGACAATATAAGCTCCCAGGGCCATCCATATAATAGTATCCTCCACCACACTGTGGCATATGACCAGAAACAAGTTAATGAGGTATATCTCGTCTGAATTCAGGGATCCATTACGGCCTGCATCTATTATTATGGCGGCTCCATAACTGATGCCCAGAAAGGTGCCGGCTAGCAGAGGCAGGTTGCCGGCCTGAGGCAGTCCCAGTATTCGGGTAATAGGAGAGGCCAAGGCGGTCAGACGATTTAGTATCCTGTATTCCTGGGTGAACTCAACTACTACCATAATTACGGTAATTATTAGACCCAGTTCGATTACCAGCTTGAGGCTGTTTATTAAGATTTCTCCAGCAATATTGAGCATTTTATCACCACTAGAATAAATAATTAATACTGATGCCAAAGGCACAGGCGGCCAATACCCGAATAAGCATCAGTGATACAATTCTGCTGCCGCTTTTTTTGCTCACTGCCGCTTCTACGGGCAGATCATGAGCCAAAAGCAGCATGGCCGCCACGATAGTCAGCTCCTTGGGGCCTAAACCCAAGGGTACTACAGCACCCAGTCCAGCGTAGAAACTAACCAGAGCTCCTAAAACCAGGGGCAAGGCAGCTTCTCCGGGCAAACCCAGAAAACTCATAAAAGGAGACAGGGAAGCCGACAGCCAGGGTATAACAGGGGTGTAGGTAAGTAGGGAGACAATGATATAGACCGGCAGTACTATTTTGATAACCAATTCCCAGGTTAAATTTAATCCTTTTTTGGCCCCTCGAGTAAATATTTCCAGCATCGGCATCATTCACTTCTTTAAGATATAGTCCAGCTTGACAACAGATCTATTATACCTCAAACGGGCTGCCATTGACCATTAATTTGATTTATAGGCAGGGTAGGGAATAATTTACCCAATAGACCTATGGATATTTGGTGCAGAATATATTAATATTTTAATAAATGATAAGACATCCTTCCGTTAACGGATTGTGGCCAGCTATATCTAATCATGGCTTATGCTTTATTTGAGAATTGAGCAGTTATTACCACTCTGGATTTGATCTTAAAGGAAGGCTGCAGTTAAAGGGGGAGCTAAAGGTATTAGTGCCTTAGGGCAGAGAGGAGTATTTTGAATGATCCGAAAGCTGGCTGAGAACGTTCTTATGATGGGAAACCAATACTTCAATTATTTGATGATTGGGAAGGAAAAGGCGGTGATCATAGAATGTGGAGTTAGCGCCGGGGTCATGAGCTTTCAACAGGATTGGCAGCAACTACCCCGGTTCCCTGAAATAAAAACCATTGTGGCTATGCATGAACACTTTGATCATGTGTGCGGTATTCCAGGTTTAAGGGCCATGTTCCCGGGGGTTCCAATTATGGCCCATACCAAGGCAGGACGGGTATTGAATAAAGCTGCTGTGGTTAAAGGGCATTTTCAGCAGGATGAAAAAATGTCCATATTGCTACAAAATTGGGGCATTATCAAGGACCAACCTCCTACTCCTCAGCTTAATTCTATTCTAATTGATGAATATGTGGCAGAAGGAGATATAATCCCTGTCCATGGGGTTGGAGATCTGAAGGTAATGGAGACCCCGGGGCATAGCCCGGGTTCTTTAGCACTTTATCTTAAAGAGGAACAATTAATGTGCTTGTCTGATGCTGGAGGATACCAAATAAGAAACGATTTCATCTTTCCAATATTTTTTCAGGGTTATGAAATGTACTTGGAAAGCTTGGAACGTATGAGTACCTATCCTACTCACATTTTATTCTTACCCCATGGAGAAATATGGACTGGGGAATCGGTACATCTTTTCTACCGCCGAGCTCTGGAATCTGCTGAAAAAGCTTTTAACTGCATTAGGCGCCTGCTGAATGAAGGATTGGCAGGAGAGGAAATAGAGCAACGCCTGTATAAACACTATTACCGAGACGGCTTGACCATTTATACTCCAGACAACATTCGTTTATGTGTAAAGCTCTTGGTTCAAAGAACCCAGGAATGCTTATAGTATTAACAAGGGGCTGGTTCTCTTCTTAATACTATCATCTCCTAGGATCTGAACCTTATCATTGATCAAAGATCAGCGGGTCTTGTTGACATAAATGGATAAAATGTCTTCCTGGTAAAGTTAAGATTATGGTAAACAGCGCCTTGGAAAACCATCTTCCTTTCAATAGTGTGGCTGAGCCCAGGGCAACAAATTGCTGGCTCTTCTCGGCAGGTCTTTCAGGTGTAGATAGAGCATAAAGCCCAAATAAAGAATCCGGGAAAAGCTTCCCGGATTCTTTAGCTTTAGAGCATAATTTTACAAATCATAATAGAGTTCGAATTCCATAGGATGGGGTATGCTGTTAACCTTGGCTGCTTCTGCCCGCTTGGCTGTAATCCATATTTCTATAAGCCGGGGCGGGAATACTCCACCAGTCAGAAGAAATTCATGGTCTTTTTCCAGTGCATCCAGAGCTTCATCCAGAGTTCTAGGCAAAGATTTGATCTTGGCTTGTTCTTCCGGAGGCAGTTTGTATAGATTTACATCATAAGGACCATAACCTTCAGCTACCGGGTCTATCTTCTTTTGAATTCCATCCAGACCTGCCATCAGCATGGCAGCAAAGCCCAGGTAAGGATTACAGGTAGCATCAGATGAGCGGAATTCAAAGCGCTTGGTTTCAGGAGTCTTGGCATAAGCCGGAATTCTAATTACCGCACTGCGATTGGAAGTGGCAAAACAGATGCTGACTGGAGCTTCATAGCCAGGTACCAAGCGCTTGTAGGAATTGGTACTGGGGTTGGTGATAGCCAGAAGGGCCGGAGCATGTTTTAATAAACCTCCGATAAAATAAAGGGCTTCTTTGCTCAATCCGGCATAACCATCTTTATCATAAAACAAGGGTTGACAGTTTTTAAAAAGGTGCATATGCACATGCATACCATTACCGGCTTCACCGAACAATGGTTTGGGTAAAAATGTAGCGGTTTTTCCTTCCTGGAAAGCTAGGTTTTTAATGAGATATTTGGCCAGCATGGTTTTATCAGCCATTTCTCTCATAGAGCCAAACTCTACTTCGATTTCTACCTGACCCGGACCACCTACTTCATGATGATGATATTTGACTGGTATATTATTCTCTTCCATCAGCAGGCACATGCGAGCCCTTAAATCATAAAGGATGTCCTGGGGTGGGGCAATGTGGTAGCCTCCTTTAAGGGGTATCTTATATCCCAAGTTTTGATATTCTTCATTGCCGCTGTTCCATATAGCCTGTTCGGCATCGATGGAAAAAGAACATTTTTGGGGTTGGCAGGTATAGGTGACATTATCAAAGATATTGAATTCATACTCGGGACCAATTCTCATTTCATCTGCTATACCAGTAGAGGCCATATATTCTTCGGCTTTAATGGCTATAGCTCGGGGATCCTGGTCAAATCTGTAGTTTTCTGGTTCTGCTATTACAAAGACATCTCCGATCATGCTCAGGGTAGGTACATCGGTGAAGGGATCAAAAACCCCGGTAGAAAGGTCAGGAATGAAAACCATGTCGCTCTTCTCAACCGGAGCAAAACCATAGTTGGAACCGTCAAATCCGATACCGTATTTTAAAGTGTCGGGGGTAAAACGACCAATAGGGATACCCAGGTGGCGCCATCTACCTAATAAGTCAACCATCTTAAAATCAATCATCTGGATCTGTTTCTCTTTACAAAATGCTGTTACTTCTTCGTAACTACTGAACATATATAAGCCTCCTTTGCATCATATGACACTCCGAAATTATAGCAAAAATATAACAGTCTGTTAAGTATTTTATATGCTGTATACAGTATAATACCCAGCTACGGAAACTGTGCTTGGAATAATATTCTTCCTATCTCAATGCATATCTACCCCGGGTGGTTAATAAGATGTATTACATGCAAAGACGCTTCTCAAGCTGGATGGAGGTGAGCTTGATAAATAAAAAGCTATTTAAGATAGTACTGCCTATTTTGATAGTTATATTGGCTTTCGGGTTAGCCTTCGACAGCTTACATGATATGTATATCAAGTCCCGTCTGGAAGCTCAAGTGGAATTAAATCGAGCCCTGGCTGGGACGGAGAAAATTACTGATTATAGATATAGCTTGAAATCAGGCTTTATAGTAGAAGGGCGAGAGGAGGTGATAAGTCAGGTCCAGGGAGAAAAAAGTCAAGGAAAAACTCATATAAAGGGGGAGATGGTTAACACAGCTATAGATATTTATTATATTAACCGTACCATATATAATTATGATTCAGCAGCTGAAAAATGGTTAGTCATAGAAAGCGATTCAAGTAATTCGGAAGAACTGCTGATATCAGAGCTAAATCCCTTGAGTAACTTCCGTATCAGAGCCCCGGCAAGGGTTGAAAAAGTCGGTTTTGAGAAGATCAATGGTACAGAATGTTTGGTAGCAACTTGTGAAACTGGTGTTCGAAGCGAATTGTTAGAGACCTTCTGGCAGGATTTTAAATATAAGTTCTGGATTGATTATCAAAAAGGTCTGATTCAGAAGGCCCAATTGGAGGCTAGGAACAAAGATTCTTTTGAAACTCTTTTAAAAATTGAGGTTGTTTTCCAGGATATGAATAAAGAAATAAGTATAGAAGCACCAGATCTTACTAAAGGAAAGGAGTAGTAGTAATCAGCAGGGGCTTTTAGCCCCTGCTTTCTTAATGTGGGCTTCTAGATCCGGGCATGGGCTGCTAGTTTAGGATATTAGCTTTTGACTCCGGCTTCCGGGGGGAATCTTAAAAGTCCACATGAAAAATGTTTATCCTGATTTAACCAGTGTTCATAATCGCCAAATAATAGTAGGGGCGTTCTTTGACCCCATTTCCGGCATAGTACAAAATGTTCATGCTAGTTTGTTTTTGCTAATCATGAGGGTGGTTAATTAATCGTCTTTGAGATGGGAAAAAATTGTAAAGGGAGGATTGGCTGAGAAAGAAAAAAACATTACCAACATTTAACAGCTTGATTGCGTCCATGGTCAGGAGTTTGTTATAATCTCCTTATACAAGGGGGGATTGTTTTTGAATCTCGAGGAAGTAGATATCTTATATACACCCGAGGAAATTCGGAAAAAGGTGAAGGATTTGGGCAGTAAAATATCTGCCGATTACAAAGGAGAAAGCCTGCTGGTAGTGGGGATATTAAAAGGTGCTTTTGTATTTATGGCTGACCTGATCAGGGAAATCGATATACCAATGGAATTGGATTTTATGAGTGTTTCCAGCTATGGTACCTCTTCTCTAACATCGGGTGAAGTTAGAATTCTGAAAGATCTGGATTTCTCCATAGAAGGAAAACATGTCCTGGTGATAGAGGATATAGTAGATACCGGCTTAACTCTTAATTATATCAGCAAGATATTGAAACAAAGAGGCTGTAGCAGTGTGAAAATATGCTGCTTGTTGGATAAGCCTTCTCGCCGTCGCAGCCCGGTTATACCTGATTATATCGGTTATACCATACCCGATCACTTTGTGGTTGGATATGGGCTGGATTACGCCGGCCGTTACCGTAACTACCCTGCGGTATGCATATTAAAACCATCGGTATATATGAATGATTAGAGGTGCAGCAATGAATAAAGAACTGGTATTGGTACTTGATTTTGGAGGTCAGTATAATCAGTTGATTGCCAGGCGAGTACGTGAATTATCGGTCTATAGTGAAATGGTTCCATTCAATATTAGTTATGAAGAAGTGCTGGCCAAGCAGCCCAGCGGAATAATATTAACTGGTGGACCGGAAAGCGTCCATGTTGACAATGCGCCCGCTTGTGACCCAAGGATTTTTGAAATGGGGGTTCCAGTACTGGGGATTTGCTATGGAATGCAGCTATTAGCTCGGCATTTTGGAGGTCAAGTAGCCGGGGAGAAGCTGCGAGAGTATGGGCGCAGCATGCTGCAGGTTACCCAGCCGGAGGATAGGCTTTTTAAAGGCTTGACCCTGGACATGCAGGTTTGGATGAGCCATGGAGATTCCATAAAGGAATTACCTGATGGCTTTCAGGCTACCGCCCGTACCAATAATTGTCCCTTTGCCGCTATAAGCAATCCAGAGCGTAGATTGTATGGAGTTCAGTTTCATCCTGAAGTCAAACATACCCTCTTGGGTATGGAGATACTTAAGAAATTTCTGTTTGAAGTCTGTGGCTTAAAAGCTGAATGGGATCTGGGAGATTTTATAGGGGAAACAGTAGAAGAGATTCGCCGCCAGGTAGGAGAACGTAAAATTTTATGTGCCTTGAGCGGGGGAGTTGATTCATCGGTGGCCGCCACTCTGGTGCATAAGGCTGTGGGAGATCAGCTGGTATGTGTTTTTGTGGATAATGGACTCATGCGCAAAGGGGAACCAGAACAGGTAGTTAAGACTTTTCGAGATCAAATGAAAATGAATTTAATTGCAGTGGACGCTGGGGAACGCTTCATTACTAAGCTGGCCGGAGAAAAAGATCCGGAGCGTAAACGCAAGATCATCGGTGAAGAGTTTATTCGTGTTTTTGAAGAAGAGAAGAATAAATTGGGGGATATTGAGTATCTGGTTCAGGGCACCATCTATCCCGATATAATAGAAAGCGGTACCAGCACTGCCCACACTATTAAGAGTCATCATAATGTAGGAGGCTTGCCGGAAGACATGGATTTTAAGCTCATTGAACCCTTGCGGCTACTGTTTAAAGATGAGGTTAGGCTTTTAGGCGAAAAACTAGGCATACCCCATGAAATTTTGTGGAGGCAACCTTTTCCCGGACCCGGATTAGGGGTTCGGGTATTAGAGGAGATAAGCTGGGAGAAGCTGGAGCTTTTAAAAGAAGCAGATGCCATTGTTAGAGAAGAAATTAAAAACGCCGGCCTGGAAAACGATATCTGGCAGGCCTTTGCTGTGCTTCCGCCAGTGAGAAGCGTAGGGGTAATGGGAGATGCCAGGACCTATGCTTATCCGGTAATTATAAGAGCAGTGGTAAGCGACGATGCTATGACGGCCGAATGGGCTCATCTTCCCTATGAATTGCTGGATTTGATGGCCCGCCGTATTGTCAACGAAGTTCAGGGCATCAACCGGGTAGCCTATGACATAACCAGTAAACCTCCAGGGACTATTGAGTGGGAATAGACGTTGAAAAAAGCTTCTAAAACCTCAAATAGAGGGTGCGCCTTGAATCATCGGGGCGCACCCTTCTTAATACTGTAGGTCTTGTACTGGCTTTAGGTAAATTTTTCAATCTGTCATGGTTTCAATAAACCTTTGCAGCATGGCGGCTGCTTCAGCCCGGTTGGCGAAGCCCTGAGGATTGAGATTACCGCCATTGTCACCGTTCATTATTCCGGAACCGCATGCCCACTGGAGGGCGGGATATGCGTAATCAGATATCTCGAAGGCGTCGTTATAGGACAGGATGTTGGTGTCCTGTCCGACGGACACATCATAGCCCATATATTCAGCATAGCGGTACAACATGACCGCCAATTGCTCCCGGGTGATTTTGGTGTTGGGTGCGAAGCGGTTGTTGCCCACGCCTTTGGAAATATCCTTTGCCTCTGCCCAGGCTACAGCATCTGCGTACCACGCAGTGGAGGTAACATCCGCAAAGATGTTTTGATAATTACCAGCGTCACCGCTCATGCGATGCAGCACTGTGATTATCATAGCTCGGGTCATACCGAGCTTGGGGCTGAAAGTGTCAGAAGCGGTGCCCAGTAATAGGCCTGCCTTATAGGCAAACAGGACATTATCAAAGAACCAGTCGCTTAGAGTAACGTCAGTAAACGGGTTTTTCAGCTGGGACGCTCTGTCACCATCCAATACACATACATAAGAGAGTGTGTCGAGCCCAAATGACAGTGCTACGTCATCCAGAGTGTATGCAACATCCCGATAAACCCCGCTGTCAAGGGCGTGTATCACCTTCAGATCGTTCATCGCGATGAAGGAGCTGTCCTTTAGGGTTATGGCGATGGTGCCAGCCAAATTATGAACCGCCTTGCCATCGATCAGGATGGCGATCTGGTAGACCGGATAACCGGCATTCGCTAGGGTCTGAAGCTCGGGATCGTCCAGGATTTCAGTTCTGCTGAGCACAAACTCGACTTGGCTGTTCGAACTGATCTCGAGACCGGCCAGCACTTCCGCGGATATGAGCATGGTACCGCTGCCGGTAGTAAGGCTGAGGTCCAGGTTCTTGTTAATCAGATACTGCAGTCCCTCACCAGTGACCTTTACCGAACTTCCGGTAGTTTGTACCGTTACCGTGCCCCCTTGTTTGGCAGCCAGTGCTGCGGTTTTCAAAGAGTCGGCGGATATGCTGCCTGACGGGCTGGCCTTGATGTGGGTTGAACTGTAGCTGTACGACCTGCCTCCGGTGCCTATGGTTGCTGAGCTTACGGTCACATTGCAAGCAGCTGTCTTGCCGCCATCTTCTGTTGTAACTGTAATGGTGGCTGTTCCTGCTGCTACTGCTGTTACCTTACCATCAGTACCAACGGTTGCTACAGTTCCATCGCTACTGCTCCAAGTTACATTCTTGTTGCTTGCTCCAGCAGGTTCTACAGTTGCTGTTAGGGTTTCTTCAGCACCCACTGCTAAGCTGAGGGTTCCTTTATTTAATGTTATGCCTGTTACGGGTATGGTCTGCTGTTTTGAAGCACGTACGATCTGGGCAAAGGTGGATGCTGACACGTTGTTGGCCGCATCCCTGGCGCACAGAATAATCGTCGCGCTGTCCGCCGCAACAAGCTCATTGGCCGTGTCTTCAGGATTTAGTTTTCCGGTCATGGTGAATATGCCTTTTTCGTCCGCTGTTACCTGATCTGCATCTAGCTCGACTCCGCTGCTATAGTCATCCGTGATGGTCTCGTTAGCCATCACCTTAGCACAGCTCTCGGTAACGCCGCTCACCATGAAGGCGCCAGTATTCTGGTTGGCCTTAAAGGAATCGTTATCCAGGGTTATTAGAGGAGCTGATTCGTCCAAACGCAGCCCGAGATAATCCACTGCTATGTCTCCCTCTTCGTCTGTAGCAGTGATTTTTATATTCAGGGCGCCGGTAAAATCCGCGGGGGTAGAAAAGCTAATGCTTGTGTCCGGGCTCGAAGTCTGTTTTATGACTTCCCTTTTATCCATACGAGTTACAATGATGTCTGCGGGCACATCCGAGCTAACAGTAATTTCCGTGACCTCCTTGATATTGAGTAGCTTCATGGTGTCTCCATGTGACCAAGGAACGGGTGAATAGGTCAGAACTGGATAGGTCGCCTCAGGCAGGTATTTTCCGTCGCTCTGAACCTCACTGCTCTCCAAGGGAAAACTGTCGACCTTCCCGTCACTGTCCTCGTCCGCCAGATAGCGAAAAGCCGTTATTCCCACCTTATAGGTCTTGTCTGCGTCCAGATGCAGTGTCTCGTCTCCAACTGTGACCGCCATTTCATAGGTATAATACCCGTCTGGGGCAGGAGTCAGATCAGAAGCTTTCAGCAGGTAGTTGGCGCCCGTCTTGGTCCAGTCGCTGCCGTCCCCATCAAAGTCGTCATTGATCTCTTCCAGAAGGATCGTTGTAACATAATATGAACCAGTAGGGGCTGAGCTGCCAGACAGAGCAAGGGTTTCATCAATGATACCGTTGGATGGCAAGTTGCTTTGGCAGAGGAGGTAGTCGGTCCCTCCCTTTTCTGTACCCAAATAGGTGCGCAGGATATAATCCGTTTCATTGTTTGCGTTTTCTGCAGTGCCGGTCAGGGTGGTGCCGCTCAGGCTCATGCCGCTAAGGGAGGCATAGGGGCGTGCGTAATAGCAGGAAATGTCGAAGGTTGCGGCTGTGGAGGAAAGTTCCCAAGTGCCCTTGCTCGGAAGCATCAGGGTAAGACAATCTTCACCAACAATAAGGTTTGCTGCATCATTGTTGCTGATCTGGTTGTCGCTATTGAAGGCGGCAGCTACAAACTCAAGGGCTGAGGATTCCCCGCTCTTTTGTACGGTCAGGTTGCTCATAAAGGACTCTGGAGTTCCATCCCAGTTCTCATCGGGTGTCAGAGAAAAGGCGAGATAACTGGTATTTGGAGCGGTGTCACCGATGACCACCTGATAGCTTTGCTGGCTTTGGTCGGTCTGGGTGATGCTTACGCCATTGTCGGCAGCAAAGTTGCTTCCCACGGAAAGAGGGGAAATCTCATTTCTGCTTGAACCAAGTAGGGTAAGATTGTCGTTCATAACCATAATGCCAACCTGTTCGCCCGTATCCTCATCCAGGAGAGACAGCTTGTTTAGGCTGAACGGGATTGGATTGAATGGTTCCAACTCTCCGAACCATTCGCCGACTTCCATACCCACATTCTTATTTTGGAAAATGTAATAAATCCGGAAAGGAAATCCAATAAGATTGCCGGTATATGCTACGCCGCCGTAGCCCGAGATATTGCCAAATGCTTCTTTCACTGCGTTTTCAAAGGTGGTATGGTTCACGCCTACCGTTGTCTGCCCCCCCAGTGCAAAAGCCACCTCCGCTGCTGCCAGCTTTAGGTCTCTATTGATGAACCATGCACTGGCGGGGATCTGTACCAACCCGTAAATTTTGCCGTCGGCGCCTAGCAACAGATAAGCCCTGGTGGGATTAGTGTAATTGTCAAGCCCGGCAAAAGCCGAGGCGTTAAATTCGCCGCCCGCATTGACGAATGGCATGGTCGAATCTGGAATTACTAAATCTATTTTCATGCCGCCGCCTAACTTAAGGCCTTGGTAGGAGGTCCCTCCATAGCTGCGCATATCGCCGCAAAGCTCCGTATACCAGCTGTATTCATCAATGATGTCCATTTCCAGGAGCGTTCCGTCCGTGAGCGAGGCCTGGTAATAGCCCGCGCCTACTAATATGGTATACCAGCCTTCGATTATCTCCAGGACGCTTCCCTTGGCACTGACGGTGAGGCGCAACGGCGGGATGGCGAAGAAATCGCCGTTGATGGTTGTGGCAAGATTCTCAAAGCCGCCCCCAAGTCCGTTGAATTCAGCGACTACCACTGGTGGCACCAAGGGAACGCCCACCTCAGATGCTCCCCTTAGCTTAAGGGTGTTGGGAATCAGGGCACCGTTAAATATGCGGGTAAGCTCCAACTCGCCCTTAGCCTCGAACATTTCAAATACATTGAGCTCCAGTTCGAAAGCGTAACGCTCTTCACCGGGAAAGCTGTTGATTTCTGCCGAGGCCTTTGCCACATCCAGTCCGAGCAACTGCTTCATATCCACCGCCCCTGAAGCCTCCAGGCCAGTAAGGGAAAACACCTTGTTACTCCAGCCCATGCCGAGCCGGGTCATGGTAACATTCATCGCTTCGATGGCTGGAGTGGAGATACTAATTTCGCCGCTGAAAATCAAGCCGCCGGAAAGATCCGCCGTAACGCTTTCAACCCTGCAGGTGGCCCCGGGAATGTCTATGTGCAATATTGCCGCATTGTTTCCTGGTGTGATATTAACTGCTAATTTACCGTCGCCGAAACCGAAGTTCAGGCTGGTATCACTGCTATTTCTAGGCTGATAAAATTTGAAGGTGGGAGCGGACAGGTGCACTCCTTTTGCCGTTATTTGGCCGTTTGCAGCCACGGAAAGCTGGCCACTGCCCACCGTCCACGTAGCGGTCACAGCGGGTGAGAGCTGGGCTGCGCCATCGGTAAAAATAAAGTTGCCGGATTCCTGCTTGAAAGCGCCGCGAAAGACCGCAACTAGCTTGCTGCCGTAAATGGTCTTCAGCTCCGCCTCATTCTTGGCAGCTTGCGCCAACATGGTCCCATTATTATTGATTATGCCTATACAGTTGGCATCCCGTGCAATACTGACTGGATCAGCTGGAATATTTTCGCTTTCCCCACTAGCATAGAGATCGCGAAATCCCCAGAGGGCTTGGGCTATATTGTCCCCTGAGAACTGGTGCTCCATGTTTAACTGGGAGGTCGAAGGCAAATAGCTAACCGCACTGCCGTAATTATCTTCGTGCCCTCGTATACCAGAGATCAGTGTTCCCACCCAGGTTGATTCAGTCTCGTCCCAGGAATAGCCCATAGCCCTCATGTAGCCGTTTATGGCCACGAACTGATTGGCATAGGTGAAGGAGTCGGTAAAAGCCTCGCTGATATTCTCGGCTTCCTCCCTGGCCAGTCCTGAGGAAATCGGACCTGAGTAATGAGTTGTGGTCGGTTCATGATTATTGTCGTAAGTGGTGGTATATCTATCCAGACGTATATTGCCTTGGAGGCTGTGACCCACATGGCCGAAACTGTTGTGTCTGCTCATCCAGAGCAGACGCGTATCCGGATTTGTGCTATTGTCAAGAGACGCGGTGGCCATTACGCCCCAGGTCCTGCCGTTGTCGGCTGAATCTTTTTCGACTATACGACCGGTGGTGCCAGTGCTTGCTCCCTGGTGGAGCTGTACCAGTTGGTAGGTAATGGTCATGCTCATTTGGTAACCGGAAAAGGAAAAGGCTAAAGTCTGCTTTAGCTTGGGATTTGCTGGATCCGTGGAATCGGTGGTGACGGAGCGACTGCTGGGGCTAATTGCTGTAGAGCTATCTGTATGCCATATTTCCACGCCCGTCTGTTTATAAAAGACATGGGTTTCCGTAGCCCCCATGTTTTTAACGTCGCTCAGTGTCTTCTGGGACGGCACTGTGCTTAGATTGCCATCTGGCCGAATGTAAAAGCCGATGTAATTATTGGTTATATAGTAGTAGCCGTCCTGCTGGCCGCAGGTTACGCCACCGATGTCTTTTGTCATTGCACCAACGTAGGCATTCGCGGTAGCGGGAAACAGGGAAATGACAATGATCAGAGTCAAGAGTGCCGCCAGTGCTTTTCTCAGCATATTTTTCACTGTATTCTTCTCATTCCTTTCTAATTGATTTTTGTGCATCTTTATAGCTAACCGGGAACGCCTAAATTTCCCTTATCAAAGCCACAAATCACCTCCATCAGCTTGTGACGTTTCTACCTTTTTCCATCAGAGCGCCGAATTTCTTCCCTCCTTTGATATAAATTCCTGATTGGACCTACTAAAAAACAAGTGACATTTAATACAAATTGTACCACTTAATCCCTTTGCGCACATCAATCAAATAGACTGTTTTTATCTAGTATTTTCCGAAATCTTGCCCATACAATGTTATATCATAAAACTGGAATATATAACCATATATCCTTCTTAAGGTTTGTTTAGTGAAAAATTGATATGCTTCTTAGTAAAAGTTTTTGGGACAAAATGATTAAGAAATTGGATTTTCTAGTGACCTTAAATAAGTGATGGAGTATAGTCCTCACAGGCCTGGGTAAGAATTCATTTAAGCAGAATAAAAGGCACAGCCCGGAATACAATAAGATATGGAAAGGGTTTTGCCTGAGTTGCAGGTATGGGACCCGGTAAGGAGGAACAAGGTGGAAGAACTAATAAAGATGATGGCGGCCCGGGTGGTGAGCAGGCTGGAAAGCTTGGAGCAAGAGACTGATTTCGATTATCTAGTGCAGCTATCAGATCCAAAATTGCGTAATGAAGCCATAGAACTTTATCATAGCATCTGCCAACTCAAAGAAGATTTACAGGGTTTAACGTAACAAGTGACATGAAACAGTCTGACGTTCTTTCTGTTTCATGTCACGGGTTGACACCCGGTAAGTGCTTTGTTAATATCAAGATGTAATTAAATAACATATATAAAGCGAAAGTGTGTCTAGGGTTCCGCATGATAATAGTGGACTGGTCCGAGTGACACAGGCGCTTAATGGCGCTACACCGTATAGGGATAAAAGCCCAGGCGGACAGGTTTCGGTTACGAAACTGCCCGCCTGGGCATTCTATTTGCATAGACAATGATGGCTTGTTCAAATAGAAAAGAAGCCTTGAAACCGCAAAAGTAGAGGTTTTGCTAAAAAATAGGAGGAATGTTATCGATGCCGGATATAGGAATAATAATGGGCAGTGATTCTGACCTGCAGGTCATGAAAGAAGCCGGGGAGATGCTGGAAGGATTCGGACTCAGCTACGAATATACCATTTGTTCTGCTCACCGTTTGCCCCAGGCCACAGCTGACTATGCTCAAAATGCAGCCAGCAGAGGAATGAAGGTGATCATTGCCGGGGCCGGGGGAGCAGCCCACCTGCCTGGGGTAATAGCAGCCTATACTCTTCTGCCGGTAGTGGGAGTACCTATAAAGAGCAGTACATTATCAGGGATTGATTCACTGTATTCCATAGTGCAGATGCCTAAAGGCATTCCCGTGGCTACGGTAGCCATTAATGGAAGTGCCAACGCTGCTCTATTGGCGGTGCAGATTCTGGCCCTGGGTGATGAAAAACTCCAATCTGCTCTGCTTGAGTATCGGCAGGAAATGGCTCAGGGCGTGCTGCAAAAAGACCAAAAACTAAAAGATATTGGAGTACAAAGCTACCTGGAAGAAAAAAAATCATAACATTGGGGAGTTGAACCCTTACCGGGAAGTGAATCGCTGCCTGGAAGACAGAATCAAAAGCATCAGGAGGATGGCAAATGATAGCAAGATATACGCTGCCTCGTATGGGAGCTATATGGTCGGAAGAAAACAAACTTCAGAACTGGTTAAAGATCGAAATCGCCGCCTGTGAAGGACAGGCTTTAATCGGACGCATTCCCCCGGCAGCGGTGGAGGTAATAAGAGAAAAGGCTGATTTTGATATAGAAAGGGTTAAGGCAATTGAAGCCAAGGTTCATCATGATGTGATCGCTTTTTTGACCAATGTTGCTGAATATGTTGGGGATGAATCCAAATACATACACTTAGGGATGACTTCATCAGATATTTTAGATAGCGGATTGGCCCTGCAAATGAGACAAGCGTCCAATTTAATAATGGAAAAATTACAGGTCTTGAAAGAATTGGTGAGGGATAAGGCCAAAACTTATAAATATACCCTGAATATTGGCAGGACTCATGGCATTCATGGCGAACCCACCACCTTCGGATTAAAAATGGCTCTCTGGCACAGCGAAATAGAACGCAATATACAGCGCCTGGAGCAAGCCCGGGAAATGATAGCTTACGGCGCTATCTCTGGAGCGGTAGGCAACTTTGCCCATATAGATCCCCGGGTGGAAGAATACGTGTGTGAAAAACTAGAATTGAAGCCCTGCCCGGTTTCCACCCAGATCATTCAGAGAGATCGCCACGCCCAGTTTATGACTACTTTAGCCATTATCGCCAGTTCCCTGGAGAAAATGGCCACTGAGATCAGGAACTTACAGCGCACAGAAATTCTGGAAGTGGAAGAACCCTTTCAGAAGGGTCAGAAAGGCTCCTCCGCTATGCCCCACAAGAGGAACCCCATGATGAGTGAAAGGGTAGCCGGATTGTCCCGGGTTATAAGAGGGCATGCGGTAGCTGCTTTGGAGAATGTGGCCCTATGGCATGAACGGGACTTAACTCATTCCTCGGTGGAGAGGGTTATCATTCCCGACAGCTGTATTTTGCTGGATTATGTACTGGAAAAATTCTGCGCTATTGTGGCTGATTTGGTCATATATGAAGACAACATGATGGAAAATATTCAACGCACCCGGGGACTCATTTTCTCCCAGGAGCTGATGCTTAGTCTGGTTGATAAAGGCATGCTTCGGGAAGATGCCTATCGGTTGGTGCAAGGTCATGCCATGCAGAGCTGGCAGGAAAAATTGGATTATAAAGATCTGGCTTTGCAGGATACGGAAATTATGAACTATATAAGCCCTGGTGAAATCGAGATTATATTCGATCTGCAAATATACCTGAATGGCGTGGACTATATTTTTAGGCGCTGTGGATTGGAATAGTATGGGAGGAAAAGGTAATGGAAAAAAGGGAGAAGCTTTACGAGGGCAAAGCCAAGCAGATATTTGCGGTAGATGATGAACGCTATTATATTATGACTTACAAAGATGAGGCCACTGCATTTGACGGGACCAAAAAAGGCATTATTGAAAATAAGGGGATAGTCAACAATCGGATATCCTGCCTCTTATTTAAAATGTTGGAAGAAAAGGGGATCGAGACCCATCTGCTGGAGCAGCTGGATGAGCGCAATGTATTGGTGAAACGCTTGCAGATGCTGCCGGTAGAGGTGGTGCTGAGAAATGTGGCAGCCGGCAGTCTTGCCCAGCGCTTAGGGATGGAAGAGGGAAGGGAACTGCAGATCCCAATTATAGAGCTTTATTACAAAAATGATGATCTGCACGATCCCATGATAAATGAATACCATGCTCAGGCCATGGGATGGGCTACCTGGGAACAGCTGAAAGAAGTGCAAAGCCTGAGTTTAAGGATTAATCAGATATTAAGGAAATTATTTGATAGCATCGGCCTGATATTGGTGGATTTTAAGCTGGAGTTTGGTATTTATGATAACAAGATAGTACTGGGAGATGAGATTTCTCCAGATAGCTGCCGCTTGTGGGACCAAGTCAGCCGGGAGAAGATGGACAAAGACCGTTTCCGCCGGGATTTGGGCGGAGAAGCTGAAGCTTATCAGGAAGTAGTAAGAAGAATTGAAGAGGTACTGGGATAAGGTTTCTCCTAAAGCTCCTGCTGTTACTGCCAAGGCTAAGTTAATAAGATAGAGGAGGCAAAAAGGTGCTAAAAGCTAATATTTATGTAACCCTTAAAGATGGAGTGCTGGATCCTCAGGGAGAGGCAGTTAAAAAGTCCCTCAAGGTTCTGGACTATGGACAGGTTAATCAGGTACGCATCGGCAAATTCATAGAAGTGTGGCTGGAGGGAAAGGATCAGGCAGCAGCCTTAAAGGAATTGGAAGAAATGAGCGATAAACTGCTGGCCAACCCAGTTATAGAAGACTATCGGGTGGAAATAGTGGAGGTATACTAGTCATGAAATTTGGGGTAGTAATATTTCCCGGTTCCAACTGTGATAGGGATTGTTATCATGTGATAAAGGAAGTTATGAAAAAGCCGGTAGAGTATATATGGCATAAGGAAAACTCGGTAGCCGCTTTCGATGCCCTGATTCTGCCGGGAGGGTTTTCTTATGGGGATTACTTGCGTACCGGGGCCATTGCCCGCTTTTCCCCCCTTATGTCGGCAGTAATGGATTTTGCCCAAGCAGGAGGCCTGGTGATAGGCATCTGCAATGGTTTTCAGATATTGCTGGAAGCCGGTTTGCTGCCGGGAGCCATGCTGAGAAACAGCAGCCTAAAGTTTATCTGTCAACCGGTATTTCTAAAAACACAGCGCAATGATACTCCGTTTACCAACAAATTTAAGAGCGGGCAGGTACTGAAGATTCCGGTAGCTCATGGGGAAGGCAATTATTATTGTGATCCCCGGACTTTGCAGAAAATGAAAGATAAAGGCCAGATCCTCTTTTCCTATTGCAGTGCTGAGGGGGAGGACACTATGGAGTATAATCCCAATGGTTCTCTGGCCAACATAGCCGGAATTATGAATGAGAAGGGTAATGTGCTGGGAATGATGCCCCATCCGGAAAGGTGCTCGGAGGAGATTCTGGGTGGCCGTGATGGGTTCAATATATTTGCTTCTATGATCAATTGGCTTGAGGGGGTGGGCGAATAATGAAGGAAATGACTTATCAAGAGATGGGCTTGCTGGAAGAAGAATATGAGCAAATCGTAGGAATATTGGGCCGCCAGCCTAATTATTTGGAATTGGGTATGTTTTCAGTAATGTGGTCAGAGCATTGCGGATACAAAAACTCTCGTCCTTTGCTAAAGAAATTTCCCACCGAAGGCCCTCAGGTCATACAAGGTCCGGGTGAAAATGCCGGGGTAGTTGATATCGGCCATGGCCAGGCCTTAGTGTTTAAAATCGAAAGTCATAATCATCCTTCTGCCATCGAGCCATACCAAGGTGCAGCCACCGGGGTAGGGGGGATTGTACGGGATATTTTCACTATGGGGGCCAGACCCATAGCTTCTCTTAACTCCCTGCGCTTTGGCAGTTTGGATGATGAAAGGGTAAAACAGCTTCTGGCCGGAGTAGTGGCTGGTATCGGTGATTATGGCAACTGTTTAGGCATACCTACGGTAGGAGGCGAAGTCTATTTTAACCAGGCTTACCAAGGTAATCCTTTGGTCAATGCCATGTGTGTCGGGCTGGTCAATACCAACGAAATAGCCTATGCTACCGCCAGTGAGATAGGCAGCCCCCTTATGCTGGTAGGAGCCAAAACCGGTCGAGATGGTATTCATGGGGCTACATTTGCCTCGGAGGAATTGAGTGAAGCCTCAGCTCAGAAGAGGCCTTCAGTGCAGGTAGGGGATCCCTTTATGGAGAAACTGCTAATAGAAGCCTGTCTGGAATTAATAAAAGAGGACCTGGTAGCGGGTATGCAGGACCTGGGAGCCGCAGGATTGACCAGTTCCATTGCCGAAGCCGCCAGCAAAAAGGAACGAGGAGTAAAAGTTGACGTATCCCGGGTGCCCAGAAGGGAACAGGGAATGATCCCCTATGAGGTAATGCTGTCCGAATCCCAGGAGAGGATGCTGATTGTACCTCGAGAAGGAAAGGAAGGACGCATTGCGGAAATCTTTGAGAAGTGGGGACTGGATGCCACAGTTATCGGTGAGGTTACCGGAGATGGCTGGTTTAAGGTCTATGAAGGAGAAGTGCTGGCAGGAGAGGTGCCGGTAGCAGCCTTGACCGAAGGCTGTCCGGTATACGCAAGAGAGGGTCTTGAGCCTTCATATTATAAGGAATGCCGCGATTTTGATCTGGATGAACTGCCTGAATATGATGCCGGCGAAGCTCTGGCTAGCCTGCTTGCTTCGCCCAATATTGCCAGCAAACGCTGGGTATATTCCCAGTATGATCACCAGGTAATGATTAATTCAGTATTGGTGCCCGGGGAGGCTGATGCTGCAGTATTAAGAATAAAGGGGCAGCAAAAGGGAGTGGCCGTGACTACTGATTGCAACGGGCGCATGGTCTACCTGGACCCCTATCAGGGTGGGATGATGGCGGTGTGCGAAGCAGCCCGCAATTTGGCCTGTGTAGGAGCCAAACCTTTAGCCCTTACCAACTGCCTTAATTTCGGTAGTCCCGAGAATCCTCATATATATTGGCAGATGCAAGAGGCTATTCGGGGGATGGCAAAAGCGGCCCAAAAACTAGGCGCCCCGGTAGTAAGCGGGAATGTCAGCCTTTATAATGAAACGGCGGCCGGAGCCATATTCCCCACTCCAGTGGTGGGTATGGTAGGATTATTAAAGGATATAGAGCATCGTTGCGGCATGGCTTTACATGATGAAGGAGATATGCTGGTTTTGTTAGGCCCAATCCGGGAGGAACTGGGTGGATCTGAATATCTTCAAGTATGTTACGGTCTAGAAAAGGGGAAGGTGCCGGAGGTGGACCTGGAACAGGAAAGCCGTCTCATTGAGATGCTGATAAGCCTTATCGAAGCCCGCCTGTTAAAATCCTGTCATGATATTTCCGAGGGGGGACTGGCTATAGCCCTGGCCGAATCCGCTATTAAAGGGATGATAGGATTTAGAGTGCAATGGGATTGGGGTGTACGGAGGAAGGATAGAATACTCTTTTCTGAAGCTTCAGGGCGGGTGGTAGTGAGCCTGGATGAAAAAGATTTAGCATCTTTGAGCAGTTTAGCTACTCAATATGAAATCGAATTCCTTGAACTGGGCCGGGTTGGCTCAGATCGAATGATTTGGGAAGAAGATGGCATTGAATTTGTAAACCTGGCGGTACAGGATGCGGCCAGGATTTGGGGGGAGGCCATAGAATGCCACATGAAGTAAAAGATAAATTTAAAGATGAGTGCGGGGTATTTGGAGTATTTCTGAAAGAGCCAGAACAAGAAAACGATGCCGCCCGAGCTGCTTTTTATGGTCTATATGCCTTGCAGCATAGGGGCCAGGAGAGTGCCGGAATTGCAGTTTCCGATGGTCATAAAATTAGCCTGCACAAGGGTATGGGCTTGGTTACGGAGGTTATCAAACCTGAAACCATTAAAAATCTGAAGGGTAATATTGCTATAGCCCATGTTCGCTACTCCACTACAGGAGAAAGCGGCATTGTGAACGCCCAGCCCATGGTATTTCATTACCTGCAGGGAATGCTGGGTTTGGCTCATAATGGTAATCTTACTAACACAGCGGACTTGAGAAAACAGCTGGCTACTTATGGTTCCGTATTCCAGACTACTACCGATACCGAATTGGTGGCCAATCTGTTAGCCCGGTATTCCCAGGATACCCTGGAGGATGGGCTTAACAAGTGCTTGATTGATCTTAAAGGGGCTTTTGCCCTCATTATTATTACTGAAGACAAAATGATAGGTATTAGGGATCAAATGGGGATTCGCCCTCTGTGTTTGGGGGATTATGAGGGTAACTATGTACTGGCTTCGGAAACAGCAGCCTTGGATACTATCGGGGCCAAGTTTATCCGCGATATTAAGCCGGGAGAGATTGTCATCATCGACCAGGAGGGTTTGAGATCCAGCCAGGTAGTTAAATCTCCCCGCTGTGCTCACTGTGTTTTTGAATACATTTATTTTGCCCGGCCCGATAGTACCCTGGATGGGATAAATGTTTATCAGGCTCGGCGGGAACTGGGTAAACAGTTGGCTCGGGAGAGTGATATCGATGTGGATTTGGTTATACCGGTTCCGGATTCAGGTACTGCAGCGGCCTTGGGTTATGCTGAGGAAGCTGGATTGCCCTTTCAGGATGGCTTGATGAAAAACCGCTATGTGGGCAGAACCTTTATCCAGCCTACCCAGAAAATGAGGGAATTGAGTGTTCGGCTGAAACTAAATGCGGTAAATAAAATCGTGGCCGGCAAGCGGCTGGTAATGGTAGATGATTCTATAGTAAGAGGGACTACCAGCAAACAGATAGTACAGATGCTCAGGGAGGCGGGAGCTAAAGAGGTGCACATGGCAGTCTCCTCACCTCCTACCAGTTACCCCTGTTATTACGGCATCGATACCTCACGTCGGGAAGAATTGATAGCAAGCAAGATGGAGGTAGAGGAAATAAGGCAGTTTATTGGGGCCGACAGCCTGTATTACCTGAGCCGGGAAGGCATGTTCCAGGCTCTGGGAGGCAACTCGGAAAAATACTGTGACGCCTGCTTCAGTGGCCTTTACCCGGTGGGAACGGAAAGCTAGAGGCCAAGGGGATAACCTATTGTACAAACAGCAAGTCTGAGACAGGCAGGTATAATAAGGTCGGGAGGTTTAATATGAATAAAACGGGACTTAGTTACAAGGAGGCCGGAGTTGATATAGATGCTGCCAGTGAGTCAGTAGATATGATCAAAAAATGGGTAGGCATGACTCGCAGGCCCGAAGTCATGACCGAAATTGGTTCTTTTGGAGGGCTTTTCGCCCTGGATACGAGCAAGTATAAGGAGCCTGTTTTGGTTTCCGGCACTGATGGAGTAGGAACCAAGTTGAAAATAGCCCAGATGACAGGGGTTAGCGATACGGTAGGAATCGATCTGGTGGCCATGTGTGTGAATGATATCTTGGTGCATGGAGCTGAACCCTTGTTCTTTTTGGATTATATTGCAGTAGGTAAATTGAAACCGGAGCGTATAGAATCTATGGTTAAAGGAGTCAGCCAGGGATGCATGCAGGCTGGATGTGCCTTGATTGGCGGGGAGACAGCGGAGATGCCGGGTCTGTATGCCGAGGATGAGTACGACCTGGCTGGTTTTGCGGTTGGAGTAGTGGAACGTTCCCAGATAATAGATGGCAGCAAGATTGAGGATCATGATATTCTCATTGCTCTGCCCTCGTCAGGACTTCACTCCAATGGCTATTCTCTGGTGCGCAAGGTAATGGAAAAAGCCGGCCTGGGTCTGGATGATGAGCTTCCAGGTTTAGGTAAAACCCTGGGTCAGGAGCTTTTAACTCCTACTCGCATTTATGTTAAGACTATACTGAGCTTGCTGCAGCAGGTGGAGGTAAAAGGGATGGCTCATATTACCGGGGGGGGGATAGTAGAAAATTTGCAGCGTGTGCTTCCCTCTGGGCTAGGGGCCTTGATAGATGGGGATAAAATTCCGGTTCCACCGGTTTTTCATCTCTTGCAAGACCTGGGTGGGATACCCTCGGCCGAAATGTATCGGACTTTTAATATGGGTATTGGTTTCGTGCTGGTGGTAGCTCCGGAAAAATGCTCGGGGGCTTTAAATCACTTGCAGGATAAAGGTGAAAAGCCGATAATTATAGGGAGTATTAGTGCCCGGGAAACAGGGGTGGTAATTAAATGAAGCAGCTTATGACTGCCCGGCAGCTTAAGCTAGCGGTATTGGCATCGGGGCGGGGTAGTAATTTTGATGCTATTGGCCAGGCTATTGAGAGAAAAGATCTCAATGCCCGGATAGTAGTATTGATCAGTGATCAGTCTCAGGCTCCGGCCCTAGCCAAAGCAGCCGGTAGAGGTATTGAAACCTTGCCCATTAGTCCCCGGGATTATTCTGGCCGCGATGCCTATGAAGAGTGTTTGGTGCGGGAATTAGAGGCCAGGCAGGTAGATCTGGTAGTTTTGGCCGGATATATGCGCCTGGTGGGAAAGGTTTTTCTGCAGGCTTATGAACATCGGGTATTAAATATCCATCCAGCCCTCCTGCCCTCCTTTCCAGGTTTGCATGCCCAGCAACAAGCTTTGGATTATGGAGTTAAGATCAGTGGCTGTACCGTTCATTTGGTAGATGAAGGAATGGACAGCGGACCAATTATACTGCAAAAGGCGGTAGCGGTTTTGGATAGTGATGACGAGGAAGCTCTTTCCCAACGCATATTAAAGGAAGAACATCAGATATATTGGCAGGCTCTGCAGTTAATAGCTGAAGGGCGAGTGTGGATTGATGGCAGAAGGGTAGTAATAAAGGACAATTGAAGCAAAGGGTGCCGTATTATTTATAAAACGGTGTTTCAGGACTATAGACCAGATAATTATTAAGGGGGAAAAGAAAAATGAAGCGAGCTCTGCTTAGTGTTTCCAATAAAGAAGGAATTGTAGATTTTGCCCGGGCCCTGGAGCAATTGGGCTTCGAGATAGTCTCCACTGGGGGTACCTACCAGACTCTGTTGGAGGCGGGAGTAAAAGTTCTTAAAGTATCTGACCTGACTGGCTTTCCGGAGATTTTGGATGGCCGGGTCAAGACTCTTCATCCCAAAGTACATGGTGGAATATTAGCCCGCCGCACTGATAATCATCTGCAGCAGCTGCAGGATAATGATATAGACACAATAGATCTAGTCTGTGTAAATTTGTATCCCTTCCGGGAAACGGTAAGAAAGGAAGGGGTTAGTCTGGAAGAAGCCATTGAGAATATCGATATTGGCGGTCCTACCATGATCAGGTCGGCGGCCAAGAATTATCAGGACGTTGTTGTAGTGGTTAAACCTGAACTTTATGGGTCAGTATTAACTGCCTTACAGGAACAGGGAGAGTTAGCTCAGGATCAGCGTTTAAAGCTGGCTTTAGAGGCTTTCAGTCATACCGCCGCTTACGATGCTATGATAACAGCTTATCTGTCTCAAGTTACCGGCAGCATTTTCAATGATAATTATGTGCTGGCGGGAGAGAAGGTTTACGAGCTGCGCTATGGAGAAAACCCCCACCAGAAAGCCTGCTTTTATCGCAATATGACTCCGGGCCTAGGCTTGCCGGATGCCCAGCAGCTGAATGGAAAAGAATTATCCTATAACAACATTATTGATGTACAGGCGGCATGGGCTCTGGTCAAGGAGTTTTCCGATCCAGCCTGTGTAATTATTAAACATACCAATCCCTGTGGCACGGCCGTAGCTCCAGAACTGGACCAGGCTTATGATCTGGCTTTTGCTGCCGATCCCAAATCAGCCTATGGAGGAATTATAGCTTTCAATCGACCAGTAGACCCAAAAACGGCGGAAAAAGCGGCTGGACCATTTATGGAAGCCATTATTGCCCCGGGCTATGATGATACTGCCTTAGCAGTTTTTCAGGCCAAGAAAAACCTGCGGGTTTTGCAGCTGCCTATTAAGGATCAGCAGGATATGCAGTTAAAAACCGTAGAGGGCGGATTTGTGTTGCAGGATCCGGATCTGGACAGCATCGGGGCGGAAGATCTTAAGGTAGCAACTGATACAGCTCCCAGTCCAGAGCAGATCAAGGACTTGCTCTTTGCCTGGAAAGTAGTTAAACATGTTAAGTCCAATGCTATCGTGGTGGCGAAAGACCAAATAACACTGGGAGTTGGAGCAGGTCAGATGAATCGGGTAGGTTCAGCTGCCATAGCCATGGAGCAGGGCAAAGAAAAATGTCAGGGAGCGGTTATGGCCTCAGATGCCTTTTTCCCTTTTAAAGATACAGTAGAATTGGCCGCACGCTATGGTATTAAGGCCATAATTCAACCCGGAGGTTCCATTCGGGACCAGGAGAGCATAGATGAATGTAACCGGCATGGAATTGCCATGGTATTTACCGGTTTAAGGCATTTTAAACACTAGAATAAAGCGGCGGAGTGAAGGACAGGGAGGTTTTAAATTGGGTAAGAGAGTACTGCTTATTGGCCAAGGAGGTCGGGAACATGCCCTGGCCTGGAAAATTGCTCAAAGCCCGGTGCTGGAAAAGCTCTATGCGGCCCCAGGCAACCCAGGCATGGAGGAATTATGTGAGTGTATCCCTATCGATGCTGTTGACATGGAAGGACTGTTAAGTTTTGCCTTACAGGAAAAGATTGATCTTACCGTGGTGGGACCGGAGGCTCCTCTGATGGAAGGAATTGTAGACCTTTTTGGGGAACATGGACTTACTATCTTTGGACCTACTGCAGCTGCGGCTAGGTTGGAAGGCAGCAAAGTGTTTACCAAAAACCTCTTAAAAAAATATAGCATTCCCACGGCTGAATACGAGGTTTTTCATGATATAGAGCCGGCCCGGGAGCACATTAAGACCTATACTGATTCTGGTAAGTCCATTGTGGTTAAAGCTGACGGCCTTGCCGCTGGCAAAGGGGTAGTGGTGGCAGCTGACTATCAAGAGGCCAGCCAGGCTTTGGATGCCATTATGAAAGACAAGGAATTTGGTATGGCCGGAGACCAGGTGGTAATTGAAGAATGCCTTTTCGGACAGGAAGTGAGTTTTTTTGCCATTAGCGATGGCAGCAATTATGTATCCTTGTTATCGGCTCAGGATCACAAACAGGTATTTGATAGTGATAAAGGCCCTAATACTGGCGGGATGGGGGCCTACTGTCGCCCTCCCATTTATACTAGGGAGTTGCATCAACAGGTGGTGGACCAGGTAATAGCACCGGTAATAAAGGCTATGGCTACTGAAGGAATCCCCTACCAGGGAGTGCTTTATGCAGGTCTTATGATTACCGAAACAGGCCCTAAGGTACTGGAGTTTAATGCCCGATTCGGTGATCCGGAAACTCAGGTCTTGATGCCTATGATAAAAAGCGATATTTTACCATTGCTGGAAGCAGCCGCTAAAGGCAAGCTGGATGAGCAAGAGGTGGAACTGGAAACCGGTACCTGTATCTGCGTGGTCTTGGCATCAGGAGGCTATCCAGGAGCTTATCAGAAGGGTAAAGAAATAAAGGGCCTGGACAGCCTGGATCCGGATACCTTGATCTTCCATGCCGGTACCAGCAAAAAAAACCAAAGCTTCTATACCAATGGAGGAAGGGTGCTGGCCGTGGTCCGTCGGGGAGAAGATATGAAAAGTCTAATAGATAGAGTATACCAGGAAGTACAGAAGATAAGTTTTGATGATATGCATTACCGGCGTGATATTGGCAAGAAGGCACTGGTTTAGGGAGGCAAGAAATGAATCCCAGATTAGCTCCGTTTATAAGGGTAGGAGGATTAATAGTACTGGTATTAATGCTTTTTCACCTTCCCACCCGGGAGTTTTTGAAAGTTACATTTATGCTTGGAATACCCTTTGTCTTTGCACTAGCTTTTATGAAAAAAAGCAGCAAGTACTCTCTGGGCTGGTTTGCCACCCTGTTCTTGGTGCTTATGGTGGTGGGGTTTTACCTGTATATGTTGACCGGTTTGCCCCAGCGCATTACTCTTCATGAGATTGAAATTGATGCCACAGTTCTTTTGACCGAGGGTAAATTTGATGAAGCCCAGGAAAAGTTCAGCGAAATGGAACCATATGTTAGCCCTGAAACGCTAAATAAAAAATATACCCTGGTAGAAAAGGAAAAAGATGCAGCCCTGAAGGTGGAAGAAGCCGGGGAATTGATGGAGGCTGGAGAAAAGGAGAAAGCCCGGCAGCTCTTGGAATCGGTTCCATCTGACAGTATGGCTCAGCGGGAGGCCGCCCGTCTGCTTAAAACTTTAAGAGAGTAGGAGAATTTTATGCTTACACTGGAACAAGTCAAGACCAATGAAATGGTGCAGGCCTATATGAGATTGGGCAATGAGTATATAGGTACAATAGGGGCTATTGAACATAATCTTAGTCATGCCGAATATGTTTCTAACTTGTGTTATCAGATACTGCAGCAACTGGGATATTCTTTGCGGGAAGCGGAGCTGGGAGCTATAGCCGGATATCTGCATGATATAGGCAATCTGGTTAATCGCTATGGGCACGGTATGTCGGGAGCTTTGCTAGCCTTCGATACTCTTATGGAGATGGGAATGGAGCCGGAAGAAGTGGCAGCCGTTATGGGGGCTATTGGCAATCATGAGGAGCACGCTGGAGGAAACAGTATCAACGTTATTGGAGCTGCCTTGATATTAGCGGATAAATCGGATGTACACCGATCCAGGGTTAGAAAACAGGAGATCTCTTCCTTTACCCCTAGAGATCGAGTAAACTATGCAGTAAGCGATACCAGCCTTAGTATAGATGTGGAAAATAAGTTGATATCCCTGGAAATTGAAATAGATACCGAAGTATGTTCGGTAATGGAATATTTCGAAATATTCCTGACCAAGATGCTGATGTGCAGGCGGGCGGCTCAGTACCTGGGTTGTGAATTTGCACTATTGGTAAACAATAATCGCTTATTATAAGAAGGGAAGCCGCCAGCTGCGTAATGGATAGTGGTCAAGAGGGTGGAAGTCTTAAGATAAAGGAACTGAGCCCCACCTTCAGCGTGGGAATCTGATTATAGGCGCCCGTCGGTCTGGGATGCTATGAAGTCCCGGCATGAGCCCATGCCAGCTAGCGGTAATGTCCTCATAATATACTACTACAAGGAGCCGATAATAATGAGAAATAGGCAAATTCCAAAGGGATTGCGGGATTTACTACCAGATGAAGTGAAGGTACTTAGAAGTATGGAGAAAAAGGCGGCCCGGCTTTTTTCCAGTTATGCATATGAAGAGGTAATGACTCCTACTTTTGAATTCTTGGAAGTGATTGAAGCCGGGCGCGGGAGTAGGCGGGAGGATCTTTTTCTCTTTATGGATCGGGAAGGAGGCATCCTGTCATTGCGGCCGGAAGTTACCGGATCCATTGCCCGCATGGCGTCCATCCATCTGCATGACTCTGATTTTCCCCGACGCCTGTTTTATACCGCTAATGTTTTTCGCCATGTACAACCTCAGCTGGCCCAGTATCGAGAATTCAGGCAGACTGGAGTGGAACTGTTGGGAGCAGCAGGAATATGGGCTGATGCTGAAGTAATAAATATAGCGGTAAAGCTGCTGGAAACCATGGGTCTGGAAAACTTTAAAATCAGTATCAATCAACTGCCTATATTCAATAGTCTTTTGGATGACAGCGGCCTAAACATGGAAGACCGGAGGCTGGTACGCCAATTGGTGGAGGAAAAGGATTTGGTGGAACTATATCGCTTGCTGGAAGGCTTGGATATTGATGATGAGCTAAAAGACACCATAGCTGCCTTGCCGGTCTTGCATGGTGGTTTGGATGTTATCCAGCGTATACCCTATGTAGAAAAAAATCGCAAGGCCTCGGCAGCGGTAGGAGAATTGATCAAGATTTATGATGCCCTTAAGCTATATGGAACCACTGAACATATTGTGGTGGATATGGGGGTATTGAGGAACCTGGACTATTATACCGGATTGGTCTTCGAGGGCTATTCCCCCGATTTGGGCTATGGCTTGTTAGGAGGCGGAAGATACGATAATTTACTGGGACAATTCGGACTTAGCTGTCCTGCTACCGGTTTTGCCCTGCATATGGACAGGCTGGCCCTGGTCTTGAAATGTCGGGATGAGGAAAGAAATCATTACCTGGTGGGCGGTGGTAGTTATCCAGCCATGATTGGCCAGGCTCAAAAGCTGCGGGAACAGGGATATGCTGTGGAAATGGACCTGGAAGAACATAGCCGGGCTGAGCTGGAGAAGAAGATAGAGGGGAAAGATAACTGGACCCTGGTTTATTTGGATTAAAGGGGATGATAATATGAAGCAGGATTTTTTAACTATTGCCCTGTCAAAAGGTACGCTGCTTAAGCCAACCGTAGAAATGCTGAAGCAGGCGGGACTACCAGTCGGCGGCTTGACTGAGGACAGCCGCAATATGGTCTTCAGCTATGAAGAAGAGGGCATTAAATACCTGATGTGTCGTCCCACGGATGTTCCCACCTATGTAGAGCAAGGAGCGGCCGACCTGGGGATAGTAGGCAAAGATGTTATTGTAGAACAGGCTAAAGATGTTTTTGAAATGGTTGATCTTAAATATGGCTACTGCCGCTTTGTGGTGGCGGTACCGGATAGTATGAAAGACCGGGATTTAAGGGAACTCAATTACCGGCGAGTGGCCAGCAAATTTCCTCTGATAGCGGAAAAGTTTTTCCGGGAGCAGGGCTTGCAGGTAGATGTGATTAAACTGCATGGAAATGTGGAATTGGCGCCTTTGATGGGTTTGGCCGATATGATCGTGGATTTGGTTTCTACTGGGCGTACCCTTAAAGAAAACAATTTGGTGGAGCTAGTAAAGATAATGGATTCTACCACTAGGCTTATTTGTAACCGGGTTAGTTATAGAATCAAGCATGAGAGCATTCAGCCCTTGATAGAAAACATACAAATAATAGTGAAGGGTGGGGACAGGATATGAAATTGCCCAGGATTAAGGCATCCAGCCCAGATTTGATGACTTTTTTACAGGCCAACTATGACGATATGAAACAGTATGAAGGCCGAGTGCAGGAGATTGCTCGAGCAGTGCGGGAGCGGGGCAATCAGGCCATATTTGAATTCAACCGGAAATTTGATGGGGCCTTGATTGATGAAGATAATTTTAGAGTAAGTGAGGAAGAATTCGAAGCCGCCTATAATGCAGTTGACGATGAATATATATTTGCCTTGCGGGCTGCTATTGACAACATTGAGCTTTTTCATGCCCGGCAGTTGAGAAATTCCTGGATGGAACCTGATGAGCGAGGCTGTATATTGGGCCAGGTATTCCGTCCCTTGGAAAGAGTGGGCATATATGTGCCCGGAGGCACTGCCGCTTATCCATCTTCAGTGCTTATGAATGCCATCCCGGCTCAGGTAGCCGGAGTTCAGGAAATAGCAATGGTAAGCCCACCGGGGCAGGATGGAAAGATGAACCCCTATACTCTGGTGGCAGCCAACGAGCTGGGCCTGCAGGAAGTATATAAGATGGGTGGAGCTCAGGCCATATTTGCCCTAGCCTGGGGAACTGAGACCATCAAAAAAGTGGATTTAATTAGTGGCCCCGGCAATATATACGTAACCCTGGCCAAGAAAATGGTTTATGGAGATGTTAATATAGATATGCTGGCCGGGCCCAGTGAAATACTGATAGTAGCCGATGATAAGGCCAGCCCCACATATGCAGCGGCGGACATGATGTCCCAGGCCGAACATGATGTATTGGCCCGCAGCATACTGATCAGCACCAATTCATACTTTTTGGATCGGGTGGAAGAAGAATTAAGCCGACAGGTTCAGACCCTTTCCCGCCAGGATATTATAAGTCAATCTCTGCAGCGATACGGAGCCTTGATATTGGCTGAGAACATGAAAGAGGCTTGCGAAGTGGCTAACCTGATTGCAGCAGAACATTTAGAACTTATGGTAGAAAATCCTTTTGAACTGCTGAGCCTGATTAAGAACGCCGGTGCTATTTTCATGGGTAACTATAGCCCGGAACCAGTAGGGGATTATTTTGCCGGACCCAATCATATACTGCCCACCGGCGGCACAGCCAGGTTCTACTCCCCGGTTAGTGTTGATACCTTTACCAAGGCTTCCAGCCTGATTTATTACTCGAGGCAGGGTATGAAGGAGGACGCCGACCAGATTATCAAACTTGCTACAGTGGAGGGACTGGGGGCCCATGCTAATTCCCTTCGACTGAGAAAGGAGGATGAATGATGGAGAAGCTTAGAAAGACTGAAGTACAGAGGAAAACCAGTGAAACTGAGGTTTTGCTGCAGTTGAATTTGGATGGAACTGGCAGTCATCAGATTGATACTGAAATACCTTTTTTAAGTCATATGCTTACCCTGCTCTCCTTGCACAGTCTTTGCGATCTTAAGGTTACCGCCCGGGGAGATATTGAAGTGGATGATCATCATACAGTGGAGGATATAGGGATATGTTTGGGCCAGGCTCTGGACCAAGCCCTGGGTGAAAAAAGGGGTATTCGCAGATACGGGGCCGCAACCATACCTATGGATGAGGCCCTGAGCCGGGTAGTAATTGATCTCTCAGGTCGCTCGATATTGGTATATAATGTGGAATTGGACCGAGAGTCTATCGGTAATTTTGCCACCGAAAACGCTCGGGAATTTTTTAAGGCAGTAGCCAACGGTGCCCGGATGGGAATACACATTGATGTGATTAGAGGCAACAATGCCCATCATATACTGGAATCCATTTTTAAAGGATTTGCCCGGGCATTGAAAGAAGCGGTGGAAATCGAACCCCGTATGGAAGGCATTTGGTCTTCCAAAGGCAAGCTGTGATAAAACAGGCTATAGAAGGATGAAGGCCGGGAGGATTACATTTTGATAGCTATAATAGATTATGGAGTAGGCAACCTGGCCAGTGTCCGGAATGCCTTTATTAAACTGGGCCATGAAGCAGTCATTAGCAGCAGCCCGGAGCAAATTTTACAAGCCGATCGAGTGGTGCTCCCAGGAGTAGGAGCATTTGCTGACGCTATGAACAACCTGAGCCGATTTGCTCTGGATAATACGGTTAAACAAGTAATAGCCGCAGGCACTCCATTTTTGGGGATATGCTTAGGTTTACAGCTGCTTTTCACTGAAGGGGAGGAACACGGTATTCATCCGGGTCTGGGTATAATTAAAGGCAAGGTCATAAAGTTTGATCTGCCCCGTCCATATAAAGTTCCTCATATGGGTTGGAACCAAGTTTTTCCCCGAGAGGATAGCAAGCTATTTAAAGGTTTGCCTTCCGGCAGTCACTTTTACTTTGTGCATTCTTATTATGTTTTGCCCCAGGATGATTCAGTAATTGCTGCCCACAGCGACTATGGGGTTGATTTTGTCTGTGCGGTGGAAGAGAAGAATCTTATGGCTACTCAATTTCATCCTGAAAAATCAGGTCGGCTAGGGTTGCAGATCCTGCAGAATTTTGGCGGCTGTTAATAGCATTAGAGCCTAGACTTAGATTATCAAAGCTGTTATGTATACAGGGAAGATACCGGGGGAAAAAACAGGATGCTTTCAAGATCCCAGTTCTCTTTTATGGTTCTGGTTAATGCCTGAGCTTCGAGGCAGGCCATTGATAATGCCTCAATGGTTAAGGCAGTGCTTGAAGTGGGATTCGTTAGACCCGGTTAGTATTGATATATAATTACGTAATTAGCCTGCGAAAACCTGCGAAATATACTATTGGCAGGCTAATCACTACTTAGATTAAGGACATGTTTCCGGCAGCGGAGAGAAACGGCCTCCTGATGCCGAATAAAGATAATGACGAGGTGTAATTACAGATGATTATTTTCCCGGCAATTGACCTTCAAGATGGACATTGTGTTAGATTGGTTCAGGGTCAGGCTGAGGCCAAGACCGTGTACTCGGATAGTCCAAGGCAGATAGCTGCCTCCTTTGAAAAACAGGGGGCCAGATATCTGCATGTGGTGGATCTGGATGGAGCTTTTACCGGCAGTCCCCAAAATGCAGCGGCCATTGAAGCCATTGCTGAGAGTATAAACATTCCCTTTCAGGTAGGCGGAGGCCTGCGCAGTGTTGAAGATGTGAAGCGGGTGTTGCAGCGGGGTGCGGCCAGGGCTATTGTAGGAACCAGAGCGGTTAAAAGCCCTGGTTTTGTAAAAGAACTCTTGGATTGTTTTGGAACCCAGCGTATCGTACTGGGCATAGATGCCCGGGAAGGGATGGTAGCAGTAGAAGGTTGGGTCGAGACCTCCAACCTAAGTGCCCTGGAGTTTGGGCACAGCATGAAAAGCCTGGGGGTCAGCACATGTGTATTTACTGATATCAATCGGGATGGCTTGCTGACCGGGCCCAACCTGGAATCCACCCGGCAGATAGCTAAAGAAACCGGTCTTAATACCATTGCTTCCGGTGGAGTGTCCACTGTGCAAAACATTAGAGATCTTAAGGCTATAGAATCCTGCGGTGTAGTAGGAGCTATTATCGGCAAAGCTTTATATGACGGCAAAATAGATCTACTTCAGGCCTTAAAGGCAGCAGAAGAGTAAATGTGGAAGAGAGACTGGAGGAGGAAAACATATGCTGGCCAAGAGAATTATTCCCTGCCTGGATGTGCACGAAGGCAGAGTGGTTAAAGGGGTAAATTTCGTTAACCTTAAAGATGCTGGAGACCCGGTGGAGTTAGCAGCCTACTATGATCAGGAGGGAGCTGATGAGCTGGTTTTTCTGGATATCAGTGCTTCCCATGAAGGCCGAAAAACCTTGGTTGATGTGGTGCGAGAAACTGCCCGGCAGGTATTCATTCCCTTCGCCGTAGGTGGTGGAATTGGCAATGTGGATGACATACGCAGCATTTTGGTAGCCGGGGCGGACAAGGTATCGTTAAACTCGGCTGCAGTGAGGGATCCGGGTTTGATTGAGGAAGGTGCTTTAAAGTTTGGCAGCCAGTGTATAGTAGTAGCCATTGATGCCCGCAGAAAAGAGCAGGAGGCCTGGGAAGTATATATCAATGGAGGGAGAGTCCCAACCGGACTGGATGCGGTAAAATGGGCGCAAAAAGCAGAAAAGCTAGGAGCCGGAGAAATCTTACTGACCAGTATGGACCGGGACGGCACCAAAGACGGTTATGACCTGGAATTGACTCGGGCCATTAGCGATGCGGTAGGCGTACCGGTTATAGCCTCAGGGGGTGCCGGGAACCTGGAACATCTCTATCAGGGTATAGAGTACGGAGGGGCTGCTGCAGTTTTGTGTGCCTCCATTTTTCATTACCGGGAATATACCATTGCCGAAGCTAAAAAATATTTAAAGGAAAGAGGAGTTCCAATTAGATAATGATGAATAAAATGAATTTTGATAAACAAGGCGGGCTTATACCTGCTATTATTCAGGACGCAATTAGCGGTCAGGTACTAATGCTGGCTTATATGAATAAAGAGGCCCTGGCTAAAACCATAGAGACTGGAAATACCTGGTTTTATTCTCGCAGTCGCCAGGAATTGTGGCTGAAAGGGGAAAGCTCCGGCCATGTACAGACGGTTAAAGAGATACTGTATGACTGTGACGAAGACGCCCTATTAATCAAAGTGGAACAGACCGGGGTAGCCTGTCATACTGGTCATTATTCCTGCTTCTACAGGAATTGGGAAGGACAGGAAGTGGAAAAACAGATCTTTGATTTGGATAAGGTCTATGCCTTTCCAGCTAGTAGTCCAGCTATACTATATGAACTGTATGATGTGATTAAAGACCGGCAGGCTAAGCTTCCGGAAGGAGCTTACACCACTTATCTGTTTCAAAAAGGATTGGATAAAATCCTCAAAAAAGTTGGAGAAGAGAATGCAGAAGTTATCATAGCAGCCAAGAACCGAGAAAAGTCAGAAGTGATTTATGAAACTTCCGACTTGCTTTATCATCTAATGGTCCTATTGGTAGAACAAGATGTAAGCCTGGATGAAATCTTCAGTGAATTAAAATCCCGCCGTTAGTAACAGGGGGACGATGTAACAATTAGCCCGCTATAAGTATACTCAGGTATACTCTAGCGGGCTATTTTAAGCTTTTTACAGACTTGCTGCTGCGTTTTTAGCTGCGACTCGACCAGAGTTGCAGTTATTGCCGTTACAAGAAGCTGGGACATTCATGGTATAAGTTTCCCGATACAATTCACAGCCATCGGTTCCTACTGCATATAATTCCGGAACCGGTACGCCAGATTCGTTAATGACTTCCATATTACGGTTGGTATGAACACCACCAATAGAGGTCCAGAAGGAAAGATCCTGGTTTACCCATAAGAAAGGGCCGCCTCGATGAATGGCTTGAGTCATGGTACCGAAGAAAAATATGCCATAGGAATTTTCGCTAGGTTTTATGTTGCTTTAGAATTACGGATCATTTATTTTATATAGAGAATCATTCAAAGTACAAATAGGAATAAAATGCTTAGACGGCATCTAGAGGGTAACTTTGTCCTATAACGAAGGAGTACTCACGTATTCCGCATACTATTGTTTTAGGATGCACAAGAAATGATACAAATTCTCACAAGCTTGGGTTGAATATATGTAATAATAATATAAGATTCCCTTGCGAAAACCCCAGCCAAACCCGGAAAAAATAACGTTTCGTGGGGAATCATATAATATTAATAAAAACTAAGTATTATGGTAGGAGGTATGGTTATGAATGATATAAGCGCCAATGTATTTACGGAGGGACCAGTGTTAAACAATGGAGTAAGGATGCCCTGGTTAGGCCTGGGAGTATATAAAACTCCTGAAGGAGAAGAAGTAATAAATGCAGTGAGAGATGCTGTGGCTGTTGGTTACCGCAGTATTGATACCGCTGCCTTTTACCAGAATGAGAGGGGAGTAGGCCAGGCTGTTCGTGAATCTGAAATACCGCGGCAGGAATTGTTTATTACGACCAAGGTCTGGAACAGCGATCAAGGGTACCAAGCAACTCTGCAGGCCTTTGAAAAAAGCCGCAGAAACCTAGGTCTGGACTACATTGATTTATATTTAGCGCATTGGGCGGTTCCTGGTAAGTATCGTGAAACATGGAAAGCAATGGTTCACCTCTACCAGGAAGGAGTAGTTAGAGCCATTGGTGTGAGCAATCATCAGATAGCCCACATTAAGCAAATAATAGAAGATACAGGAGTTATTCCGGCGGTAAATCAGGTAGAATGTCATCCCCTGCTGACCCAAAAAGAGCTTTTGCAGTTCTGTCGGCAACAGGGTATTCAATTGGAAGCATGGAGTCCGCTGATGAGAGGTGATCTGAATAGAAAGACTCTCCTTAACCTGGCTGCCAAATACGCTAAGACCCCAGCCCAGATTGTTTTGCGTTGGGATATCCAAAACGCTGTTGTTACCATACCTAAATCAGTACGCAAAGAGCGCATTATTGAAAACTCGCAGATATTTGATTTCGAGCTAAGCTCGGAGGATATGCTGGAAATAGATGATATGAATCAGCACCAACGCCTAGGCCCCGACCCGGACCAGGTAAACTTCTAGTTATTTCCTGGCCCAGTATGCAAATAGAATCAATATACACTGGATTTTTTGCAGTGTAGTCATTATCCGAAAAAAGAAAAACCCCTGAATTTCAAGGGTTAGTAATCTTATGGTGCGGATGAAGGGACTCGAACCCCCACGGTGTTACCCGCCAGATCCTAAGTCTGGTGCGTCTGCCAATTCCGCCACATCCGCATGAATGTCGTTGTTGATTGTTAGCTAGTTGATGGTTGTGATGTAACATGAGTCTAGCGTACTTATCTATTATAGGGGGATTTAATTTGGCTGTCAATCAACTGTCCGCATTAAAAACCATGTAACTTACTGGTTGGTGGCAGCCATTATTTGAATAATGAAGTTTGGAAGTTGCTATGATAGAATAATGGGGAAGTTGAACAAGCTGTAGTATAAATATCAATCTATATGAAACACAATTCTCTGCAGCTAAAGGACCATACACATAAGCTTTCAGTCTACTATTTGAGGCCGACCATCGGTGGACTTATTGGAGCTGGAGGTGTATGCTTAATCTGTACAGGTATCCGAGAGCGAGAGAACCAGGAGGTGAAAGTATGTTTGGCTTGATAGGTAACTTTGGACCCTGGGAATTAGGATTTATTTTGGTAATAGTATTAATAATATTTGGACCCGGCAAACTGCCTCAGTTAGGTGATTCGGTGGGAAAGGCCTTGAATAATTTCCGCAAAGCCAGGGAAGAGGACGACGAGAAGTCTATTGAGGATTAGATTTAATATATAGTTGTTATATAAGTATAAGCCACGGGTGTGATACTCGTGGCTTTAGGTTTTAAATGGGAGATGGGAAGACACTAAGATTGAGCTCTAGGGGGCTGGGTTCAAACCCGAGTCATAGGGTTTTATGTCCAGTACCGGTGTACCGTCCAGCATATCCACCCCTCTTATTCTTAGCCGGGCTCCTTCAATTTTCACCAATTCTACAATGGATAAGCCAATACCATTAGGTCGATTAGGCGAACGAGTGGAGAATACTCCTCGAGGTCCGGGTCGGTCTCCTCGAGGCCTTTCTACTACCAGATCATAGCCTGGGGAAAGATGAAAATGAAAGAGAACTATAATATGAGAATAAAGTTCCAGATTTAAGAGGCCGGCACTAAATTCTGGCTTAATATCTATTATAGCTTCAACCTCCGGTGTGTGGATGCTCTGTCTGGGACTGCCTTCTTTAGTTTTAAAGGGAGAATGAATATAGCCAATGGGTCTAAAGTTTATTGCTTCCATGGGCAAACCTCCTGTGGTTAATAAACCGAACGCCTATTAACTCGGTCCCGGGTAATTGTGATTGAATTAATTTCTAATCTATACTTTACCATAGTTGAGATCATGATAATATAGTACTGGCTCATAGTTACTGTTTAGTTTATGAGTTTAGTACCTTTCCAGAAGTGATTTATAATGCCATTCGGTAGTTTCAGGGCCTTATTCTTTATCCGGTCTATAATCCTGCTTTGAGTCTATAAGACTACCGCGCTTAATGGTTTCCTGGCCAAATTTGTTCTTCATATTATCCATAATAGCGTCCAGGGTCTTGCTTTTATCAACAAATAGAGAGTTTGGTTCCATATTGCTATCAATTAATTTGCTGGCGCTGACTCCCAGGAGACGAAGATAGCTTCCGGGCAGGCCGGAGTTTTGATATAGACCAAGAACAATATCATATATGCCCAGATCGGAATCCACCCCTTGGAGAAGAGTCTGACTGCGGGTAAAGGTTCTAAATTCCGGGGTACGCATTTTGATAGTGATGGTATGAGCCATAAGTGAGCACTGTCTCATTCGGTAGCCTACCTGGCAGCTTAGCTCCAGCAATACTTGCTGAATTTTTTCCGGGTCAGCCAGGTCCTGGGGGAAGGTGATTTCATTGCCCAGGGACTGGCGCTGTGATTTTGTCTCTACTGGCCGGGTATCCTGGCCCTTACAGAGCTGGATGTATAAATCGGTATTGGATCCCAGAATTCCTACCAAGCTGGAGCGGGGACTGGCTAAAAGGTCACTAACAGAAGTTATTCCTGCCCGCTCCAGCCGGGCTGCTGTTTTACTGCCTATACCCCATATCTCAGTCACCGGCAGAGCGGGTAAAACATCCCGAACCTGCTGCTCTCCCATTTCCAGTAAACCATCAGGCTTGGAGAGATTGGTGGCTAATTTGGCCAGGAATTTATTGGCAGCAATACCTACAGATATGCTCAGGCCAAGTTCTTTGCTTACATCTTGTTTGATCATGGATGCTATTTGAGTTGAGCCTCCAAAAAGCAGATGGCAAGCAGAAACATCCAGAAAGGCTTCGTCTATGGAAAGAGGTTCTATTATGGGTGAATAGCGTTGGAGAATGGCGAAGACCTGCTGTGAAACCCCCTGATATTTGTGAAGGTCGGGCAATATAAAAACCCCCTGGGGGCAAAGACGATAGGCCTGGTTGATGGGCATGGCAGACCGAACTCCATAGAACCGGGCTTCATAGGAACAGGTGGAAACCACTCCCCGGCTTCCCGGCAGAGCGCCAATAATGACTGGTTTTCCTTTTAGTTCCGGGTGATCCCGCTGTTCGACTGAAGCAAAAAAAGCATCCAGATCACAGTGAAGGATGTTCATAAACCCACCTCGAACAAGCGTTTGACATCATTATACTACTCCCCTAGGCTATTAGCCAGGCGAAAAACCTATTAAATAGCCGAAGAAATGCAGGCAGAATATTTTATAATTTGGTATATAATAGGGACTGTGGTCGGAGAAGAACAATAAATAAGGCAAATTTAATTTATACCAACGGCTAATATTTGTTATAATAAAATTGATATGTCCACCAGCAAATTTAAATGGAAAGGAGCGAAATGTGAGTACGTTATTAATACTGTCTCCCATTGTACTGGTTGCGATAGCTGCGGTGGCCATTATCCTGGCTATAAAATCCCGGGACAAAAAAAATGAAACCCAGAAAAAAATCATGCAGAGTGGAGACAGAGGAGAGCTGAAAGTTCAGCAAGTTTTATCCAATCTGGAGAATCCGAAATCTCGTTATAGAGTATATCATAATGTTAAATTGGGGCCTGATGAGGAACATACTAATGAATATGATACTCTGGTTATAGGGCCAAATGGCATATTCCACATAGAAACCAAAAACTATGGTGGAGAACGAGGTGGAATAATAGATATAGATAGCAACGGAAACTGGATCTTGCATAAGAAAAGCGGATACTCCAAAATAATTACCAATCCTGCCGGACAACTTGATTCACATGAATATCGTCTGCAGGGATTTTTAAGAAAGGTAGTGGGGATTAGAAACCTTCCTACCCAGGGGATTGTAGTATTATCCTGTGACCATATTACCCTTCGTGATAATCAAAAGGACAAAAGCGAATTGCCGGTAATAGGCCGACACGAGCTGGTGGGATATATCAGAAGTTATCAGAATGGGAAAAAGCTACTCTATCCTAGAACTATCAACAAGATATGTAAAAATATCGAATCTATGAATCACATGGCTAAGGCAAATTAGTACCGTGTTTTTAATCAAGTTAATTATTAGTATTTAAGGTGATTTAATAAGGATGGCAATGGCAGTCTAAAAGCAAGGTCATGGCCAGCAAAGAAAAGTGTTTTTATACCAGGGTGGTACTGTTCACTTATTAACAGTGAGTTTATTAAAAGTCTTTTTAAAAAGCTATTAAACTTAGCCAGTATATAACCCAAAACATATTGCTTATTGAAAACTGCCCGGTTTTGGGGCTCATATGAGTTAACTTGATTGTACCAATATCAGGAAGATGATTGAAAATCATCTTCCTGATTTTTTTAAGAACTTAGTTATTTAGTGATTTTTGAGAAAGGCCGCACGTAAACTCGGCCTTTCTTTTTTTCCCAGAGAAGCTCACGTCCAGGCCAGGAGCTAATTGTTTAGATACGGGTAATCTCAAGACTTGATTTTGAGACGTTTATTTTCTAATAAACGAGCAAGAATAAGAATTATTAGTTATGCTTCAGGAAAACCTAAACAAAGCGTGACAGCATGAGAATATCTTATTCGAGTATGCTGCTAATCTACGAACCGGAGTGATGGTATGAGAGGGACTAGACTTAAATCATTGGTAATAACCTTAATCATAGTGATTATAGGGGGACTGCTGGCAGGCTGTTCCAAAGAAGCTGAGAAGAAACCTGCTTCAGATACTCAGAAAAAGGAATTGCCTTCAGAGCTGAAATCCATGCGCAAAGAAATTGATAAATTGATTTCCCAATTGGAGCAAACGGCAGGGATTATGAGCCAGTGTCCGGAATCGGAACAGTCGGGCGGGAGTAAAGAGGAGAAAAGCCAGCAAGGAAGCTCTAAGGAGCAAGACGGTCAAGGATCCCAGTCAGTTGGGCAGGAATCATCAAACACTCAGGGTCAGTGGAGCCAAATACGTGAAGGGGTAAATAAACTACACCAGAATTGGAACCAAACAGAAACAATAGTGGTAAAGGAAGGTTTGGCCAGTGAAATCCGAGATGGATTTGAGAACTCCCTGGAGGAGCTTACTATTAATGTAGACCAAAACAGTCTTGAAGGGAGCCTGCTATCGGCCTTAAAGGCCTATGGCTATTATCCTGAAATGGTGCAGTTGTTCAATAGTAGGATTCCGGCTGAATATTTTGGATTGAAGCATAGGATTATGTTGATACGATATCAATCTGCACAAGCAAAATGGGTAGAAGCCAAGGCAGAATTGCCTAAGCTGAAAACCCAGTGGGAAATCCTAAAAAAGAGTGAAGCCCTTCAGGATCAGGAAATAAGCCAGAGAACTGAGAATTCTCTGAAAGACTTGGAGAGTGCCGTGAGTCGGCAGGAAAGCTGTTTGGTTCAGGTTAAGAGCGATATAGCCTTTAAAAACCTGGATGAAATAGAAAAGAAATTAAACAGCAGCATTTAAGGGTAGTTAAGCCTTTAAACCTTTCCGGGTCTTGCTGATTAAGCTAAAATAAGGCTGGCCACTATGGCTTTAGTGGTATTGAGGAAGTAGTTATATTAACCGGTACAGGTGTCAGGCTGCTTTGGCGTGCTTTTTGGTCCATTCAATCTTTCCCGCATTTAACCCTAAAAATGAAATTAATATTGAGAGCTAATTAATTAATTAATAAATTGCTTGCTTATCTATTTATAAGGCATTATACTATTAGTGCACTAATAAATTAGTGCACTAATAGATGGAGGTACAGCCATGAAGTTTGACAATTCCTGGCCCATATATATGCAGATCATTGATGAATTCAAAAAAAGCATTATTCGGACCGAATTAAAACCTGGCGATAAAATACCCTCCCAACGGGAATATGCCCAGAAGGTTAGAGTAAATCCCAATACGGTTCAAAGGGCCTATAGGGAAATGGAAAACCTGGGGATGGTGGAAACCCTGAGAGGACAGGGGACCTTTGTTGTGGCGGGAGAGGATAAGCGACAAGAGATGGCCATGGAAATGGCCAATACCATTATGCAACATTTTATTTTGCAGATGCGTTCCCTGGGTTATCAGGATAAGGCCATGTTAGCGATGCTGACCCAACACTTAGAGCTGGAGGAGGATGAGCAAGTTGATCGAGTTTAAACAGGTAAGCAAACGCTTTGGTTCCGTAGTGGCCCTGGATGGGGTTAATATTCACTTTCCTAAAGGAAGTATCTGCGGATTGTTTGGTCCCAATGGGGCTGGTAAGTCAACTATTATGAAGCTGATTACGGGTATCAATTATCCGGACCAGGGGGAGGTAAAAGTCAGAGGGGCTTCTCCTAAGGCGCAAAGGCAGTTAGTGGCCTATTTGCCTGAAGTGGATCACCTATATCCCTGGTGGAATCTGGCCCAGGCGGCAAGATTCATGAGTGTTTTTTATCCCGATTGGGATGAAGGCAGGTGTAAGGAGCTATTATCCTTTTTAAGACTGGATGAGGGGATGATACTGGGTAAAATATCCAAAGGGCAGAGGGCTAAAGCCAAGCTGCTGATGGTTCTGTCTCGCAGGGCTCCCTATTTGCTCCTGGATGAGCCTTTTTCCGGCATTGACCTATTAACCCGGGAGGAGATCGCCCATGCTCTAATCAAGGGTTATCGGGAAGGCGAACAGACTCTGATAATTTCGACCCATGAAATAGATGAGATAGAGAGTCTGGTAGACCAGGTAGTTTTTATTGACCAGGGTAGAATTCAACTGCAGAGTGATGCTGAACAGCTAAGAATGGAAAGGAATAAATCCCTGGTGGAAATAATGAAGGAGGTGTTCAGGAATGGCAGCCAGCAAGTTTAAGATGTTTAAAAGCTTATATTATAAAGATTTGAGAGAAACTAGAGCAGAAGTATTAATTGTTGCTATTACTGCAATTGTATCCATTCTGTGGGTCTGGGCCAAGACAGAAGGCGACAGCAGAATGATAATTATGGTTCCAGCTGTAGCTTTGATGGGGCTGGCAGGTTTATTGCCAATAATAACCTCCTTCCGCTTACTGGGCCGGGAATGGGGGCACAACACTATTTATTTGATGATGTCTCTGCCTATATCTGGGGCCATGATGCTGGGTTCCAAGTTACTGGTTTTATTGACCGAATACCTGGCCGGTACTCTGCTAGTAGGTATAATTTCCTCCATAGCTATTTTTATTTCCTTTCCAGACTTGGTACCTGAATTAAGCAGACAGGCAGACCTCATCTTAATGATAAAAATACTGATTAGCTTGTATGCAGCCAGCATTGCTGCCATAGTATATTTATTCTCGTGCAGCTTCCTAAGCCAGCTGTGCGGCAAACTCTTTCCTCGGGCATCTGGCTTGATTACCTTGGTGGTTTTCTTGTTGCTTCTGATTGCGCCTGGCAAGTTAAGCCCGGAATGGAGCTGGAATCTCAGTTACCCGGCTACCGATATTGCATCTCAAATAGGTTTTATATGGATCTATACGGGAATAACCCTGGTTTTTGCCTTGCTTTTGCTGGCAGCTTCCATATGGATCTGGGAGCGGAGAATCGAGCTGTAGTAAAATTGCCAAAAGCAGATCAAAACCAACGGAGCATGGGTCTGCTTGACCAAAATTCAATTAATCTGTAAGAATTGTAGGCCAAGCTCGTAAATATGAATATAATGAAGTGTTAAAAGATAGGCTTAAGCCTTCAGATCCTTTGATAATACAGCCAATTAATTGCTGTTAAGTATTTGACCTCATAGGTATTAGCGGTTTGGACTATTTGAGCAGCTGCTGCTATTATGAACAAGTATTCAAGTTGCTTCATATAAACCGAAATATTTAGCTCATTGCGGCTTGAATTTTATGATATTTCAATGTAGTTTAGAGTGAAGAGATAATCAAGGTAAAAAATGACGATTATCAGAGTAATAAAGTTTTAAGTTGTTTTTATAGGCAATGCAAAATGAAGCCAGAAAGCAGGAGGAGATTAGGTGAAGTTGTCAGCCCAAGTCCAACAGCTTTTGGTAATATTATTGGTTATGCTTCAAATTGGGCTGATAGCTCCGGTACTACAGGCCGAAGGATCAGACATCTCAATAATTAATTATTCGGTATCTTCCGATGCCATTGGAGAGGGAGAGCAGTTTACTCTGAAGGTGAGCATTAAAAACGAATCGAAACAAAGCCTAAGTCAAGTGTGGGCTGAGCTGGAGGATGCTTCCGGCTTTACCCTGGCTGGCTCTCAACCTGGGATTGATCTGGCTCAATTAATAACCCCGGGCCAATCTGAATCCTTTTCCATAAATATGGTCTATCAAGGCGGAGGCGATGGTCAGATACCCCTTCGCTTCACCTATAATAAAAGTAGCTATCCCCACCCCATCAGCGAAGAAAAATACCTGTCAGTTCCGCTGGACAGGGAAGGCAGCAGTGAAGGCGATAGGATAATAGCCATTGAAGACAAAGAAACCATATATACATCGGCAGGAAGTCAGGTAAAAGCCAGTATTAAGCTGCAAAACATAAGCGGTCATATACTGGAAGAGGTATTAATAAAAGCTTCCTTCGATTCTGATACTCCCTTCTCTTTTCCAGCTGAACATATGTTTTATTTTCGTTCCTGGGCTAGTTCAGAGACTAAAATAGTCAATCTAAACCTATCCAGCCAGGCTGAAGCAGCCAACGGCACTTATATTCTCCAACTGAAGGGACAATTTATGAATCCTGATGGAGAGAAGGGAACAAGTCAGGAGAGTTTGTATATCAAGTTGCAGAATACTCAGATCCCCCCAAAGCTCTTAATAGATGCCCAGCCCAATCAGATGGGAGACCTGATTCCAGGGCAGGTGTTTGAGCTGCCGGTAAGGATAAAGAATCAAGGGCAAATAGCAGCCCTGGATATTACCATAAGCTTAGAAGGAACTAGTCCAAGCGCTATATTGTTGAGCTCCGGCAGTAATAAAAAATATATGGATATTATTCGGGGAGGAAGCGAAGAGCGAATACTTTATCTTTTGGAGACAGACCCAGCCCTGCCCAGTGACATATATCCTTTGCTGATTAAGGCTACTTATACGGATCAAAGTGGCAAATTCTACAGCACCGAATTGGAAATTGAACTGGAAGTGAGACCTGAAACCGTCATAGAAGAAGAGCCGATTCAGAGTTCAGCAGGCGGAGTCGGCCGGGTTGATCCGGTGAAAGTGAGCGAGCCCGGACCAGGTCGTCTGAAGGTGGGAAACATAAGGTTTGCCGGAGATATGAAGGTGGGTAAATTGATTGAGCTTTATTGCACCTATTACAGTACAGGTCGGAGCGATTTAAACAATCTGATAATAAAAATAGAGGGGAACTTTAAAGCTGCAGATAAAACTGTTTTTATGGGTAATATGGAGCACAACAGCAGTGGTTATTATCAGACTGCTTTTGAGCCCCAAGGACCAGGAGAAATCCAGGGCCAATTGGTTTTTTCCTATCAAGATGGGTCCGGAGAACCCCTGGTGTTGGTGGAGCCATTCAGTCTAAGTGTGGCGGCAGATGATACTCAGGCCAGGGATATTGATGATTTAAAGGGATATAAGGCAATTAGCTCCTGGTATTTATTCATTCCTATTCTTTTAATCGTTGCTGTGCTCGCAGGCTGGCAAATACAGCGCAGACGGCAGCAATTCCCGGAGGCCTCTTCAGAAGAGTAATAAATAGGCATTAAAAGGGAAATGATCCTGCTTAGAAGCTTCTTTTTACTTGCATTGGTTGCTGTTTTATAATAAAATAAGCAAGTGCGCACAGGGAATGGTCACTGGAGGCCCAAAATGAAAAACCTTCTTGAAATGACCATTAAAAAAATGTATAATACACTTTGCGGGCGGGTGTAGCTCAGTG